>Ga0194063_10000370_pt1 | contig 33259 bp, 27 predicted proteins | sample SepL3720m_MetaG_FD_155459 | JGI IMG/M metagenome (GOLD analysis project Ga0194063, IMG submission 155459) | Anoxic zone freshwater microbial communities from boreal shield lake in IISD Experimental Lakes Area, Ontario, Canada - Sep2016-L373-20m | ecosystem: Environmental > Aquatic > Freshwater...
AGGTCCCCAGCGAGACGATGACGTCGCCGGGCACGGCGGCGATGCCGAGGGCCGCGCCCATGTTGTCGCCCGTTCCCGGGCCGAGGACGATGCCGGACGACGTGGCTCCCACCGCCTCGCCCGGGCCGGCGACCCGCGGCACCGCTGGCAGGTGTCCCAGCGCCAACTCGAGCAGGTCGGGTCGGTAGCCGTTCGTGATCGGAGACCAGTAGCCGGTGCCCGAGGCCTCGCCGCGATCGGTGACGGCCTCGCTCGGACGGCCGGCCAGGACCCAGGTGAGGTAGTCGTGAGGCAGCATCATGCTCGCCGTGCGCTCAGCGTTCGCAGGCTCGTTGCGGGCCATCCAGCGGGCCTTGGTCACAGTGAACGCCGCCACCGGGACGCTGCCCACGGCATCTGCCCACGCCGCCGGGCCGCCCAGCTCCGCCACGAGATCGGACGCGTCAGCGGCGGACCGCGTGTCATTCCACAGGAGTGCCGGCCGCACGACCTCGCCGTCCTCGTCGAGGGCGACCATGCCGTGCTGCTGCCCGGCCACGGCCAGCGCCGTGACTCCTTCGAGAGCGCCGGACGTCACCTCGTCGAGCGCATCGAGCCAGAATCGGGGCTCCACCTCCGTGCCGTCCGGATGGGCGGCCCGCGCCTCGCGGACCAGCGCACCGGTCTCCGCATCGCGAACGACGATCTTGACGGACTGGGTGGAGGAGTCGAGTCCTGCGACGAGCGTCATGGCCGCACCGTGCCACATCCCCGGGAGGGTTTCCACCATGGTGCCCGATTCGTTCCCACCTGAGGCCCCGCTGGGCAGCGCGGTCCCTTACCCGCACTTTGCCTGAGTGTGCACCCATCATCATGGGGGTCGGCCACGATGATCGGGCGGCCGCTGGATTGGCGGGGCACAGACGGTCGGGGCCGTCGAGGGGACACGGAGGTACGCATGGGCCGGCTAGGGATCGAGACGAGGTCATCGTTGTCGATGCACCTGTCCCAGTACGGGGCGTTGCCCGCCATCGCGCAACGACACGGGCGGACGCCCGGGGCACTCGTCGGCGAACTGGAGAAGTCGGGACTGCGTGGTCGCGGCGGCGGCTGGTTCCCTGCCTTCCGCAAGTGGAACGCAGTCGTGGACAGCTCGGTGGAGCGCGGCCGGTTCAACCGCACCCGTCATCCGGTCGTCATCGCCAACGGCATGGAGGGCGAGCCTGCGAGTGCGAAGGACGCCGTGCTCATGGCCTCATCCCCTCACCTCATCTTCGACGGCATCGCTGCGGCGGCCGCCACCATCGGTGCCACGGATGCCTTCTTGGCACTGCACCGCGATTCCAACCTGCTGCCAATCCTGACCAAGGCACTCGACGAACGGCATGCGGCCGGCATCGACTCGATGACGATCGCACTGGTCACCCCGCCGGCGCGCTACGTCGCCAGCGAGGAGAGCGCACTGTCGCACTGGGTCGGCGAGGGCATCGCGACGCCGGTCTACCCCGATCGCCCGTTCCAGAAGGGCGCCGCCGGTCGGCCCACCCTCGTCCAGAACGTCGAGACGCTCTCCCACGTCTCCCTCGTCGCCCGCTACGGCGGCGACTGGTACCGCGAGGTCGGCGTTCCCAGCGCGCCCGGCACCACCCTCGTCACTGTCGGCGGAGCGGTTGCCGAGGAGGGCGTCGTCGAGGTGCCGACCGGTACCCCCGTGCACGAGATCATCCAGATGTGCGGCGGCACGACGGAGCCGATCCGCGGCTACCTCACGGGCGGCTATGGCGGCGGCTGGATCGCGGCCGAGGGCTTCGACCGCACGCCATGGGACCCGGACTCGGTGCGCGACGCCGGCGCGGTGTTCGGCGCCTCCCTGATGTGGCTCATCGGCGAGAGCGAGTGCCCGCTGACCGAGATGGCTCGCGTGAGCGCATGGATGGCCGGCGAGAGCGCCGGGCAGTGCGGGCCCTGCATCTACGGCCTGCCCTCTATCAGCGACGACATCCACCACCTGGCGATGCGACACATGAGCGATGCCGAGATGAAGCGCCTCGAGGCGCGGCTCAAGCTGGTCCAGAACCGAGGCGGCTGCAAGCACCCTGACGGCACGGCTCGATTCGTCTCGACTGGACTGAAGGCATTCTCCGACGAGGTCGCCCTTCACCTGGACCGACGTTGCTCCGTCTCGACCAGTAGGCCGGTCTCGCGCCCGGGCACGGAGGGATCCCTTCCGGTGCCGTTGCCGCGACTGGCGCTGGTCGACGTGTCCGGAAGGGACTTCGAATGAGCACCCCCGACCCTGTGGTCTCGACTCTGCTGCTCAACCCGACGGTCTGCGACGGCCGGGGTCTATGCCACCATGCCGCTCCCGACCTGATCGACCTCGACGAATGGGGCTACCCGATCCTGCCCGGCGGCGGCCTGCGGGCCGACCTCACCAAGGCACAGGTGAAGGCGGCAGAGGACGCCACGCATGCCTGCCCCGTGCTGGCACTGCATATCGAAAAGCGCAAGCAGTAAGTCAGGCCCGCGCGTGCACGACTGCGCGTGGCGGCACTGACATGAGTGGATCGCAGCCGCTCAGGTAGCGCGTGAGCGTGGACTTCTCGCGAGCATCCACGGCAAGCCGCCACCGGAACTTAACGGCGATCCACTGCTTGACGTAGGCGCACCGCTGGGTGCGAAGCGGCGGCATCCATTCGCCGGGCTCACGATCTCCCTTGGATCGGTTTGACGAGGCCGAGACGGCGACAAGGGACTGGCTGTAGCCGAGGTCATTGGAGTAGCGATCACGGGTGGAATGCGTCCATCGCCAGGCCCCAGACGCCCAGGCCTCCTCAAGTGGGACGCGATGGTCGATGTCGAATCGCGTGGGGCTCTTGGTGACGACGCCGTCGTACGAGGAGATCCATCGACCGCCGGTCACGACGCAACCCGCGACGCGGCCAGCAAGCCGCTCCGCGATGAGCACGTCCTGCCGGGTGTCGCAGCCGTTGCCATCGCGGTCCAGCCAGTCAGCGAAGAGGTCGCGCACATAGCCCGCTGGCCGTTCGTTCGCCACCGGCAGGGAATTCAGCAAGCGCAGCGCCGAAGTGCGATCAGCAGCGGCTAGCGCCGGAACCGCGGGAGTGAGCGAGAGCCCAAGTGCGGTCGCCAACGCGACCACAACAGGGCTTCTCATTCTTCGAAGATAACGCCTTTATGCAGAAGGAAGCAGCCATAGGGCTGCGCATCGAGGGTGTGCACGACCGCGAAGGCACTCGTTGCCCTCGCGTAGAACTCCAAGCGAGGAACGACTCCGAACTCGAGCTCTCGACCTTCACTGGACCGAGCCAGCTTGAGCAGGGCCTCCTGCGTGGGGGTCGTCACCGAGGGATCGTCGTTGACCTCCATCCGCTCGAGGGGATGCTCGATGAACGAGTCGAGTGGCAGGACGCTGAGGATCGCCGTGGCAGCACGAAGGATGGTGACCTCCCCCAGCCGGACCACCGGCTTGCCGGACGCGGCCGCGGGATAGTTCCGGTCCACGAGGAGGAGGACGTCGCCGTGCCCCATGTCGTCGAGGATCTTCAGCAGATCACCGCTGAGCAGCGGATCGATGCCCTTGAGCACAAGACTTCCTGACTACTCGTTGTCGAGGGCGATCGCGACCGTTTCCTCCTGGGAGACAAGGTTCGCGTCGACGTCATAGATGCTCACTGTCTCATCCTCGAGGAGGAGATTGCCCTCGCTGTCGAGGACATCGATGGTCTCGTCGACGATCGAGCCCTCCGGTCCGGTCGCGACAACGACATCGTCGACCACTGTGCCGATCACCTCACCGGCGTCATCGCGCACGACCTCGACGTCAACTTCCTCGCCAATCTCGATGTCGTCCTCAGGCACGAACCCTCCTTGGTGGTGAGCGGACTCCGAATTCTAGGGGGCCGAGATGCGCTGCCGGGCCGAATGCGGCCACTATCATTGGCCCCTCACAGGGAGGGGCACGCTTCAGTGGACGCAGACGGTGGTGCTGCGCTGTCCGACGAACAGTGCTACCGACTGCTGGTCGACAATCCACTCGACGTCATCTACCGAAGCACCCCTGAGAGCACGTTCAGGTGGGTCTCCGACTCGGTGGTGGACGTCCTTGGCTGGCAGCCCACCGAACTCCTCGGCACCCCGATCGACAACCTCGTCCATCCGGACGACCTGCGATCCGGCCAGGACTTCCGCGATTCCCTCAGGTCCGGCGAAACCATCCCCGAGCTCGCCACCGGGCAATCACCGCCACTGCGCATCCGCACGAGTGAGGGCGAGTACCGCTGGGCATCAGTCATCGCAGTGCCTGTGGTCGGTCCGGACGGACGGACCGATGGATTCGTCGGTCGGCTTCGCGACGTCCACGACCTCGCGACCGCCCGACAGCAGGTCACCGCGAGCAAGGAGTTGACACAGAGCGCCTTCGAGAAGCTGCTTGACCCGCTGCTCGTGATGCGCCCGGTCCATGACGACTCCGGAGCAATCGTCGACTTCGAGTACCTCGATGCGAACCCGGCGGCCTGCGAGTACAACGGCATGACATACGAGCAGATGGTGGGATCGCGACTTCTGCAGTTGAATCCCGGGAATCGCAAGAACGGCGAGTTCGACCAGATCGTTCAGGTATTCGAGACCGGCATTCCACTCGTCGTCGATGGCCATCCGTACGACCAGGAACTCCGCGGAGGAGAACGCCGCTACTACGACCTTCGCGTTGCGCGAGGCGGTGGTGTGCTCATCTACACCTGGCGCGACGTGACCGATCGTCGTCGTGTTGAGCGCGAGATCGCCGAGCGCGAGGATCTTTACCGCCTCGTCACGGAGGACGTCACCGATGCGGTGGTCCGATTCGACGACGACGGCATCATCACGTGGGTCTCGCCGTCGTTCGAACGACTGACGGGACTCCCGACGAGTTCGGTGGTCGGGCAGTCCGGCCTGCGACTGCTGCCCGCGGACCAGGTGCCCGAGGCGTTGGATCGACTCCGTCGCCGTGTCGCAGGCGAGCTGACAGGTCGCGCGCGCATCCAGGTGGGCCGCAACGACGGATCTGCACGATGGGTCGACGCCAGATCACGCCCGTTCATCCGTCACGACGGCTCGGTCGATGGCCACGTCACAGTGCTGCGCGACGTGACTGCAGCGGTCGAGGCGGAGGCACTTCGGGCCCACGAGATCGGCCACGACGCCCTCACCGGACTCGCGAACCGCACCCTCGCCATCGCACGCATCGACAAGGCGCTCGAAGACCTGCGCGGCACGCGACGGTTCATCGCACTGCTGTGCGTCGGCCTCGACCGGCTGACCACCGTGAACCAGGCGCTCAACTACGCCGCCGGTGATCACGTCCTCACCACCGTCGCCTCCCGGATCGCCGGGGCAGTGGGCGACCCCGATCTGGTGGCAAGGGTCGCTGGCGACGAGTTCGTGGTGCTGCTCACCGACCTGCGTTCGCCGGCCGATGCTGCCGCCATGGCGGAGCGACTTCGCGTGGCCGCGATGGGCCAGGTGACCGTCAACGAGCAGTCGCTGGAACCCACCGTCAGCATCGGCGTCGCCATCGGCGAGCGCGACTCCAGCGCGGAGGAGCTGTTGCGGAAGGCCAGCCTCGCCGTCCGTCAGGCGAAGGACGCTGGCCGCAACCGGTGGCAGTTCGTGGATCCCACCATCGCCAAGGAGGCACGCCGACGCCTGGAAGTGGAGGCGCACCTGCGGTCGGTGCTGCGCGATGGCCACGTGACGTCGTGGTTCCAGCCCGTGGTGGCACTTTCCGACCGCCGACTGTGCGGCTACGAGGCGCTCGCCCGACTTGAGGTGCCCGGACAGCCCGTACTGACTCCCGCGGACTTCCTTCCCGTCGCGGAGAGCACCAGACAGGTGATCGAAGTCGACTTCGCCGTCTTGCTGCAGGCACTTGACCTTGCGGCTGTCACCAAGGTCGACCACATCTCGATCAACGTGTCATCCCCGACCCTGCAGTCGGGTGACTACCCGGACCACTTCGCCAAGGCCGTGCACCGATCCGGCGTGGACCCGTCCCGCATCCGGCTCGAGGTCACCGAGACGGCGTTGCTCGGAATGGGGTCAGCCATCGTCGAGTCGATGCGCAGCGTGGCCGAGTTGGGCTCCACCTGGTACGTGGACGACTTCGGTACCGGCTTCTCGTCGATCAGCCACCTGCGCGACCTGCCGGTGAGCGGGCTCAAGCTCGACCGATCGTTCGTCGCCGGCATCCGAAACGGTGACAGCACCTGCATGAAGCTTGCTCAAGGGCTCGTCGGCCTGGCCGACGGCCTGGGCCTGGACACCGTGGCCGAAGGCGTCGAGACCGACTTCGAGGCGGGCGCGCTGCTCGGCCAAGGTTGGAACCTGGGACAGGGCTGGCTCTTCGGCCGCCCCGTCGATCGCCAGCGACTGGTCGCCTGAGGCGATCAGACCAGGTAGAGGTTGCCGCTCGCCTCCACCACGTTCAGCTTGGTCAGCGGCTGCTGCGCCGGACCGCGGACGACATCGCCGTTGGCCGCGTCGAACCGCGCGCCGTGGCAAGGGCAGGCGAACTGGTTGCTGGGCTGGTCATAACCGACAGTGCACCCCTGGTGCGTGCACACGCCGCTGTAGGCAAGGTAAGTGCCGGCCTTGGGTTGCAGCACATAGGACGGCTCACCGTTGTTCGGATTGGTGAAGGCCGCGACGCCCCCGACGGCAAGGTCCGACGCCTTGCCGATCTTCACCCCGCCCGCCGGCTTCCCGGCAGACGCCGCCTGCGAAGCAGCAGGAGCAACGCTCGAGCCGTTGCCAAGCGGTGCCGGCGTGCTCGATGCGTTCGGATCGACTGCCGGAGTCGTGGCGTCAGCGGCCACCGCCGTGGACGTGCCGCCCGATCCCGCGATCATGCGACCCATGCCGCCGACGACCAGTGCCCCCGCACCGATCGCCGCCGCCGTGACACCGGTGCGCAGTAGCACGCGCCGGTCGACCTCGGACGCCACCTTGGCGGACTCGTAGGAAGGTGCAGGGGTCTCCAACCGCATGCTCCTGCGGATTCCCTTGCGGATGGCCGCCGACAGCGAGTACAGCCCGCCATCGCCACCGAGGATGAGGGGAGTGAAGGCGAACATGAAGACGATGTCCGGCCCGAAGAAGTAGGGGGAGGTCCCCCAGCTGACCGTCAGGAAGAACGACAGGCTCAACAGGAAGCCGCCGACAGCGGCAATACGCGTCCACAGGCCGAGCAGGACGCCGAGTCCGACCAGCAGCTCCCCGAGCGCGATCGTCAGCCCGAACAACGCCGCGTGCTCGGCGGAGAACGACACGATGAAGCCGATGGGGCTTGACGACGCGGCAGCCTCCATCTGCTTCTGCACGCCGTTGGGCGAGGACGGGTCGAGGTAGGCCGGATCAAAGAACTTCAGCAGGCCGGCGTAGACCATCGTGATGCCGAGGAACAGCCGCAGCGGCAGGAGGACCCAGCCGACCTGGGTGAGACGCTCGCGCCACACGGAGGCGCTTTCTTGCTGGGTGCTCTGAACCATGGGCACACGGTGTCAGCGCGGCCCTGAGCCGGGGCTGATCGGCAGCGCCGTCCTCAGGCAGGACTCAGCCGAGGGTCGCCAGCACCTCGTCGACCATCTGGGTGGTCGTCGCCGGATGCAGGAAGACGAGGCGGCCGACGGTCTCGCCACGCCAGGTGCTGTGAGTCACGAAGGCGGTCTGGAGCTGGAGCAGGCGCTGGCCCCACGCCTCGTAGTCGGCATGGATCCAGCCCACCCGCCGGAAGAGCACAACCGACAGGTCGGGCTCGCGGATGAGGTGCAGGTCCGGATCGGCGTCGATGCGGTCGGCGGCGTAGCGCGCCATCGCCAGCGAGTGGTCGACGGCGTCACGGTACGCGTCGAGCCCGTTGACCGCCATCGAGAACCACAACGCGAGCCCGCGAGCCCTACGGGTGAGGTGGTACGCGAGGTCGCTGGGATTGAAGTCGTCGTCGTCCTCATGGATGACGTCGAGGTAGGAAGCGTCCTGCGTGTGCACCGCTTTCGCGAGGCGCGGGTCGCGGTAGAGGAGCGCCGCCGAGTCGAAGGGGGCGAACCACCACTTGTGCGGGTCCATCACCAGCGAGTCGGCGTGCTCTATCCCGTCATAGCGATGCCGGATCGTCCGGGAGAGCATGCCCGCGCCGCCGTAGGCACCGTCGACATGGAACCACCAGCCGTTCTCGCGGGCGACCGTGCTCGCCGCCGTGAGATCGTCGATGATCCCTGCGTTCGTCGTGCCGGCGGTGGCCACGATGGCGACGACATCACTGAGGTCGGCGTCCTCCGCGAGTGCGTCCCGGAGGAACTCCTCCTCGAGTCGCCCGTCGAGCGTGGGGACGATGAGGGCGTCCATCCCGATGATGTTCAGCGCGTTCTTGATCGACGAGTGGGCCTGGTCGCTGACGACCACGCGGAGGCGGATCTCAGGCAGTCCAGCCTCGATGCGCGAACGGCGCGCAGTGTCGCGAGCGACGACCAAGGCCGAGAGGTTTCCGGCGGAACCGCCGGAGACGAAGACGCCACCGGACCCAGCAGGGAGGCCGGCAATGTCCGCCATCACGCGCAGCGCCTGGTTCTCGGCAACCACCGCGCCCGCCGCCTCGAGCCAGGAGCAGCCCTGAAGCGACGCGGCCGACACCACCATGTCGAACAGCAGCGACGCCTTGGTGGGCGCTGCCGGGATGAACGCGTAGTACCGCGGGCTGTCCGCCGACAGGATCGTCTCTGCGATGTGGTCGATGTAGAGGTCGAGCACCTGCTTCGCGTCACGCGGATCGTCGCCGATGAGTCCGGCGGTGACCTGCTCGAGGTGGCGTCGGTCTCCGAGTCCGTCGACAGAGTTATCGGGAATCGACAATCGTTCGACGACGTAGTCGAGGATCAGTTGCGTCATGTCCGGATCGAACCGGTGCATGCGATCGGCATCGATCGGGAACGACAAGGACTCGCGCACGTTGCGATCCTAGTTAGCGCGGCAACGCTGCGACGGCCGTTGCCTATGCCCGTGCGCGTTCAAGCCGGTCGTGGTCAGTCCACGAACATCGCGATGATGTCGTCCCGCTCCGCCTGGGTGTCCGCCTTCGACAGCAGGTGCCGACGCCACTTGTCCGCGGACCACCGATCGCGATCGGCGAAGGGGAAGATGCGGTTGATGAGGCGACTCATGATGCTGCTCCTTGTATGGGGACCTTTTGTTCCCGCATACAACATATCTCCCCGAATCCGGCCCATGTCAGCGGGAGGTCCCACGGGTGAAGCAGGTCACACCGGTCAGTCGCCGAGGATGGTCTTGTTCCGGCCCGACGCGTAGAGGCCGACGATCATCGCCACGAAGGTCACCAGATACACCTGGCCGATCACCATCTCGCTGGTGGCGAGCAGTCGGCCCACATTGGTGGCGGCCGTCAGATCGCCGTAGCCCGTGGTCGTCACTGTGGTGAGGCTGAAGTACATGAAGGAGGTCGTGGGCTGCAGGGTTCCGAAGAACTGCACACCCTCGTATTGACCGGACGCCAGGAAGAGGAAGAAGTACGTCACGCCGATGAGGAGGTAGGCAGACACGGCACCCAGCAGCGTCGCCCGCGTCACTACCCGGTGCTCGATCAGGCGGCGGACAATGACGATCGGGGCAACGGCTGCGAAGAACACGATCAGGAGCGGCGCGGGGGCGGGCTTGTACGCCGTGTCGATGATGGCTGAGGCCGCCGTCATCACCACCAGCGCCGCGATCCCGATTGCGACGATGACGTCGGCGATCCGCTGCCACCGCCGAGCCAGGCCGGACGCGCGGAATGCCAGCAGCAAGGTCACCGCGACCAACGACGACGCAGCAACGGACCCGATGCGGGCCTTCAGTTGCATATCCGCCTCGTTGATGTCGACGAGCGAGAGGATCACGACCGTGAGCACGACCAGCACGAGCAGCAGGCCGAAGCGGTCGAGGTAGCGCGACCCTTGGTCGTCGAAGATCACCGGCTTGCGGCGAAGGGCCGCCAAGCGTCGAGGGTTTGGCTCGACGACCTGGTCCATGCGGCAATCCTAGGACGAGGGCAGGCGCAGGGTAGTGAACCCGCCGTCCACGCGCACCGTCGCGCCGGTGGTGGACGCCGCGAGTGGTGACGCAACGGACACGATGGCGTGAGCGACCTCGTCGGCTGTGACGAGTCGACCGATCGGCTGACGCGCGCGCAGCGCCGCTGCCATCGCCTCCGGCTCGTCGGTGCCCGCGAGCAGGCGCGCCACCCACGGTGTGTCGGCCGTTCCGGGCGCAACGGCGTTCACTCGAATGCCCTCACCCACGTGGTCGGCCGCCATCGCCAAAGTGAGCGCAGCGACCGCGCCCTTGCTGGCGCTGTAGAGCGCTCGGTTGGGCACGCCAATGAAGGCCACCGCTGAGCAGGTATTGACGACAACCGCGTGCTGCGATTCGCGCAGATGCGGCAGCGCGGCCCGGGTGACCCGGGCGATGCCGATCACGTTGACGTCGAGGACTCGCCGCCACTCATCGTCGGGGTTCGCGCTTACGTCCCCCGATGCGCCGATCCCGGCGTTGTTGACGACGATGTCGATCCCACCGAGTCGCTCCACGACCGTGGCAATCGCCGCATCGACACTCTGCGCATCAGTGACATCGCACTCGACAGCCAGAACCCTGTCGGGCACTCGGTCAACCACCATGTCGAGCGAGGCGACCGACGCACCACGCGCGTGCAGCATTGCCACCGTGGCCGCGCCGATGCCGCTCGCTCCGCCGGTGACGATCGCCACGAGCCCCTCGAACTCGGTCATGTCATGTTCCCTTCGGTCAGGAGCGCGGATCGACAAGGACCTTCGGGCCCTGCCCGGCCCCTGCCGGCCGCTCGCCGGAGAGCACGGCGCCGACTGCCCCCAGCGGCACCGTCGCGGCGACGAGGAGGCTGGGGTCGACAGCCCCGCTGGCGAAGGTCGCGATCGTCTCGGCCATCGCAGGCGATGCGCTGAGCACACCCACCGCGGTGACGTCCTTGAAGGCGAGGGACCGGGAGTCAATCAGACTCGGCACCGCGGCGAGGCCGATGTACACCACGCGCTTGCCAGGCTCGACGAGCTCGACCGCCCGAGCCGGCATGGTCGGCCCGTTGGACGCGTCGATCACGGCGTCGAACCGCAGCGAGGGCAGGTCATCCTCCGTCCACACGCCGTCGAACCCGAAGGTCCGTGCGAATTCGCGCGACCTGGCCGATCGGCCCATCAGGTGCACCTCGGCGCCCTTCGCCTGCGCGAACATTGCGGCGAGCAGGCCGATGGTTCCCGGACCAAGGATGAGCACTCGGTCACCAGCACGGAGGTTCGCTCCCTGCACTGCGCGGAAGGCGTTGCCCCCGGGCTCGACCATCGCACCCTGTTCGTCGCTGACGGAGTCGGGCAGCGGGTGGAGCGCTCGTACGGGCATGAGCAACTGCTCTGCGAGTGCGCCCGCCCAGCCCCGACGCACGCCCACCTCGTGCCGGTGCTCGCACACGTGCTGGTAGCCCGAGCTGCACCGGTGGCACTCTGCGCAGCCGAGCATCGTGTCTCCTGTGACACGCTGGTCTACCCATGAAGGGTCGACACCCTCGCCGACGCTGCTTACGACACCCATCCACTCGTGGCCCAGGCGCATAGGGAACCACGCGTTCCCGTCATGAAGGAAGGGCATATGGCCCGTGAAGAACTCCACGTCGGTTCCGCACACGCCTGCGCGCTGCACGTCGATCACCACATGCCCAGGGCCTGCGGTCGGGGCCTCGACCTCCTGGACTTCCGCAGCGTTGGGACCCGTGACCACGAAGGCGCGGATCGTCCCGCTCACCGAGGTGCCGCCACGTTCTGCCTCTGGACGCCGAGACCGTCGATGCCCAGTTCCATAACGTCCCCGGCCTGGAGCCACACCGGCGGCTTGTGGCCCATGCCCACGCCGGGCGGTGTTCCGGTGTTGATGAGGTCGCCGGGCTCCATCACGAGGAACTGGCTGAGGTAGTGGACGATGAAGTAGGGATCGAAGATCATCGTCGATGTCGTTCCCGTCTGGCGCCGCACGCCACTGACGTCGAGGAACATGTCGAGAGCGAGCACGTCGTCTATCTCGTCCGGCGTGACGAGCCACGGGCCGGCGGGGTTGAACGTCTCTGCTGACTTGCCCTTCGACCACTGGCCGTTGTGGTCCATCTGGAAGGCGCGCTCGCTGACGTCGTTGACGACGCAGTAGCCGGCGATGGCGTCCTTGGCCTCCTCGGGCGAGTCGAGGTAGCTGCATCGCTTGCCGATCACCACGCCGAGCTCGACCTCCCAGTCGGGCTTCGTGGAACCGCGCGGGATGCGCACGTCGTCGTTCGGGCCGATGAGGGTGTTCGGCGACTTGGTGAACAAGATGGGCTCGGACGGGACCGGCTGGCCCGTCTCGGCCGCGTGGTCGCTGTAGTTCAGGCCGATGCAGAGGATCTGGTGCGGTCGGACGATTGGGGCACCGATGCGCTCGCCTGCGAAGCGCGACACCTGGCCCGCCGCAGCGCGCTCCTGGACCACCGGCGCAATGCGGGCCAGGCCACCGGAGCCGAAGAACGACTCATTGAAGTCGGGCACCACATCGGTGAGGTCCACGTAGGTCTCGTCGTCGACTCGAGCCACTGGCCGCTCCGAACCGAACTCGCCGATGCGCATCAAGTACACGGTGCTCCTCCAGAGTCGTGGCTGCTCACCCGATCGTTCCGTATGGCGGTTCCCAGTACGCGACCGGTGCACCCGCGACTCCGACGTCTGCCAGGAACACCCGGCCGGAGAGCGGGAACTGCGCCAACTCCTCGGCGGAGAGCTTCTGCGTGGCGGTCGTGATGACGAGCGTCCGAAGGTTCGGACCGGCGAACGCGGCGCAGGTCACGTTGGGCACCGGCACCTCCACCACCCCGGCCAGCCGCCCCTCCGGGGAGAACCGCCGCACCTGACCACCGCCGTAGATCGCGACCCAGAGGTGATCCTCCTCGTCGATGCACATCCCGTCCGGGTAGCCGTCAGTCAGAGTCACGAAGGCTCGTCGTGCTCCCACCACCCCGGTGTCCATGTCGTAGTCGCGGACCCAGATCGTGCGGCGGTAGGTGTCGACCGTGTAGAGAAGTCGGCCGTCGGCAGGCCAGCCCAGTCCGTTCGAGAGCGTGAGGTCGTCGTCGATGACGGTGATGCCGCCGTTCGGCTCGAGGCGGACGAGCACCTCACGCCCGGGCTCGTCCATCAGGAGCGAGCCGACGAGGAGTCGGCCGACAGGATCAGGCTTGCCGTCATTCAGTCGCCGGCCCGCGCCGGCTGGCAGGAGCCGCGGCCCTTCGGAGCGTTGACCGTTGACGTCGACGAAGACCAGGCCCTCCTGCGCCGCGACCACCAACCGGCCGTCGATCGCGGGGGCGACGGCGCCGACGGTTCCGGGGAACTGGAGTTGCTCGACGATGTCGATCCGGTCGGCTCCGAGTGTGCCAATCAGGACGAGCCCTGAACGGATGTCCACCCAGAGCAGGCGCTGACGTGCCGCGTCCCACACCGGCCCCTCGCCGAGAACGAAGGCTTCATCCGTCGCCGGGCGGGCGACCCACATAGACTCCATGGCGTTCGCATAGTAGACCGAATCCAGAATCGGAACGGCGATGAGCAGCGAGCTTCGCACGGCCCAGTGGTATGGCGGCGACGACCGCAATTCCTACATCCACCGCGCCTGGATGCGACGCGGCTTGCCGGCCGACGCGTTCAGCGGCCGGCCGCACATCGCGATCGCGAACACCGCCTCCGACCTGACTCCGTGCAATGCGCACCTCAACGAGGTAGCGGCCTCGGTGCGCGACGGGATCTACGAGGCTGGCGGCATCCCGCTCAATCTCCCCGTCGTATCGCTGGGCGAGACCCAAGTGCGACCCACCGCGATGCTGTGGCGCAACATGGCGGCGATGGCCACGGAGGAGATGCTCCGCGCGAACCCCATCGACGCCGTCGTCCTGCTGGGCGGCTGCGACAAGACCATCCCCTCACTTCTCATGGCCGCTGCATCGGTGGACCTACCGGCCGTCGTCGTACCGGGCGGGCCGATGCTCACCGGGACCTTCCGAGGCAACGCGCTCGGTTGCGGCACCGATGTTTGGCGGCTCAGTGAGGAGGTCCGCGGCGGCACTCTCTCGCATGAGGATTTCATCCGGTCCGAGTCGTCCATGATCCGCAGCCGCGGGCATTGCAACACGATGGGCACGGCATCGACGATGGGCCTGCTCGCCGAGGCCCTCGGGACCGTCCTACCGGGTCTGGCCGGTACCCCGGCGCCGGACAGCAGGCTGCTCGAGGGTGCGCACGCCACCGGTCGACTCGCAGTCGAACTAGTGGCGGCGGACCGACGACCGAGCACGTTCCTCACCAAGGGCTCGTTCCACAACGCGATCGTGGCGCTGGCGGCGATCGGCGGATCGACGAACGCGGTCGTCCATCTGCTCGCCATCGCCGGACGACTTGGCATCGAGCTCGACGCCGACGACTTCGACCGCATCGGCGCTCAGGTGCCGCTACTGGTGAACCTGCAGCCCGCTGGCACCTACCTGATGGACGATCTCTTCCGCGCCGGTGGCCTGCTCGCCGTCCTGCGCGAGGTGCGCGACCTGCTCGACCCCACGGCGCTGACGGTCACGGGCCGACCGCTCGTGGACTACCTGGACGATGCACAGGTCTGGGACGTCGACGTGATCCGCCCGCGTGACGAGCCGCTCATGGCCGACGCAGGAATCGCGGTGCTGCGCGGCAACCTCGCACCGGGGGGCGCGCTCATCAAGCCGGCGGCCGCGTCACCGCGTCTGCTGCAGCACCGCGGCCGCGCCGTCGTGTTCGACTCGATCGAGGACTTCCACGCGCGGATCGACGACCCGGATCTCGACGTGGACGCGGACAGCGTGCTGGTCCTTCGGGGCTGCGGGCCTCGGGGCTACCCAGGCATGCCCGAGGTCTCGAACATGCCTCTGCCGCGCAAGATTCTCGAGCAGGGCGTGCGCGACATGGTGCGCGTGTGCGATGGACGCATGAGTGGCACCGCCTACGGCACCGTCGTGTTGCACGTCGTACCCGAGGCAGCGGCCGGTGGACCGCTCGGACTGGTGGAGAATGGCGACGTCATCGTCCTCGACGTGCCAGCCCGGACCCTCACGCTCGCGGTGCCCGACGACGTGCTTGCCAAGCGAACGCCGCCTGCGGCGATGGTCGACGCCTTCGCGCATCCGGCCCGCGGATGGGAACGGCTCTACGTCGATCACGTCATGCAGGCAGACACCGGAGCCGACCTGGACTTCCTGCTCGGGTCGAGCGGGTCGGCTGTCAGCCGCGAGTCGCACTGATGGTCAGATGTTCGCGCTCACGTCCAGCAGGAAGGCCTCGGCCAGCTCGTTCTCGGCATAGGTGACGACGGGGTACTGCACCATTCCGGAACTGCCGTCGGGATGCACTGCACGGAACGTCAGTTCGCCGCCCGCGAGGGTCTTGGCGTCGGTCCAGCCGTTCTGGACGAGGATGCGCTGCGCCAAATAGGAGCGGAAGCCTGAGCGGCAGTAGGTGAACACCGGCACACCGCGCGGCACCTCGTCGATGCGCGCGCGCAGGTCCTTGTGCGGGATGTGGAGCGACCCGGGGATCGACCACGTGTCGTGCTCCTTGCTGCTGCGGACGTCGAGCAGGACGGCGTTCGACGGCAGATCCGGCCACTCCTCGGCGTACCACAGGGCGACGTCGCCGCGGAGCAGGTTGCCGCCCACGAAGCCTGCCATGTTCACCGGGTCCTTGGCCGAGCCGTAGGGCGGCGCGTAGGCCAGTTCGAGGCTCTCCAGATCCTCGATCGTCATACCGGCGCGGATGGCGACGGCCAGCACGTCAATGCGCTTGTCGACGCCGTCGACCCCGACCGCCTGCGCTCCAAGCAACAGCCCGTCGGTCGGGTCGAACATCACCTTGAGGTGCATGGCGTGCGTGCCGGGGTAGTAGGAAGCGTGCCCGTTCGGATGGACATGGACCTTCGCGTACGGCCGGCCGATCCGCTGCAGAGTGCGCTCGCTCGCGCCGGTCATTGCCGCAGTCAGGTCGAAGACCTTGACGATGCCGGTCCCCTGGGTGGACGAGTAGGACGAGCGCCGACCGGCGATGGCGTCTGCCGCGATGCGGCCCTGACGATTGGCCGGCCCGGCCAACGGGATGACGACCGGCTCGCCCGTCACGGTGTCCGTCACCTGGACCGAGTCGCCGACGGCGAAGATGTCGGGGTCGGACGTGAGCATGTGCGGGTCGACGACGACCGCGCCTCGCTCCGACAGCTCGAGCCCGCAGGCCCGCGCCAATGAGCTCTCCGGCCGAACACCCACGGCCAGGATCACGAGGTCAGCGGTGAGGCGCTCGTCATCGAGGGTCACCACGACCCGACCGTTCTCGTCAGCGAAGCCCTGCGCGCGGCCGGACAGGATCAGGCGCACGCCGTGGCTGACGAGGTGGTCTTCGACGTGCCGCGCCATCTCTCGGTCGAGGACGGTCATGACCTGGTCGACGGCCTCGACAAGCGTCACCTCGATGCCGCGGTGCCGCAGCGCCTCGACCATCTCGATGCCGATGTAGCCCCCGCCGACAACCACCGCCGATTCGACGCCGTCGTTGAGCACGTCGATGATCGCGTCCATGTCGGGGATATTGCGCAGGGTCATGATCCGCGGGTGCTCGATCCCCGGCAGCGGGGGACGGATCGGCGTCGCGCCGGTGGCGAGGACGAGCTTGTCGTACGGCTCGTCGTACTCCCTGCCGCTCTTGCGCTCGCGCACGTGCACCACGTGCCCCTCGCGGTCGACGCCGAGTACCTCGTGACCGGTGTGCACATCGAGCGCGAGTGACTCGCGAAGGCTCTTGGGCGTCTGAAGGAGCAGCGCCTGACGCTCCTCGATGTCCCCGCCGATGTGGTACGGCAGCCCGCAGTTGGCGAAGGACACGTAGTCGTCCCGCTCGAGGACGACGATCTCGGCCTGCTCGTCGAGTCGACGCAGACGTGCTGCAGCGGACATCCCGCCGGCGACTCCGCCGACGACGACAACCTTCATGGGAACTCCCGGTCTAGCGACGGCGGATCAACGGCACGTGCAGCGGTTCTCCGGCGGGACGTTGGCCATGATCTGGCCGACATGCTGGCCACAGCCAGAGTAGGTGACCTTGCGACAGGTGCCGCAGATGGCGGGGCTGCACATGGGGATCCTCCAGGAGGTTCGGATCACACCATCATACCCCTAGGGGTATCAGAAGAAGATTCGGGGCAATGCCCATGTCAGGAGAACTAGAGCCACTTGCCGTACAGCAGGTCCTCGGGCTGCGCGATCGGCGCCGCCACCGGCACGCCCTTGAACTGCCCCATGATCCCCTTCGCCCACAACGCGGCCTTGGGCATCAGCTCACGATCGGCTGTCTGCATCCGGTCGCGTACCAGCACCACGCCGAGGTCGGCTCCCGGATAGCGGTACTCGTCGACGCCGTAGACCCGGAGGTAGAAGGCCTCGTCCGACCCGGTGACGTTGTGCCAGTCGGTCTCCATGCGCACGAACGCGACGTTGCCGTCGTCGTCCATGCGCCACAGGCCGCTCGCCGGCGCCTCCGTGATGACCTCGACCTCGTCAGTGGTCTGCTTCAGGACGAGCTGACTCCAGCGATCGAAGTCCCGCCAGCGTGCCTGCACAGCGTCAAGGTCGCACTCCCAGTCCACGTCCATGAACTCGAGCAGGTGGAACAAGAACAGCGGCACGCCGCCGTAGCGGGAGGTGATGAGGTTCGTCAGCGGCGAGGCGCCCGAGATCCGGGGGTTGATCTCGCCCAGGTAGACCATGTCGTCGTCCAGGTCGATCAGGTAGTCCATGCAGAAGACGCCGCGGTAGCCCTCCTGGTAGAGCCGATCACCGAGCTTCCGGGCCATCTCGCGGATGGGCTGCTGGCGGTCGGACAGCGAGATCGGCGCGCAGTCATTGCCGCACCAGCCGCCCTGGTAGGGCGTGAGCTCCTCGAACCCGGTGAGGTCGACCTGAATGGGGCCCACCAGGGTGCCGTGCCGAGTGGCGCAGGCCTCGATGGTGCCCGGCAGGTGCCGAATGTTCTTCATGACCTTCAGGTCCTCGCCGACCAGGTTCTCCGCGTTCTCGTCCCAGTCCGCCTCGCTGGCGATGAAGAAGGTCGTGCGGCCGGAGTCGCCGTAGGGCAGCTGCACGACCAGACGGGTACCGAGGCCCGCCTCACTGGCACGCTCGAGCAGTTGGGCGTAGCTGTCCGCATGTGTCAATACGTTCGGCGCGCTCGGCACTCCAGCCTCGTTGCCCAACCGCGTCGTCTCGATCTTGGAGTCAATGCGCTCGCGCAGTTCGCGCGGCGGCAGAGCGATCGTCAGGCCGAGGTCCTTCGCCAGCCGCTCTGTCTCCTCGTCGAACATCACGAACAGGACGTACGACGGACCGTCGACGTTCGCCATGCCCGGCGCCGTCGCGTCCCCCTGGCGAAGGCGGTCGACGACCTCCTTGTGGCCGAGCAGGTACGTGTTGACCGATTCGAAGGTGTCGAACTCTCGTGGACCCGCGTGCGTCGGCACGAACACGTGGTCGTGCGCGCCGTCGAAGGAGTCGAAGTAGCAGATGTAGCGGAGCGTGCCGACCCAGTCGTCGAGGCCGAGGATGTTGTAGGCCGTCGGGGACACGAAGTAGATGGGCGCCTTGCTCTCGCGGAAGAAGCGATAGATCTCCGACAGGCCCCTGAGGACCGGCCGCTGTGGATTCTGGGTCATCGTCTCTGCCCCCTGCTCGGCTTCGAGCGTGCTCGTCGTCTCATCGGCACTCGCGATTTGCGCGACTGATGCGGCAGGGGCTCCGATCAGCCTCTCCCACAACTGCCGCAGCCAGGCGAACACGTGCAAACTGTAGGCGTTCTGCTTCGGCCGGTGTTCGTTATCTGACGAGAGGGATCCGGCCGAGGTGGGGAGTGACACCCGCCAAGGGCACCGCCTCGGGCATGAGGGCCAGCACCTGCCGCGGCCGGAAGCCCTGGTCGTCGGCGTGCACGCTCATGAACCACTGGTCATCGGGCCACAGCAAGGTGAGCCCACCGGTGCCGGGTGAGTAGGCGGCCGTGTAGACCGTGCCCCACGTGCTGGCCGCCAGCGACCGGTAGATCGGCGGGCGCAGGAAGGCCCCCACCAGGTCGTCGGGCTCGATGAGCGGGAAGTTCACGAGGGCCAAAAGGTGCTCCTCGCGTTCGACCGTGTTGCAGTACTCCGCATGCAGCGGCCACTCGGTGGCGCCCTGCCGATTCGCGCAGCTGAGGTCGGCGGTCACCTCGGCGGGTCGGTCGGGCGCGACCCGGACGATCCGGTGGGCTCCCAGCGCATCCAGGATGGCCACGTTGTACGACATCTGGAGCGGCAGGCCAATGAGCCGCTCGGCCGCCTCTTCCGTCGTCGTCGCGAGTTGCAGCAGGTAGCGAACCACCAGGCCGATGCCGAAGCCCTTCCCCACATCGCGGCGCCCGCCGAACGAGATCGCGATCGCAAGGCCGGCGTCGTTGATGCCGTCCATCAGGCCCCACCCGCAATCGCTCATCCCGAAGACGGAGCGACCGGACCAGTGCGTGCGCAGTGCGAGTGCATCGCACAGGCTCGGGGGGTAGTCGTAGTTGCGGATCAGCGCCGGGTGCGGGCCGGCGATCATCGCGATCGAGCAGGCGGCCACCAGCGGCGGTGGGCACCAGTGGCTCAGGAACCGCGCCTCGAGGTCACCACCCCCCACCGCCTTGACGAAGCCGTCGTAGTCGTCGAGGAGTTCGGGCATCCATCGCGCCACCGCTGCCCGCGACTCGGTGTATGAAGGCCGCTGTTCGTCCCCCTCATGCAGGAACCAGCGGCGGTACGACGGCCAGGCTCGGGCGAACTCCGCGGCAGCAGTCGGTCCCGGAGCCGAGCCCGCATCCACGCATCGGAACGGGAGTTCCAGATCGGCGACGTGCACCGGGAACGGCTCGCCGCTCACTTCGTCACCTCGCCTCGCGAATCCGGGGGAACAGTCGTCTTGAGCAGTAGGCACGACGATCGAATCGCCACCCCTCCTGCAGGGTACGACACAGGCAGCCCGCCTCGTCGCTCCTCTAGGATCGCACGGTGCGCCTTGAGGAATACGGCAACTACGACGCCATCGGCCTGTCGGAACTCGTGGCAGCCGGCGAGGTGACGCCGACCGAACTCCAGGAGTGCGCGCTCGCCGCCCACGAGCAGATGCACCCCCTCATCAATGCCGTCGTCGAGGCCCGGCTCCCCAATGCGGCGCAAGGCCCGGCCGCGGGACCCCTGGCGGGCGTTCCCACCATGGTCAAGGACCTCTTCCACGGTCAGGCAGGGCTGGACTGCGGCAACGGCAGCCGGCTGTCGGAGGGCTGGCAGGTCGCCCACGCCACGCGGATCTTCGCCCGTGCCGAGGCCGCCGGGCTGACCAGCATCGGCCGCACCACGACGTCCGAGTTCGGGATCATGGGCACGACCGAGACCATCGCGCAGGGCATCACGCGATCGCCGTGGAGCACTGCACACATGGCCGGCGGGTCGAGCGGCGGCGCGGGCGCGGTTGTCGGCGCCGGCGTCGTGCCGGTTGCCCTCGCCAGCGACGGCGGCGGGTCTATCCGCATTCCGGCATCTGCATGCGGTGTCGTCGGGCTCAAGCCCAGCCGCGGACGTGTCCCGTGGGGCCTGCACCTGAAGGAGCCGTTGATGGGCTGGGCGGTGCAATTCGCGACGACGCGGACGGTGCGCGACGCGGCTGTGCTGCTCGACGTCCTCGGCGGCCCGGCACCCCGCGACGCTGAGGGAGTGCCGCGTCCCGATGTCCCGTTCGCCGAGGCGTACCAGCGGCCGCCCCAGGGCCTGCGCATCGCGTGGTGGTCTCATCCTTGGTCAGGGCACGATCCCGATCCAGTCGTGACGGAGGCTACCGCGGCGACTGCGGCTGTCCTGGAACTGTTGGGGCATCACGTCGAGGCCGCGACACCGACTTTCTCCTGGGAGCAGTACCTCCATGCCATGACCGACGTGTGGGCATCCACCAATGCTCACACCATCGACGGATTCGCTGCCTTCCTCGGTAGGGAGGTCAACGAGGCCACGGTCGAGGGCTCCACCCTCGCGATGGTCGAGTACGGACGCGCGGTCACCGCGCAGCAGTTGCTGACCGCGATGGACGTCGAGACCGAACTGACCTACCTGATGGCCGAGTTCTTCTCCCGCTACGACATCCTGCTCACGCCGACGCTCGGGGCTCAACTGCCGCCCGTCGGCGACTACGACCCCGCTGCGGCAACGTCACCGCTAGAGACCTTCGCCACGTGGTCCCGCTGGGAGTCGTTCCTCCCGGTGTTCAACACGACCGGGCAGCCGGCGATCAGCCTGCCGCTGCACCAGTCGCCCGACGGACTGCCGATCGGCATGCAGTTGGTGGCCGCTGCCGGCCAGGAGGCCCTGCTCCTCAGCCTGTCGGCAAGTCTGGAAGAGGCCTTGCCGTGGGCCCACCGCCGACCCCCGGCCTACGTCCACTAGATCGGATAGGCCGCTCGGACGGCCGCCAGGTACGCCTCGCGCGCCTCGCTCACCGCGATCTCGTGACCGCTCAGGCGGGACTCGATTGTCGCGAGCGCCATGCTGAGGTCCTCGTCACCGAACACCGCGTCGATCCAACGCGACAGGTCCTTGCCCTTCGCATGGTGCTCGAGCACTCCATCGGCGCAGTCACGCAGCACCTTCTGCAGTTCGGTCACATTCGAAGCCACGGCCACCGGCCGATCGTGGCGATCCCGGAAGTGGAAGCACCGCTCGGGCGGCAGGCTCACCTGCAGGTACTTGCGCAGATGGCGTCGATGCTCGGTCACGCGCGAACCGACCCGGAACGTCCGGGGTGTGCCTAGATGCGGACGCACGGCGAGGAAGCCGCTGCCAGGGCCCACGGCGCTCAGGTGCTGGCTGATCCGCTCCGGGGTCTCTCCGCAGACCCCCGCCAGCAGGTCGATGACGTGCCGATTCAACGCACCGCCCTGCCCGAGGGCGATGACCGCATCCGTCCGCTCGAGCTGCTCCGGCTCGATCAGGTCGGGACGGTAGGTGACCAGGCACGAACCCCACCGACCCTCGCCGCCGTCACCTATCCCACCCGATTCCGGGTGCATCCCCGTAGCCGACTCGTGCGCCTCGTCGGAGATCACCCAGTGCGGAAGGCCGGTCGCCTCACGGGTCTTCTCCACCTCGACAGTCAGCTTCTCGAGGTACGCGTGCCTACGCTCGGCCGGCACGAGGGAGAGGTCGAGCACCACGGAGGTGAACCGCTGCGAGAAGTAGCCCGCCACCTGCGCAGGTGAAGGAAGGCCGTCCTGCGCATCAATGACAACGACGCCGCGCAGCCGACCAAGCCCTTGATGGTCACCTTCCGGGTCGACCATCAGCACGCAGTAGCCCTGTGCGATCAGTCGCTCCGCGAAGAGTCCCGCCACGTAGCTCTTGCCCGATCCTGAACTGCCACACACAAGCACGTTGACCTGCGAGCTAGGCACGGAGACGGCCGCTCCAGTGAGCGTGGCACCCAGTTGCACCTGCCACCGCGGTGAGTAGATAGCCGGGGCATCAGGACGCCCGATGCGGTCGAGCAACTCCATGATGCCGCGGCCGTTCGGCTCCTCGAGGATGGTGTCCGCCGTCGCCCTCAGTCCGACTACGGCGTTCGAGACTGCAACACCAAGCTCGCACACGTCCAGCAGCGCATGGTCATTCTCAGCATCGCCGACGCCGACGGCGGAGTGGCGAGAGATGCCTACGTCGCCGAGGGCATCGAACAGGCCCGTTCCCTTGGTGACCCCAGAGGGAAGCACCATCAACTCACTGCGGTTGAAAACCAGCTGACAGTCGAGTTCGAGCCGATGGATCTCCTCCATGACCGCCACCCGGTCATCGGCACTGCCGGCCAGGAGCACGTCGCCCTTGCGCATGGCCACGTCGCGCTCGAGAAGTGCCTTGAGCAAGGACTCATCGACCGGGGTCGCGAGTCGCCGCGTCCCGGATTTCCCGGACAGGACGCAGCCGTTCTCGGCGACGATCAGGTCGACCCAGTCATCGACGTCCGGGAAGGAGGCGCGTAGTTCGGGCAGGATCCGACCGGTCACCAGAAGCACGGTCAGCCCCGACGTGCGCGCACTGCCCAGCGCCTGCAAGACGTCGTCGTCGGGCCGCTGACCGTCATGCGTCAGCGTTCCGTCGTAGTCCAGGGCCACGACCCGCAGATAGCCCACCATGGAATCTCCTCGCGCACTATCAGGTGTACCACCGTGCCGTGACGAAAGCACCATCCAATGAGGACAGGCTGCGATTGCTTCCGTCGGCGCGATGCCGTAGAACAAAAGGATGCGGGGAAGAGGGGCCAGTACGCCCGAGGCCGTCGTTGAGGCGACCGACCGCGGCGATGCTGGCAAAGTCGCCCCTCTGAGCCGTCAGGAGCCCGAGGATCTCTTCCGCCTGGTGATGACCAATGCACCCGTCGGAATGGCCCTCGTGGCCAACGACCGGACGTTCATCTCAGTGAATCCCGCGATGTGCCAGATGCTCGATCGGGACGAGGAAACCCTCCTCACGATGACGTGGGCCGACCTCACGCATCCGGACGACCTCGAGCTGGGCCTGGAACTGACCCAGGCGTTGCAGGCGGGCGCCCGCGAGAGCTTCCGTCAGCGCAAGCGCTACCTGCGCCGGGACGGATCGATCCTGTGGGGCGACCTGTCGGTGTCCTGCGTTCGCCATGCGGACCGAACCGTCGCGTACTCCATCTCCCAGATCGTCGACGTGACCGCCCAGGTCGCCGCCCACGACGAGCTGTTGGAGAGCGAGGCACGGTTCCGGCTGCTCGCCGAGAACGCCTCGGACGTCGTCTTCCGATCGTCGAACGAAGCGGCCATCGAGTGGATTGCCCCGACGGTGACCCACGTGCTCGGGTGGCTGCCCGAGGAACTGGTGGGCCACAGCCTCGATGAACTCCTGCATCCGGAGGACGTCGAACGGGTGCGCTTGGCCCATGCCGAACCGGACCGGCAGCAGACCGTCTACTACGAGGCACGGCTCCCCACCGTGACGGGCGCATGGCACTGGATGGCCGTCTCCGCACGCCCCCTCCTGAACGACTCCGGGGTCGTGATCGGCCGGATCGGCGCAATGCGCGACGCAGGAGAGGCCGTGGCCGCTCGACAGGCGCTCGAGATGTCGGAGCGGCACTACCGCATGCTCGCCGAGAACGCGTCCGACGTCGTGTACGAACGTGACCTGCTCGGAACGGTGGTCTGGGTCTCCCCGTCGGTCGAGGCGGAACTCGGCTGGCGGCCCGACGAGATCGTCGGCCAGCGGATCACCGATTTCGTCCACCCGGATGACATCGTCGAGATTCTGAAGTCCCGGGCACGGCTCCTGGCAGGTGAGGTCGACACCAAGATCGCCATCCGGTTCCGCGCGAGCACCGGCTCCTACATCCACATGTCGACCGTGAGCCATCCCGTCAGGGACGCCTTCGGCTCCATCACCGGTGGGGTCGTCGGCCTTCGCGACATCGACGACCTGATGCAGGTGCAGGACGAGCTGACGGCCGCGCTCGCCACCGCCGCGCGTCGCGGAGAGCACCTGCAGGCCATCCTGGACGCCCAACTGGACCCCAACGTCGCCTTGGCGCCTCTCACCGATGACGGCGGCGCCATCGTCGACCTCCGCTTCATCGACGCGAACGCTCCTGCAGCGGAGTACCTCGGCCTGGAGCGCGAGCAACTCATCGGCAGCACCCTTCTGCAGGCGCGGCCCGCGATCAGCAACCACGAGTTGCTCGCCAAGTGCATCGAGGTGATCAGGACAGGTGAGACGCTGACGCTGACCGACTTCGTGTATGCGGTCGACGACACGAAAGGTGAGCGCCACTTCGACCTGCGCGCGGTTCGCCTGGGCGACGGTCTTACGGTCACCTGGCGTGACGTCACGGAGGGGAACCTCGCCGCCAAGGCTCTCGCGGAGTCCGAGGAGAGCCACCGCCTTCTCGCGGAGAACGCTGGCGACGTGATCGTCCGAAGTCGTGCCGGCCGCATGCTCTGGGTCTCACCGTCGATCACGACCGCCCTGGGCTGGGCACCGAGTGCCTGGATCGACCATGACTTCGGGACCTTCATCCACGCGGAGGACTCCGAACTCGTGACTTTGGCTCACACGGACGTGCGTGGCCTTGGGATGGAGGTCGAGCGCGTCCGCGTCCGCGCCGCGGACGCCCAGTACCACTGGATAGAGACGCACTCACACGCCTTCCTCGATGCTTCCGGCAGGGAGGACGGCACCCTGACGACGTTCCGTGTCATCGATGAGGAGGTCGCGGCACAGGACGCACTCGACTACCAGGCCCGCCACGACGAGCTCACCGGCCTGCTGAACCGCAAGGAGGTGCTCGGCCACGTCGCCGACACGATCATCGAGCCACGTCGCACGGGCGACGCGACAGCGGTCCTCTTCTGTGACATCGATCGCTTCAAGAACGTGAATGACACCTACGGCCACCGGGTCGGCGACCTCGTCCTTCAGGAGATCAGCGCACGCATCCGCGGATGCGTGCGTGCGGAGGACACCGTCGCGCGCTTCGGAGGCGACGAACTGCTGGTGGTCCTGCGGCGGGTCCACGATCTCGTCGACGCCACCCACGTGGCCGAGGCGGTGCGCGCCGCTGTCGCGGAGCCGATCGCCATCGATGACGGGCACGTGACGGCCACGATGAGCATCGGCGTCACGATCGCGGTGCCGGGCGATACCGTCGACGGCATCGTGGCTCGTGCTGACGACGCGATGTACACGGCGAAGATCAAGGGCCGCAACCAGGTGGTGCCGATCACGTCCTGACAAACCGCGACCGTCCGCGCCGCACTGTCGCTATGAAGTTGCCCGCCCGACGATCCTCAATCCGCGCTGCTTGTGCAGCAGTGGCCTGGCGTGCAGCGCCAAGCGAGTCTGCTTGTCGAAGACGTCGGCGGCAGCACGGTGAATCAGTAGGACGTCGTTCGCGGCGAAGTAGTCACGCATGAACTGCTGGTAGCCGGCGGAGGTGAGGCGTCGCTTCGGCGAACTGAGGTGGTCCGGGTTCGCGCCATCCTTGAAGGAGTAGACCATCCCGTCGAAGTCCACGACCGTCGGGCAGCCGCGTTCGATGTTCCGCGAGAGAACGTTGGCGGCTATCAGGACACCGGCACTGTCCGACCCGACGCACGTCGCCCCATCCGTCGCCTTCGCCAAAGCCAGTAAGTGCGGCTTCAGGTCAGCCGGCTCACGGACGGCGTGATACGCCGAGAACATCGCGACCGACACAACCCCGGTCACAAGCAGCACACGACCCGCCGGTCCCGCTCCGGCACGCCCCGACACACTGGCCCACAGGGCTCCTGTCGCGGTTCCGCAGACGAGGGCCAGGGCTGGCCCGATGAAGGAGGAGTAGCCCTCGAAGTAGACCGGGACCGCGATCAGGACGGCCATCTGCACAAAGAGCAGGGCGACCCACAGCCGGGCGCGCGTGACCCTTACCCAGGCGATGCCCATGGCCAGGACCACAACAGCAAGCGCGAGGATTCCGACGGTCAGCGCGAACCAGGAGACCTCCGCGAACCTCGCGACGTTGAGTCCGAACATGGCCGCCAGGCGGTCGTGCTCAGGAGCACCGCCCCTGCCCCGGCCTAGTTGTGCCCGGATCACGTCGTCGAACATCGCTTCGGGTGCCTGGAGAAGGAACGGCAGGACCACGACGGTGCACGCCACGCCTGCCGCAACGACAACAAGTGCGACAGCTCGCCACGCCCGCAAGATCAGCAACCAGCCGAGGATGACCGCCAGCGGCACCAGGCCCCACAGCTTCGTCGATGCGCCCAGTCCGAGGGCCGCACCACCGATGAGCAGGCGCGACGTGGACGCGTGCGCATCCGAGAGCGCCCACAAAGCGACGACGATCGCGAAGAGGATGAAGGCCTCGAGCATCGTGGTTCGCTCCACGTGCACGACCGGGGACCAGACGGCGTAGAGCACGCCCGCGACAACCCCGGCAAGGGCGCTCGCGCGTCGCGCGATGACGTAGATGAGGACGGCGTTCGCAGCGCCCAGGGCCATGATGGCCAACCGCGCCACCATCCAGCCTGTGGGCTCGGACGTCATCCTGCCGAGGAACGCAAAGGGGGCAAGGAAGACGACGGAGCCCGGCGGATGCACGAGCAGGAAGTCGCGGTACGGCATCAGTCCTGAGACGAAGCTCGTCGATGCTCCGAAGTACACGCCCTCGTCGTAGCCGAACACCGCGTAGAGGCCGCCGGAGTGCAGCGCGGACAGCAGTCGCACGACGAACGCTAGTAGACCGATCAGCAGCGGGACGGCCCACGGATGGTCGCTCAGCCGTGCCCGATCCGAAACCACCTACGCATCCTCGCAATGATGACCTGACGCCCAGATGAGGAGAGCTGCCCGCTCCGCCAGCGAGCGGGCAGCCCCCTTCGGCGGCCCGTCCGCGCTCGGGGGCGCACGAACGGGCCATGGTCGCGAGTGGTCAGCGGCCGGACAGAACGTTCATGGTGTTGATCGCTGCTGGACCGAGAATGATGACGAATAGGCCCGGCAGGAAACAGATCATGAGGGGCCCCAGGATCTTGACTGGGACCTTCTGCGCCTGTTCCCGCGCGCGCGAATGGCGGGCGGCCCGCATCTCTCGCGCCTGCTCCCGAAGGACGCTCGCCACGGGAATCCCCAGTTTGTCGACCTGAAGCATCGCTGAGACAAAGCGCTGAAGGTCCTGCTGCTTTGTCCGGTTGGCCATGGATTCGAAAGCAGCTGATCGCGACACGCCCAGTTGCATCTCCTGAAGGACCCGGCCGAACTCCTGAGCCACCGGCCCATGCTGGGATTCGGCAACCTTCGCCAGAGCTGCCTGCAGGCCGAGTCCGGACTCCACGCACAGGTTGAGGAGGTCGAGTGCGTCTGGCAACTCGAGCTTGATCTCCTCGGTTCGGTGCTCTCCTTGGTTGTAGAGCACCATGTCCGGCAGGAAGAAGCCAACGGCCGCGGCCAAGGGCACGATCAGCCAAAGCCAGCCGCCGTACATCAGCGCCGCGATGAAGCCCAAGCACAGTCCCACGCCCAGGTAGATGATCTTCCGCCCGATCACCGTTTTCAAGGGTTCCGTCACCGGTCTTCCGGCCAGCGCGAGTTGATGCCGAAGTCGCTCGCGGCCGCGAGCGCTGATCAGCCGCGAGCCCAGGGCCTCCACGATGGCGTCGATCGCGGATGTCTCCGACCAGGTGCGGTGCCCGAGAACGTCGGTCTCCGCGTCCGGACCGCCAAGAACGACGGCAAGCGTGTGCCGCATGCTCGAACGTCGGCGCTGCTCGGCGAAGGCGAAGGCGCCGACAAGGACCGCGCCGAAAGCCAGGACGGCAGCCATAATCGGGACGAGGACACTGTTCATCACACTTTGATCCTCACTACAGAGCTCATCCAGATCCAGCCGATGCCGATGAGCAGCACGATCACGGCCAGCATCACCATCCCCAACGTCGTCGTCCACAGCACCGATACGTACTCGCGGCGGAAGAGAGTGAGGAAGGCCAGCAGTCCCAGCGGCAGCGCGATGAGAATGTACGCCGAGAGCCGGCCCTCGGCCGAGAGCATCGAGACTTCACGCCGTAAGGCGAAGCGCTCCTTCACCGTGTTGGCGGCGTTCTCGAGAATGTTGGAGAGATTGCCACCGACTTCGCGCTGGATCGAGAGAGCGATCACAGTCAGCCGAAGATCATCACTGTCCATTCGCTCTGCGCACTCCGTCAGGGCGGTGTCGATGTTCGCTCCAAGTTGGACCTCGCCCAAGGCTCTGCGCATCTGTCTGGCGACCTCGCCCTTTCCCTCTTGAGCCGTGGACTCCAGGGAGGTGGTGAAGGACAGGCCGGCCCGAAGGCCGCTCGCAATTAGCAGCAGGAAGTCGGGCAGGCCATCGGCGAAGGCCCGTCGGCGGCGCGCCGCACGCGACCTCAACCATGAGCGAGTCACGAACCAGCCGACCAGGACTCCGAGAACCAACGCTGCCAGCCACGAACCGAGAGCGAAAGCGAGCACGACGACGAGCGCAAATATCACACCCAGCCGGATCAGTAGCCACGCGCCAGGGGTCATCTCGACGCCGGCGGCGGCAAGGCTCGTTCGAGTCGCGCGATCGCCCTTCGTCCGAGCCAGAACACCATCCAGCGCCGCAACGACCGTCAGGAACAATCCTGGCTCCGGCCGCAATTCGGGGAGCGCGCCGACTCCAATCTGATAGTTCATCACTTGATTCAGCCGACTTCTGGCCCGTCGGCGCTGACGGCGCCAAAGGGTGCCTGCGGCGATCAGCAGCACCACAGCCGCCGCGAGGGCAGCGAAGACGAACGGCCATGGCGACGAAGGCGACACCACTTCAGTGGGAGTCGGTGGTGGGAGTTGGCGCGGGGATCCGGAGGTAGGCGGGTTTGGTCCCAACGATGCAGTGTTGGGAAGCGTCGCCGAATCGTCGATCGTCTGGCTTCCGACGCGCACCTGCGCGGAGATGCTCTTGCCGGCGGCGTCAATGCCGAGTGGGATCACTCCTGTGAGGTAGGCGCGGGCTCCATAGTCCGCAGACGCCGCGGTGAAGGCAGCATTCAGTTGTTCTGACCCGACGGCAGTCCTGAGGATTCCATCATTCGCCGTCGAGATGGCTTGAAGGGCCTCGAGTTGCGGCGCAGAGGGGTTGAGTGCGACGACGTCAACAGGTACTCCCGCAACCCGGTCCGCGTCGATCAGGTCCTTGAGGCTTGAATTGCTTCGGTTGTCCTGTCCGTCGCTCAGGACGAGGACACGCGCCTTGGTCCCCTGGGGAATCATGGCGAGCGCCGCCTGGACACCGTCGTACACCCCTGTGTAGCCCTTCGGCTTAATGGCATCGATCTGCGACTTGAGCGCCCCACGATCAGTCGTAGGCTTCGACAGCACCGTCACCGAGTCGTTGAACCCGACCAAGCCGGCCTTCACCTTCGGTGGGAGCGCGTCCAGAAACTGCTTGGCGGCTAATCGCGCAGAAGTGATGCGATCACCGACCATCGATCCGCTCGTGTCAAGGGCAAGTACCGCCATCGTCGGTCGCTGGTCGTCGATGACCAGATGCGGATCGCCTTGGAGCTCACGCCCGTCCACCTCGATCGTCGCCGCCACCTCGGTGTCGGCCGTGACCTCCTTGTCGGGGATGAACGTGAGCAGAAGCTTGACAGTTCGGCCCTCAACGCCCACCACGGAGAGGTTCGACGAATCGGCTGCCCGGACCGGTCCCGCTCCGATGCCGGCCAGGACGACAGTGGCCGCCAACAGCGCCATCAGCCTGGTACGCATCACCCCTCCTTCGACCCGTTTCCGAAGAGCTCGGGCGGCAGCTCCACACCGTTGTCGAGCAGCCGTGAGGTGAAGTGCGGCGTGATGCCAGTGGCCACGAGCCGACCTAGCGGGCCGTTGCCTGGATGGCGACTGAACTCGAAGTCATAGATGTCCTGCATGAGAATCGTGTCGTTGTCCATTCCGACGATCTCCGAGATCTGGGTCACATGCCGCGTGCCATCGCGGAGCCGCGCCTGCTGCACCACGAGCTGGATTGCATTGGAGACCTGCTCCCTGATGACACGTACGGGCAGTTCCATTCCAGCCATCAGGACCATCGTTTCGACGCGAGACAAGGCGTCCCTCGGCGTGTTGGCATGAACGGTTGACAGGGAGCCGTCGTGGCCCGTGTTCATCGCCTGGAGCATGTCAAGGGCAGCGGCGTCACGAACCTCACCAACGATGATGCGATCCGGGCGCATGCGAAGTGAGTTGCGAACCAGGTCACGTACGGTGATGAGACCTTGACCTTCGACGTTGGCCGGCCTTGACTCAAGCCGAATGACGTGCGGCTGCGGAAGCTGCAACTCGGCGGCATCTTCAACGGTGATGATCCGCTCGTCGTCAGGGATGAATGACGAGAGGACGTTGAGCGTCGTGGTCTTTCCCGATCCCGTCCCTCCGCTGATCAGGATGTTCATCCGACCCTTCACGCACCCGCGCATGAAGTCGATCGCCTGGCGGCTGAGCGTTCCCATGGTGATGAGGTCGCCGGCGGTGAATGGCTCAGCCGAGAACTTGCGGATCGTAAGCGACGAGCCATCGAGTGCGACCGGTGGGATCACCGCGTTGACGCGACTCCCATCAGGCAGGCGCGCATCGACCATCGGGCTCGCCTCATCGACGCGGCGACCCACCCGAGAGACGATCCGGTCGATCGTCTGCCGAAGGTGACTCTCGTCGGCGAACCGCATGGAGGTCGGGTAGATCTTGCCGCCCTTCTCCATGAAGATCACGTCGTAGCGGTTGACCATGATCTCGGTGACGCCCGGGTCGCGCAGCAACGGCTCGAGCGGGCCGTTGCCCAGCACCGAGTCGATGACCTCCTGGACGATCCGCGCGCGATCGCCACCGGAGAGCGGCCTGGGATCACGAGCCAAGACCGTCTGGATGGCCTCGAAGACCAGGCCCTCGAGCCGGATCTGGTCGATCCGCCCGCTGTAGAGCTGCTGGCCGACCGAGTCCATCAGGCAGTCCTGGACCTCCTGCTTGAGTTCCACATACTCGGAGAGGTACTCCTCGCCCATCGCGTCGTGGCGCGCTCGAGTGGGACCAGCTGCCTGGATGCTGGCCTGTCCGAGACGCTCGGCAAGGCTCATGACGCACTCGTGGCTCGGCTGAACAAGCCTCGCCGCTTCGTGGCATGCGGCTTGCCCTGCTCCTCCGAGGAATCCACGACCTGGAGGGCAGCCAGCCCCATCACAGCCCGGCTGTATGGGTGATGTGGATTCATGCTCACCAGGGTGACCCCAGCGTTCAGTGACGCAGGTATGTCCTTCGACGACGGCAGCTTGGTGGCGATGTGCATTCCGATCGCGCGCTCCACCTCCTCCGCGCTCAGTCCGACCCTCGAGTCGCAACGATTGAGGACCACGTTCCAGCGCGAGCGCGGGTAGCCGAGGGCATCCAGGGTCTCGATCGTGACCTTGAAGTTCTTCAAGGAGAGCATGTCCAGCGCGCTCAACAGCACGTAGGAGTCTGCCAAATCGAAGCACTTGAGCACGACGTCGCTGAACATGGGTGGTGAATCGATCACGACGAACTGGTACATCTCGGTGAGAATCCCGATCACCTCGGCGGCGAGTGCGGCCGAGATGAACTCCGCGTCCGCGGGCTGAGTCGGTGCCAGCAGAACGTCGAAGCGCTCCTTGTACGGGATCACAAGCGAACTGACCCCCTGACGGTCCAGTCCGCCTTGCATGCCCAGAGCGTCACTGATCGTCCGTTCAGGGTCGACCTGCAAGGCGATGGCCACGTCCCCAAAGGTGAGGTTGAAGTCAACGAGGCAGACCTTCCCGACATTCATTGCCGCAAGGGACTCGGCGAGATTCGTTGCCAGCGTCGTCTTCCCGCAGCCGCCCTTGGCGGAGAACACCAGCACCACCCTGCCGTTCCCGCCATCGCTCACGCGACGTTCAGCATGACGAAGCTGGCGTGAAACCGAGTTCGAGCGCTTGCAGGCCTCCAGCAGAGCCTCCGCGTCGTCAGCGCTGACAACCTCGCGGATACCGGACCGAAGTGCCTCCGCCATCGTCTGCATCTCGATGCGCCGCCTGAGCAGGATCACTCCGAGTGGAGGACGATCAAGCCGGTACTTCTCGGCGATCTCAGTCGCCACGGAAAGGGGGGCGTCCGGGCCCACGACGACCATGTCCTCGTCGGCGTGCTCGTCGATGAATGTGATCATCGCGGACAGGCTGTCGAAGACCGACACGTCATCGGTCATGGTGAGACGGATGCGCTCAGTCTCGCGGGCGGCATCGCCATAGACGACGGGCATGACTGCTCCTATTTGAAGAGGTCGGCGTCACTCACACCGGCGGTCTGCTTGAGCGACGTGTTTGCCCCGAGCAGGGCCATGTACGGAGAGCCGGTCTGGAATGCCTGGATGAGCTTCTCCGCCTGGATCTGCGTGACAGCCAGGGTCACGAGCGAGTTGCTCCACGCATCTCCCGTCGCCGTCGCCTCGCCGGCCTGA
>Ga0194063_10000371_pt1 | contig 33234 bp, 30 predicted proteins | sample SepL3720m_MetaG_FD_155459 | JGI IMG/M metagenome (GOLD analysis project Ga0194063, IMG submission 155459) | Anoxic zone freshwater microbial communities from boreal shield lake in IISD Experimental Lakes Area, Ontario, Canada - Sep2016-L373-20m | ecosystem: Environmental > Aquatic > Freshwater...
GTGCCAGAACGGGTCCGCAACGTGACCGACCCGCTCGACGCGGTCGGAAACACGACGAAGGCCGTTACGAAGGGTTACGCGATCGGCTCGGCGGTGCTCGCTGCAATTGTGCTGTTCGCAGGCTTCAAGGCTGAGCTCGCTGCACAGGGCGTAGTCACGCTCTTCCCGATCGACGATCCCGCGATCCTGATGGGTCTGCTCGTCGGCGGCATGATGGTGACTCTCTTCGCCGCGCTCTCGATGGAGGCCGTCGGCCGTGCCGGAGGGATGGTGGTCGAAGAAGTGCGCCGCCAGTTCCGCGAGAAGCCGGGAATCATGGACGGCACAGAGCAGCCTGATTACGGCACCTGCGTCAGCATTGTGACCGCATCAGCTCAGCGCGAGATGATCATTCCTTCGCTGATTCCAATCGTCTTGACAACAGTCGTTGGCCTGATCTCGGTCGCCGCGCTCGGCGGACTTCTGATTGGCGTAATCGTCGTCGGCTTCTTCTTTGCCGTGATGATGACCGCCGGTGGTGGCGCGTGGGACAACGCGAAGAAGCTGATCGAGGACGGCGCCTTCGGTGGTAAGGGCTCGGAAGCCCACGCCGCATCGGTAACAGGCGACACGGTCGGCGATCCGTTCAAGGACACCGCCGGTCCGGCGATCAACCCAATGATCAAGGTCGCCAACATCGTTGCGATTCTGATCATTCCAATCATCACCTAGCGCCTGGCCGGAGCAAGGCCTTGACTAGCGAAACCCGCTTCTGGCACCCGTTTGCCGACATGGCCCAAGTTCAGGGCCATGAGTTCGTTATCGAACGCGGCGAAGGTTCGTACGTCTGGGATGTGGACGGCAATAAGTACTTCGATGGCACGGCGAGTCTTTGGTGCGTCAACGTCGGTCACGGGCGCCACGAGATTGCCGATGCGGCCCGCGCGCAGATGGATACGCTCGCGACGTACCAGACCTTCGGTGGCTTCGCGAACAAGCCGGTTCTAGAGCTCGCTGACCGGCTTGCGGTCAGTGCCGAGCCGATCATTGACGACGCAAAGATCTTCTTTGGCCTCGGCGGCGGCGACGCGATCGAAACAGCAGCGAAGCTCGCTCGCCGCTACTTCGCCGCGACCGGAGAGCCCGACCGCGTCCACATCATCGGGCGAACACAGGGTTACCACGGCACACACGGGCTCGGCACCAGCATTGGCGGTATCGCCGCCAATCAGGTTGGGATGGGGCCGGTAGACCCGTCGGTCTCGAGCGTTCCGTGGGACTCACTTGAGGCGTTGGAGGCGGAGTTTGAACGCGTCGGACCAGAGAAGGTCGCGGCCGTCTTTGCCGAACCGGTGATTGGCGCCGGCGGCGTCCACCGCGTTCCGCCCGGTTACCTGCAAGGCCTAGCTGCGCTCTGCACTAAGCACGGCGCGCTCTTTATCGCCGACTGTGTGATCGCCGCATTCGGCAGGCTCGGAACTATGTGGGGAGTCGACCGCTTCGATCTGCGCCCCGACATGATGACCTTCGCTAAAGGCATTACGAGCGGCTACCTGCCGCTTGGCGGCGTTGTTATCAGCGGCCGTATCGCTGAGCCGTTCTGGGAGGGCGACGGGCTTTGGTTCCGTCACGGCCAGACCTATTCGGGGCATCCGACTTGCTGCGCTGCCGCGCTCGCCAACCTCGACATCCTTGAGAACGAGGGGTTGTTTCACCGTGGGCGCGAGCTTGAAGATGAGATTGCCGCGGCGCTAAGCCCGCTGGAATCAGGGCAGGTTGTCGATCAGGCGCGAGCTGGGATTGGCGCTCTTGGAGCGATCTCGTTCAAGCCAGAGCTGCTCGCGGACCATCCTGATCTACCAATGCGAACCTTCGTCGCCGCCAGGCAGCGCGGCGTGCTCGTCCGCCCACTTGGAGATGGGGTGGCGATCTCGCCTTCGTTGGTGACAACCGAGCAAGATCTGCAGCAGGCGTCTGCAGCGCTCGCTGAGGCGCTTTCGGCCGTCGCCGAGTCAATCTGAGTCGCTGAGAGATTGGTGTCAGCGCTTTCTCACTCCGCTGACGGCAATAGACTAATTCGCACAACGATGAATGAGCTTTTGACGTAGATGGCGCGGCGCCGCCTTCATGGTCTCCAGCGTGTGCTGGGGGTCAACGCGCTCTTCTCCACCGCCTACGGCAACGTCGGTTCCTCGATCTATTACGCACTTGGCCTAGTCGCCTCGTTCGCTCTCGGCCTGACGCCGATCGTCTTCGTCATCGCCGGCTTCATCTTCTTCCTCACCGCCAGCAGTTACGCCGAAGCGACGGCGATGTACCCGGAGGCCGGCGGGTCGTCGAGTTTCGCTCGGCGCGCGTTCAACGAGTTCTGGTCCTTCTTCGCTGCATGGGGCCAGATGCTCAACTACACGATCACGATCGCGATCTCCGCCTTCTTCGTGCCGCATTACATCGGCGGCTTGTTCTGGGAGCCGCTGCGGACATCACCGGCCGACATCATTTTCGGCATCGGCGTTGTCGTCGTGCTGGCTGCGATCAACGTCTTTGGGGCGAAAGAGTCAACCGGCGTCAACGTGACGCTCGCCGTAGTTGACTTTGCGACGCAGCTCCTATTGGTGCTGATCGGCGGGATTCTCGTCTTCTCGCCCGATGTCTTGATCAACAACATTGAGTGGGGGGTGGCGCCGACCTGGAAAGACTTCCTGATCGCAATTCCCGTCGCGATGATCGCCTACACCGGGATCGAGACGATTTCGAACATGGCGGAGGAAGCGAAAGACGAGGCGGTGACGATTCCGAAAGCAATCAACCGCGTAGTGATCGCCGTCTTCGCGATCTACGCAGCGCTGCCAGCCGTCGCGCTCTCAGCGCTCCCGGTCGTCAAGCAGCCCGATGGCAGCTACCAGACGCTGCTCGGCGTTTCGAGTGAAAACGGCGGCTATGCCGGTGACCCTGTCCTTGGCGTCGTCAAGCAGATTCACCTCGGAATCTTCCAGGGAGCCGCCGAGATATATGTCGGTCTGCTCGCGGCAACGATCCTCTTCATCGCTACTAATGCAGGAATCATCGGTGTCTCAAGGCTCGTCTATTCGATGGGCATCCACCGACAACTTCCTAACAAGCTGCGTGAGCTCCATCCGCGGTTTGGCACTCCGTGGATTGGAATCATCATCTTCAGCGGTGTTGCCTGCCTGGCAATTACTACAGGGCAAGCAGACTTTCTCGGCAACCTTTACGCCTTCGGCGCGATGCTCAGCTTCACGATCGCGCACCTTGCCGTGATCAAGCTGCGTTTCCGTTTCCCCGACTTCCCACGCCCGTACCTGGGGCCGATGAACGTAATGGTTGGCGGCGTCAACATTCCGGTCTTCGCCGTGCTCGGCGCGATCGGTACGGGCCTCGCGTTCATTGTCGTCACTGCGCTGCACGTCGACGTCGCGATCGCCGGGCTCGGCTGGCTGGCGATCGGCTGCGTCGTTTATCCGCTCTACAGGCGCAGCCAGGGGCTGAGCCTGACGGAAACAGTTTCGGTCGAGATCCCAGCGCAGGTCACGGTTGGGGAGGCGGCCTACGAATCTGTTCTGGTCGCGTTAGAGCCGCCGAGCTATTCGCCGGCGGCGCTAGCCACGGCGGTCCGCCTCGCGGCGCGCCGTCGCCGCGGGATTCACATCCTCGTGCCGATTCCGGTTCCATCATCGGCGCCGATAGACGCTGAGATGCCTGACCAAGAGGAGGTTGCGCAGGCGATGATTGAACAGGCCCGTCTGCAGGGCGGCAAGTTGGTCACCGGCCGCTGGATCAAGGTCCGCGCAGGGCAGGCAGGTGGGATGATTGTCCAAGAGGCGATCGATCTTCGAGCGCGGGCGATCGTGCTCGCTCTGCCACGGCGGCAGGGCGCCAACCTCTTCGATAAGGCAATCGAAACGGTTCTGCGTGAGCGGCCGTGCCGCGTGATCATCCAGAGCGACCCGGCGAGTCGTCAACGAACGCTGCGCGAGAAAATTGACGCCGCCGAGGTTCGACTGTGACCGCGCCGTCAGGCCGTAACCTCCACGGCTCAACTACGACGATCCTCTCGGCGCTGATGATCATCATCGGCGCGGGGCTCGTGATCCGCACGCTCAGTCTCGGCGGCGGTCTCTTCGCGATCGGCGTGATCATGGGAGTGCTCTTTATCGCCGCGGGCTGCGGGCGGCTCTGGGTCGCAAACAGGGGGCCCAAGTAATGGCTCCAGATAAGCAGCCCCAGAAGCAGACCTTTGGCCGCGAGCTCGGTTCGCCGATGCTCTTCAGCGTCATCTACACGGTCATTGCGAGCGCGATCTACATCTGTCTTGGCGTCGTCGCCGGTTACGCGCTCGGTCTCACTCCTGTCGTTTTCTTCGCTGGCGGACTGATGTTCGTGCTGGCCGCGATGACCTACGTTGAAGGCTCTTCACTGCACCAAGAGCGCGGCGGGTCGACGGTCTTCGCTCGCTTTGCTTTCAACGAGTTTTGGAGCTTTGTCGCGGGCTGGGCAATTCTGCTCGATTACGTGATCCTGCTCGCCGCCGCAGCCCTTTCGGCGACCAGTTACCTTCAGGCCTTCTGGGCGCAGCTTGGCGAGGGCGCAATTGAAGCCGTTTTGATAATCGGCATCCTGATCTACGTAGCGGTCCGCAACATCCGCGGCTTCTCAAGTACTCGCTCACGTCGGATCGCGATCCTCGTGGTTGCCGACATCATCTTGCAGCTGGCATTGATCGGGCTTGGCCTGATCTTTCTGTTCGAGCCGGGGACGATCACCTCGTCGATCGACCTTGGCAGTAGCCCAACCTTCCAAAACCTGATCGTCGCGCTCGGCATCGCGACCGTCGTTTCGACCGGGCTCGAATCAGCATCAGGCCTGTCGGGCGAGGTTGGCGTCGGACGGGCAGGCTTGAAGCGGCTCGTAACTAGCTCCTCGCTAACGGTGATCATCGTCTACACGGGTATCGCTGTCGTCGCGATCAGCGCGCAGCCAGTTGTCGCTGGGCACACCGCGCTCTCGTCAACCTACAAGGACGCGCCGATGCTCGGCTTGGCTGCAGGCTTCGACCAAGAATGGCTCGCCCAGGGCAGCCGCTTCGTGATCGCCGCGATTGCCGTTGTGACGCTGATCGCGGCCGCCAACTCGACGATGCTCGGGCTCTCACGGCTCGCCTATTCGCTTTCTACCCATCGCCAGATTCCGAGCGCTCTCGGGCGTCTCCACCCAACCCGCTTCACGCCATGGGTGCTGATCGTGATCGCCACACTCGTCGCGATCGCCCTTGCCGTGCCGGGCGATCTGCTCTTGCTGCTGAATGTTTACGCCTTCGGTGCGCTGCTCGGCCTGACGATCGCTCACGCCTCGATCGTTCGGCTACGGATCACAGAGCCTGACCGTCCGCGCCCATACTTGATCCCTTTCAACATCACACTCGGCGGCAAGAGCATTCCGCTGCCGGCCGTTCTCGGCATGGTTTTGAGCGCGCTGATTTGGATCAGCGTGGTCTGGACGCACCCGTCGGCGCGCTGGGTTGGCTTCGGCTGGATGGCGGCCGGCCTGCTGCTCTACTTCGTCTACCGCCTGTCGACCGGCAAGACGCTGACCAAGCGAGTCACGGTTCCGCGCGAGGCACTTCGGGGTGAAGCGACTGAGATCGAGTACGACTCAATCCTCGTGCCGATCACCGGCAGCGTCCTCGATGACGACATCATGCAGACCGCGGGGCGGCTGGCATCTGAAGCAAGCGAAGAGGAAGGCTTTGACGGCGAATCGCGGATCGAGGCGATCTGGGTGACGGAGGTTCCAATGTCGCTGCCGATTGACGCTCGCCTTCCCGAGGAGGAGTCGCGCCGCGCGCGAGCCGCTCTCGCTCGCGCCAAAGCGGTTGGTGAGGAGTACGACAACGTTCAGGTCGATACGGCGCGCGCACGCGGCCGGCGTGCCGGCCAGACGATCATCGCCGAGGCTCAGCGCCGTGGCGTTCAGGCGATCGTTCTCGGCGCCGAGGAACCGACCGGGATTAGCGGCGGCGCGCTGCTTGGCGGCGGCTATTCGAGCGACCTTGTGATTGGAGAGACGGCCCGTTACGTGCTAACTAATGCGGATTGCCCGGTGATCGTGACCGCACCCGCATCTGGCGACCGGGCGGTCTCTGGCGCCGACGGCGACGAGGCCGACGCTGAAGAGCCAGAACGCTAGGATTTGCAGCGATGTCATTCGTTCTCATTGTTGGTTCAGGCCGGGTCGGATCGACCGTAGCCCGCAACCTTCTCGCCGCCGGTCACGAAGTTTCCGTACTCGATGGCGACCCGCTTTCGCACGAGCGGCTCGACGCAGGTCAGGAGTCAACATGGGAGGGGGCAGGGGGGCGCTTCACGATCGGCCAAGCGATCGAACGCGACGCTCTTGTTGAGGCCGGGATTGAGAGCGCGGACGTCTTTATCGCCTCTACCAACGGCGACAACACGAACTTGACGATCGCCCAGATCGCGCAGAAGATGTTCAAGGTGCCGCGAGTGCTGGTTCGTGTGATGGATCCAGCCCGCGCAGAGTGGTATTCAGCGCAGGGGCTGGAGACGATCTGCCCAACCAGCTATGCCGTCGAGATGTTCGAGAAGGCGCTCGACACGCCCAAGGCTGGTTCCTGATGTACGCAGTCGTTATCGGCGGTGGAAAGGTCGGCCTGAACCTGACTCGCGAGCTGCTCGCTAAGGGCACCGAGGTGACGCTGATCGAGTCGCGCCGCGATCGCTACCTGCGGATGGACGCCGAGCTTGGCTTCGTTGTCCAGTACGGCGATGGCACGGAGCTTTGGGTGCTTGAGCGGGCCGGCATCCAGCGCGCCGACCTCGTCGTGGCAGTCACCGGAGACGATGAGGACAACATCCTGATCTGCCAGATCGCTCGCGACAAGTACCAGGTCGAGCGGTTCATCTCGCGCGTCAACAACCCGCGCAACAGGCAGTACTTTGAACTTCTTGACATCCGCCCGGCGTTCTCGGCGACCGATCTGATCCTGCGCTTGATCGAACACGAGGTTCCTGATTATGGCCTCGTGCACCTGCTCGATCTGCCGGACGAGCAGCTCGAAGTGATCGAGATTGTTGTCTGTGAGGGTTGCCGCGCTGCAGGTCTTGAAGTGCAGCAGCTAGAGCTGCCGGAGGGGAGCATCGTTATTTCGGTGCTGCGTGACGAGGGTGGCTTTGTGCCGAAGGGCGACACCGTCATAAACGCTGGCGACGAAGTGCTCGTCTGCCTTGATCCGGGCCTCGAGCCGCAGGTCACGGCACTCTTCGAAGCAGCCAAATAGAGCACTTAACGCCTATACTTGGCGACGCATTGCGGGATGGTGTAATGGCAGCACGCCTGGTTCTGGTCCAGGAAATTGGGGTTCGAATCCCTGTCCCGCAGTTCTACGCAGCAGCAGCCGGGAAGCCCTCCGCGACGAGGACCTCTCCTGCCGCAGGCCTCTGGGCAACGGCGTTGTAGTGCGCGGCGATTGTCGGGTTGTCAGACCAGCGTGACCCCGCACTCAGGTCGCCGCTCCAACCAGTCAGCATCGCGAGGAAGCCGTCGGCGACGGTGAACTGCGCGCCGATCAGGAAGGGTCCATCGCCGATCTGTTCGGCCAGCACGTCGGCCACGCGGGCAAGCTCCGCAACAGAAGCGGCTTGGACGGCTTCTAAGCCCTCTGCGTCGGCCGTGTACTGGTCTGGGTAGTACCAGCGCAGGAATGAGGCCTGAGCGGTGTTTGTGAGCAGCGTGAGCCAACGCAGCGTGATCGCCCAGGCATCGCTGCCGGCGGGCGGCATCAAATCTGCGTCGGGGTACTTCTCTGCGATGTAGAGGCAGCAGGCCGCCGCCTCGGTCAGGACAAGGTCGCCGTCAACGAGCGTTGGAACCTTCCCCATCGGGTTAAGCGCCGCGTAGCCGGCGGGGGAGATGTTGTTGCCAGCGTCATCTCGCTCGACTTGCACCAGCTCATAGTCGGCGCCAGCCTCGTTGAGGGCGATCCGTGGAGCGGTGGAGGAGCTGCCAGGCATTGCGTAGAGAGTGATCATTCGCGGCACGCTATCAGCGCCTGAGCGCCGCCAGCTTCGCTACGAGGCGATCGGTGCGAAACCGCCAGCCTTATAGGTAAGGCCAGGCAGATCTGCGCCGATCTGTTCCGCTAGCCAGCGCGAGACGTCAAAGAGCGCTTCGAGCTTCACGCCGGTCTTGATCCCCATCCCTTCGAGCAGGTAGATGAGGTCTTCGGTTGCGATGTTTCCCGTCGCGTTAGGCGTGAATGGGCAACCGCCAAGACCACCCGTTGATGCGTCAAGAATCGTCGCGCCGGCCTCGACTGCGGCGACCGCGTTCGCATAACCGGTGTTGCGCGTGTTGTGAAAGTGAACGCCGACGGTCAGGCCGAGGCCCAGCGTTTCGGTCACGAGCTCGCGGACCTGGGTCGGGACGCCGACGCCGATCGTGTCTGCCAGCATAATCTCCTCAACGCCGCCCGCGGCCAGATGCTCGGCGGCTGAGAGCACGCGTGAGGCTTCAATTTCGCCGTCGTAAGGGCAGCCAAAGGCGACCGAGAGCGTTACGGCGTAGCCAATGCCGTCGGCCTTCGCGCGCGCCGCAAGCTCGATCCCAACCTGCGCCGCGGCCTCAACAGTTGTGCCCTGATTCTTCTCGGCGAATGTTTCGCTCAATGGAACGACGTACTGAACGAGGTCAACGCCGCAGGCCAGCGCGCGCTCGTAGCCGCGCTCGTTAAGCGCCAGCCCGGCGTAGGTGACGCCCGCTTTGCGCTCGATCAGCTCCATCACTTCCTCGGCGCCTGCCATCTGGGGCACACGCTTTGGGTTCACGAAGCTGACGGCTTCGATCCGAGGCAAGCCTGTGGCCGCAAGCCGGTTGACGTACTCGGCGCGCAGCTCAGGGCTCAGCGTCGGCTCCGCATTCTGGAGCCCATCGCGGGGGCCAACGTCGCAAAGAATCAAACGCCCGGCGGTCATTTTCTACCTCTATGCCGAGCCGCGCCCGTTTACCGGAAGCAGCACACGGTCACCGACGCCGCGGAGTACGTGTAGGTCGATCGCACCTGGAGGGAAGACGTCGATCGAGTACTGGACTGCGTCGCCGTCGTTGACGTGGATCGTCTCCGTGATTTCCAGCGCGCCGGTCGTGCGCGAGACGCCAAGCGGGCCGCCTATCTCATCGTCTGGTTCGAGCAGCCTTGGACGGATGCCGGTGCGGGCGAAGGCAACCGGCACGCCAGCCTCGATCACTACGTCCAGCATCATCTGCCCACGTTCGATCGCCGCCTTCAACTTCTCAAGTCCAGGCAGCGGAACGGAAGGATGGATCCAGTCGCGCATGTGAGCGGCAGGGGCCTTGTCAACAAGTAGCGTGCGCTCGACGCAGAGGGCATCTGCGTTCTTGCGCAAGTTCAGTGCCTCGGCGACGTAACCGGGTGCGCGGCGCTGCGCGATCGTTACGTCACGGGCCTTGACGTTGTGGCCCTGACGGCGCGCAAGCGATGCGTACGACTCTAGTACCTCAAGGCCCTCGCTGAAAGCCGACGGAACGGCGACGCGGCCGACGTAAGTGCCTGAGCCTTGCCGGCGGACGATCTCACCGTTCGCTGAGAGCCTCTCGAGCGCGAGCCTCAAAGTCCCGCGCGAGATACCGAGCATCGCCGCGATCTCCTGCTCGGGTGGTAGGCGATCTCCTGGCCGGTGGTTACCAGGCCCGAGCCATTCGCGCAGCGAGACTTCGGCGCTGTCAACGACCGAGACCCGTGGCTCCGACTTGGCTGGCTTGACGGCCATTAGGCTTTCTCTACCTTGCCCTCGAGATGGCCGTCGATTACGCGGTTGCTAGGCATCGCGAGCAGATTACCGGCAGCCGCCGCCGACGTGTTCTCAATTTCGATTAGAACAGCCCGACCGTGTTGCCGTCGGCGTCAATGTCGATGTCGAATGCTGCCGGCGTCTTGCCAAGCCCAGGCATCTGCATGATGTCGCCACAGAGCGGCACGAGCCATCCGGCGCCGGTGTAGGCGCGCATGTCGCGCACCGGAAGCGTGAAGCCGGTAGGGGCACCTAGCTGCGTTGGGTCGTGAGTTAGCGAGAGCGGCGTCTTCGCCATGCACATCGGCAGCTTGTCGAGACCGGCAGCGGTGAACTGATCGATCTTGCGCTCTGCATCGAGGTAGTAGACGACGTCATCAGCGCCGTAGGCCTTTGTTGCGATCGCGTGGATCTTCTCCTTGATCGTCGCGTCCTCTGGGTAGAGGAACTGGAAGTCGGAAGGCTCGTCGGCGGCTGCGACAACCGCTTCGGCGAGCTTCGCCGCTCCGTCGCCACCCTTCTCGAATGCCTCATTGAGCTCGGCAGCGAATGCGCCGCCTTCGAGCGCTAGCGAGCGGACCATCTCAACCTCTTCGTCGGTGTCGCCCGGGCGCCGGTTAACAGCGACGACGCAGGGGAGGCCGAACTCTTTTACGAGACTGAGGTGGTGGTAAACGTTCGACATGCCGTCTTCGATCGCCTTGCGGTTGACCTCGGGCGAGTCGCTCTCTTCATCCATGCCGCCGTGATGCTTGATCGCGCGCACGGTGCAAACGAGCACGACTGCGTCGGGGCGAAGCTCGCCGGCGCGGCAGACGATGTCCATGAACTTTTCCATCCCCATGTCGGAGCCGAAGCCCGACTCGGTCAGAACGTAGTCGCCAAGCTTGAGCGCGATCCGGTCAGCGATCACGGAGTTGTTGCCGTGGGCGATGTTGGCGAACGGCCCGGCGTGCATCAGTGCAGCCTGGCCTTCGAGCGTCTGAATCAGGTTCGGCTTCAGTGCGTCCTTGAGCAGAACGGTCATCGCGCCGGCAGCTTGGAGGTCCTCGCCGGTGACGGGGGTAACGCCGTCGAACTGGTAGGCGGCGGTGATCTCACCGAGTCGCTTACGTAGGTCCTGAAGGTCGCTGGCGACGGCTAGGATCGCCATCACCTCGGACGCCGCCGTGATGTCAAATCCGGTTTCGCGCGGGTAGCCGTTGGCGCGACCACCGAGGCCGATCGCAACATCGCGGAGCGCGCGGTCGTTCATGTCGAGCGCGCGTTTCCAGGTGACGCGCAGCGCGTCGATGTTGTGAGGGTTTCCGTGAAGGATCGAGGCGTCGAGCAGCGCGGCGAGCAGGTTGTTGGCCGCGCCGACGGCGTGGATGTCGCCGGTGAAATGGAGGTTCAAATCCTCCATCGGCACGATCTGCGCGTAACCGCCACCGGCTGCGCCGCCCTTGATTCCGAAGACAGGCCCAAGCGATGGCTCGCGCAGACAGAGAACCGGGGTTTTTCCGATCTTGCCCATTCCCTGGGTCAGCGACACGGCCGTCGTCGTCTTACCTTCGCCTGCCTTGGTTGGCGTCATGCCCGCAACGCAGATCAGCTTGCCGTCAGGGCGATCCTTCAGGCGCTCCAGAACCGAGAGCTCAATCTTGCCCTTGAAGCGGCCGTAAGGCTCAAGCTCGTCGGGTTCAAGACCAAGCGTCGCACCGATCTCGTCGATCGGGATTAGCTCGGCCTCTTGGGCGATCTCAAGACTGCTCTTCATAACTGCTCCTGTGTTCTGGGTTGGTGAAAAGTTGCTGCTGCGGCGCCGTTAATGCGAGACGGCTGCTGCGCCAAGCTCGGAGACGAGCTCGTCGGTGTAGAAGCGCTCAACTTCGAAAGGCTTGATCAGATCCGGCGTCTTTCCGGTTGCGATCAGCTCGGCGAGCGTGACGCCGACGATCGGCGCGGCCTTAAACCCGTAGGTTCCCCAACCGGTCGATACGAGGAAGCCGTCAACTTCGGTCTTGCCGAGAATCGGCGAGTAGTCGGGACTCAGGTCGCAGAGTCCGGCCCAGCTGCGTAGCATCCGCGCCCGCTCGAGCTGCGGGAATAGCTCAAGCGCATGGCGCGTTGATTCCTGCAGGAAGTTGAGAGTGCCGTTCATTCGGTAAGTAGTCCACGGCTCGATCTCAGAGCCGATCAGGAACTCACCGCGGTCGGTCTGCGAGATGTAGACGTGCATCTGCGAGGAGACGATCACCTTGTCGAGCAGCGGCTTGAGCGGCTCGGTGACGAAGGCTTGCAGAATGTGAGTCGTGATCGGCAGCTCAAAGCCGGCCATCTCGGAAAGGATTGAGGACCAGCCAGCGGTTGCGGAAAGAACCGTGCCGCCGTTAACGCGTTGGTTGCCGTTGACGGTGACGCCGGTAACGCGGTCGCCTTCCTTGTGGATCGCCGTGACTTCGCTGTTGGAGTGGATTTCAGCGCCGCCGCGGTCTGCACCACGCGCGTAGCCCCAGACGACGGCGTCGTGGCGGATAATGCCGCCTGGTGGGTGGAAGAGCGCGCCCATGATCGGGTACTCGGCGTCATCGGTCACCTGCATCGCAGGAACCATCCGCTGCACTTCGTCGGCGTCGACGACTGAGGTGTTGATGCCGACGAGCCGGTTTACCTCGGCGCGCTCGTGCATTACGAACATCGCGCGGTCGGTGTGGCCGAGCGTTAGGTGGCCCTGCTGAGAGAACATCAGGTTGAACTGCAAGTCCTTCGAGAGGTTCTCGTAGAGCTTGACTGAGGCGTCGTAGAAGCGCGCGCCTTCAGGCGTCTTGTAGTTGGAGCGCAGGATCGTCGTGTTGCGGCCGGAGGCGCCAGCACCGATGTAGTTCTTCTCAAGGATGCAGATGTCCTTGATGCCGTGATGCTTGGTCAGGTAATAGGCGGTTGCGAGCCCGTGTGAGCCGCCGCCGATGATCACGACCTCGTAGTTGTCCTTCAGCTTCGAAGGCGTGTGCCACATCTTGCTTTGACGGAAAATGTCACGCATTGGTCGTTACCTCCACAGCGCCGCCCAGTGGGCCAAGCGCATCGATTCCGACCGGCCGCCCGCCGAGCTCTTCGGCGGCGTCGATCACTGACTCCCACATGTACTGGGCGCTCGCGGCGCCAAAGGTGTGAAGGAAGCTGTCTGGTCCCTGACGCAGCAGCAGCCCGGGAACGCGGCCGATTGAGCCAGGCAGGAAGCCGCGGAGCGGAAACTCGCGCTCACGAAGGTCTAGCGCCGTAATTCGAGCGAACGTATCGCGAGCCAACGGGCCGCTGAGGCTGAATGTCGTCAGCGTGCTGGTGAGGTCTGTGACCGAGGTCAATTCGCTTCGAGCGTCTGCGGCGGCTTCAAGTCGGCCGCGGAGGCTCGCTGTGTCGCCGGGAGAGGTGATCGCCAGGACGCGGTCTGGCTTGACCGTACACCACCAGGCGCCGCCCGCGAAGACAGCTTCTCCAAGCTTGGCGGCGGTTCCTGCGACCTCGGTCGTGATCGCTTCGATGACGGCGGGGTTTGCTAGCAGTTCGGTGATCCCGAGGCTTGATAGCTCGGCAACGCCCACGCTGTCAGCACAGGCCTTCTTCTCGGCGATCGTGTCGCCGTAGTTCGCTGCGACGCGCCAACCGTCACGCTCTTCGATCTGTGCTCCGGCGTCAACGAGCTCGGCTTCGATGTTGCTCTGGAGCAGGGGCGTGAACGCTCCCTGAACTTGCGCTTCGTCGGCGGAAAGGAATTTGAGGCTCATGAACGCAGGCGCTCCTGGTCGGGATCGTAAAAGGCACCGTGGACAACCGTCGCGGTCTGACTCTTGTCGCCGTACTTGATATGCAACGAGCCGCCGTCCTTGCCCTGATCGGCTGGCACCCAAGCGAGGCCGATCGACTGGCCGAGCAGCTCCGAGTATCGGGCCGAAGTGACTCGGCCGGCCGGCTGACCGTCAACGACGACAGCCGACCCCTCGAGCGGAACGTCATCGCCGTCAATCTTGAAGCCAACCAGCGTGTTGACCATGCCGCGCTCATTGGCGCGCTCCAAGGCCCACTTGCCCATGAAGTCCTCTTCCTTGTCGAGCTTGACAATCCAGCCCATCTGGCTCTCGTAAGCGTTCGACTCGGAGTCCGTGTCCTGGCCAACGATGATGTGCGCCTTCTCAAGGCGAAGAATCCTCTGTGGCTCAAGGCCGAAGGGCTTAATTCCGTACTCAGCGCCGGCTTCGAGGATCTGATCCCAAAGGTATTGACCGCAGGCTGCCGGGTAGTGAATCTCGTAGCCAAGTTCGCCGACGAACCCAATCCTCATCGCGAGGCACTGAACACCCGCGATCTGAATCTGATGGCCGTCGAGGTAGCCAAAGCCTTCGTTACTGAGATCGGCATCGGTCAGCTTGCCGATCAGGTCGCGTGCCTTCGGGCCGGCGACGTTGACCGCACATAGGCCTTGAGTCACGTCGGTCACGTGGACTTCCATCTCCCAAGCTGCCAGCCACCATGTGAACCAGCGCTCTACGGCGTCAGCGCCGGATGAGGTCGTAGTCACGAGGAAGCTGTCGTCGGCGACGCGACAGACGGTGCCGTCATCGGTGATCCGGCCAGCGTCGTTGCCGAGGATTCCGTAACGGATCCGCCCAACCTTCAGGTCGCTAAGGCGGTTGGTGTACATCCGGTCAAGGAACCTGCCGGCCTCTGGACCGCTGACGATCATCTTGCCGAGCGTCGAAACATCGATCATGCCGACGGCGTTGTGGACCGCTGCAGCTTCGGCCTTGACGTCACCGTAGTCGTAAGCGCGGCGCCAATCGCCAGCCCACTTGACGTGCGAGTTCAGCTCACGCTGACGAGCATGAATCGCGGAGCGCTTGGCCGGCGTGAACGGGCGACCGGCCCAGGCGCCGAGCGGAACCGTTGACCACGGCGGACGCGCCGTTGTAATACCTGTCTCGTCAATGCTGAGGCCGGTCTGCTCGGCGACCGAGCGAATGCTCGGCAGCTGCGAGATCCGGCCCTGCGATGGGCCCATCGTGACGGTTGTGTAGCGCTTACTCAGCTCGATCGAGTCGTAGCCCTCTTCAATCGCGTACTTCATGTCCTTCGTCGTTACGTCCTCATCAAGATCGAGAAACGCTTTGCCGGTCGGCTTGGCCGTCCGCTGGTAGGCAGGTGATGGGGCGGCAGGGGGGCGGGCAGGGAGCGCTTCGAGCGCTGCGGCCGCAGCGTTTGCGGCCGAACCGTCGCCGAACTCGCACTCCTGAGCGGCGCGCGCTCCCGCCAACGTTCCACTTAGTGCAGCTGCGTCGAGCTCTTCCTTGCCGGCGACTGCGCCCGCAGGGTGAATGCCAGGCGGTGGATTCTCAGGCAGGAAGCAGTTGGCCTCAGAGTTGAACTTGGCCTTCGCGCCGGCCTGGAGCATCAACGACGATGCGGGAACGGTGCCGCCGGAGACCGCGAGCAGGTCGCAATCGAAGCTCTCTTCGGTGCCTGGCTTGGCAATTCCCTTCTCGTCGATCTGAGCGAGCGTGCAGCCCTTGAGGTGCTTGTTGCCGCGCGCTTCGACGACGGTCATCCCGCGCATTAGCTGGATCCCGGCTGCCTCGACCGCGGCCGTGAGCTCGTTCGACCGGTTCGGCAGCAGGTCGGCAACTGCGACCACGTTTACGCCTACAGCGTGGAGTGCAAGCGCCGCTTCGAGGCCACGCTCACCGGTTGTCGCGATGACCGCGTTGTCACCCGGCTTCAATGCGTAAAGAGCGGCCAACTTGAGCGCCCCGGTCGTGAGCATCACGCCTGGAAGGTCGTTGTTGGGGAAGACGAGCGGCTGCTCGATCGAACCGGTTGCCGCGACGTGGCGCTGAGCGCGGATCTGGTGCAGCGTGCTGCCTTGCCAGACAGGAACCATTCCGTCGAAGTATCCGAGCGCTGGCGCGTTGCTTAGAATTTCGACGCCCGCCGCTTCAGCTTCGGCGGTTAGCTCGCGCGCACGATCATGCTTGCCCTGCCAGAGCAGCTGGCCGCCGGGCTCAACGTCCTCGTTGACTAGCACCACGTCGGCGCCTTCACGGGCCGCAGCAATAGCAGCGCTGAGGCCGGCGACTCCGCCGCCAATCACAAGCACATCGCAGTGGCGGCGACGGTAGTCGGTGCGCCACTCGCGGTGGGCTTGGGTCTTCTTCATCACGCCGAGGCCGGCGGCATTGCGCAGAATCTTTTCGTAAAGAGGCCAAGCGCTGCGCGGCCAGATGAAGGTCTTGTAATAGAAGCCAGCAGGCATGAACGGGCCGCCGAAGATGTCGGAGGCGCGCATCACGTCGAAGTTCAGTGACGGCCAAGCGTTCTGGTGCTTGATCTCCATTCCGTCCTTAGCGCGTTCAGTCGTCGCGCGAATGCCTGGCCATTCGCCATCTTGTACGAGCGTGTTCGCTGTCCAGCCGGAAGCGCTGACGATGCCGCGCGGCCGGTGGTACTTGAACGAGCGCGAGAAGATTCGCTGGCCCTGGGCGTAGAGCGCCGAGGCGATCGTGTCGCCTTCGTAGCCGTCAACGGATTTGCCGTCGAACTTAAACTTGACCTTCTTCGAGCGGTCGATCCGCTCTGCGGGCTGTGGATCCAGACGGCTCATTTAGCGCAGCTCCTCGCCGCCGGCCGCGCGGGCCTCGGCAACAGGTGAGACCGGCGCCTGCGTGGCGTCGGTGATTTCAGGGACGGCGGTCCAGAGGACCTCGTTCGTAGATGTGTTGCGTTCAGCTTGGAACCAAGTGCGGCAACCGGCGCGGTGCCACCACCATTCGCGCTGAACACCATCGGTGTTGGCGCGGAAGTAGTTGTAAGCGTTCAACTCTCGCTCGCCGGGGCGGTCCTGGGGCCGCACGACAATCTCTCCGCCGAAGCCAAAGTCGGTGACTTCGCGGGTACCGCAGATAGGGCAGTTCAACAGGAACGACATACAGCTCGCAATCGGTTGCTGATTTTCTCCTCCCGAGATATTAGACAAATAGGTTCAAGGAATGCAAGTGCTCTTGACAGCGAAGCCGCAAAGTGGCAATAGTTGGGCACGCGCACCCTCGTGGGTGGGGGCGTTGACGCAGCCAAGCCTGGGAGGGCGAGATGAACGCAGACAGCGGAGCCGGATCGACAACAGCCAGTCAAGAAGTTGATTACGAGGGAGGTGGGCTGACTAAGGGCACCAACTGGTGGGGCGCCTTCGTAATCGGCCTGGCGGGAGTAATCCTCGTCACCGGCATCGCGCCGATCATGGTCACATCGCTCGGCGCGGCGTCTATTCCGCTGATCGTCGTAATCACCTTCATGGGCTACCTGCTCTGCCTGATGCTGGCCGAGATGGCAGCGATGATGCCGGAGCGCACAGGCGGCCTTCCTTCATTCGTCTACCCAGCCTTCAAGGATCGCTACTCGACGCTCGCCAAGCACCTCAACGGCGGCACCGCTTGGGCCTACTGGCTCGGCTGGTTCCCGGTCGCGCCACTGAACATGATCCTCGCTTCGTTCTACTTGGCCGACCGTTTTAACCTCAACCTCGACTCGGGCTTCACTCCAATCAACACTTTCATCGCCTACTGGACGCTCGGGATCGCCGCGGTCGGCATTCTGCTGTTCCTGATCCCGGCGACGATGGGGATTCGTATTGGCGCCGGTTTCGCGACCGTGCTTGGCTTGCTCTCGATGATCCCACTGACCTTCCTGGCGGTTGCTTGGATCTTCAGCGGCTCGGCCGATCTCGGCAACCTGAGTGGCTTCACGCATCTCGACGGCAGCGGATTCTTCACAGGAATCGATGGGACCGGCTGGCTACCGCTCTATATCGCCTACGCATTCCTGCTGACCTGGAACGTGCTGGCGATGGAAGCCGCCGCCTGTTACATCGGCGAATGCCACGATCCTGAGCGCGACGCCAAGATCGCTATGAACCTCGAGGGTGGCTATGGCCTCTTCATCTACACGCTGATCCCAATCGGCTTCATCGCGGTACTCGGCGCAGGAGCTCTGTCGAATCCGGACCTTGTCGATCCAAACACGATGTTCGTGACCTTCGCCGGCAAGATCTTCAACGCCGGTGGTGAGCTGCTCAACTGGTTGATCGCGATTATGTTGATCGTCGCTCTGTTGCTCTCAGCACTTAACGCGATCATGGGCTGTGCGAGGTCGCTGCACCAGATGTCGGTCGACGGGCAATTCCCGCGCTTCTTCCAGCACATCAATAAGAACGGCGTGCCATCGCGGGCGATGATCTTCAACGTTGGCGCTTCGCTGCTGGTGATTCTGCTCGGTGGAGCGGTCGAGATTTACACCTTCTCGAACGTCGGCTACACGGCCGCGATCATCATGTCGCTGGTCGCGTATTACATGCTGAAGAAGCACAAGCCAGACGCCAAGCGCCCTTTCAGCCTTCCAGGCGTCTTCAAATACATCGCGCTCGTGATTGCGGCGATCCTTTTCATCATCTGGTCCTACGGCGGTTACAAGTTCTCCCAGATCGGTGGAACGGAGACCTACTTCTGGCTCGGTTGGGCAACGCTGCTGGCCTACATCCCGTTCTACCTCTACCGCACGAGGGTCCAGGACAAGGTCCACCACCCAGAGGACCCTGGCCCGCAGGATCCAGGCCGGGTAATGGAGAAGTAGCGTGCCCGGCGCTACTGCAGCGCCAGCGGAGCTTCGTGAGCCAGGGATGGAAGACGCCGAACAGCAGGATGCTGCCTCGCTCGAAGTTCCAGCCGTCACAAGGCTGCTGCTGGCAAGCGAAGGAAGGCCGATCTCGGCCCGCGCGGTTGATGAAGCCGCGAGGATCGCGCTGCGCAACAACGCACCGGTGCACGTCTTCTCGATCGCACGCGTATGGGGCACCAGCTTTGGCTTCCCCAATCCGGGCCTGATGCCAAACCAGCACGAGTGGCAGGAGCAGCGCGACATCATCAATAAGGCAATGAAGGCGCTGCAGAAGCGTGGCGTTGCCGCGAGCGCCGGCGTCGTTGGCACGCGTCAAGGGGCGAAGCGAATCGTCACAGAAGCAACGCGGCTCGGCTGCGACATGATCGTGATGGGGGCCGACCCGAAGCGCGGACTGTTCGTGCGCGACATGATCTGGTCGCAGGAGCCATACCGCGTCGAGCGCCGCGCGAAGATCCCCGTGAAGCTTGTCGTTGAAGAGCCGACCAAGACCGAATCCAGCAAGAAGAGAGGCAACTAAATGTCAGCCAGCCCCACACTCAATGAAGACGATGTACGCAAGATCGTCAAAGACGAGGGGATTGAGTTCCTCTTCGCCCAGTTTGTAGACATGCATGGCAAGCCGAGCGCAAAGCTCGTGCCTGCGCACCACCTGGATGATCTCTTCACTGACGGGGCCGGTTTTGCTGGCTTCGCTGCCGGCGACATCGGGCAGACGCCTGACAGCCCGGACATGATCGCGATGCCAGATGTCTCGACTTTCACAAGGTTGCCGTGGCTACCTAACATCGGCCGCTTCGCTTGCAACGTGACGGTTGAAGGTGAGCCTTGGCCATTCTGCCCGCGCACGATTCTTCAGAACCAGATCGCGCGTGCCGCGGAGCTCGGCTACGAGCTGCGAATCGGAGCCGAGCTTGAGTACTTCCTGCTGCGCCGCTCCGAAGACGGCGGCATTGAGCTGGCCGATCCGCTCGACGATCTCGAGCAGCCTTGCTACGACATGCGCGCATTGACGCGCAACCTGCCGTTCGTAACTCAGGTCGCTGACAACATCACGGCGCTCGGCTGGGACAACTACGCGACCGACCATGAGGACGCCAACGGGCAGTTCGAGCAGAACTGGGAGTACGCAGACGCGCTTACAACCTGCGACCGCGCCGTCTTCTATCGCTACATGGTCGAAGCTATGGCTCAAGAGCGCGGCCTGATCGCGACCTTCATGCCGAAGCCGTTCGGCCATCTGACCGGCAACGGCTGCCACTTCCACATGAGTCTTTGGAAGGGCGAAGAGAACGTCTTCCACCGCGACCCAGCAGACGACCCGCGCGGGCTCGGTCTCTCCGAGCTCGGTTACAACTTCCTCGGTGGGCTTACGGCCAACGCGACTGCCTACATCGGCATCACGGCGCCGACCGTCAACTCCTACAAGCGGCTCGTCGTCGGTGAGCCGACCAGCGGCTCGACTTGGGCTCCGGCCTACGTCACCTACGGTTACAACAACCGTTCGATGATGCTGCGCATTCCTGACGAGGGCCGGATCGAGGACCGCACAGTTGACGGCTCGTGCAATCCGTACCTCGCGGCGACGGCGGTCTTGGCCGCCGGACTCGACGGGATCGAGCGCGGCCTCGATCCGGGCGATCCGACGAGCGAGAACATGTTCAAGACGAGCGCAGCTGAGCGCGAGCAGATGGGAATCAAGACGCTTCCCGCCAACCTGCTCGACGCAACGCGCGAGCTAGAACAGAACGACGTGATGCGAAAGGCCTTTGGCGCGCACGAAGGCCGCGACTACATCGACTACTTCATCGAGCGCAAGCGGATCGAGTGGACAACCTTCCACGAGCAGATCTCAAAGTACGAGCTGGATCGCTACCTTCAGTTGTTCTAGGCCAATTCGTTCAACTCGATAGCGAGAAGGTTTTCAATGTGTGGAATCGCTGGACTCTTCAGTAAGTCTTCGTCGTTCGAAGAGCGGCTCGGCGATCACCTCTCCGACATGCTGATTCAGATGGCGGACCGCGGCCCAGATAGCGCTGGCGTTGCCTTCTACCGCAATCCTGCGCCGACAGGATCGAGCAAGGTGACGCTCTTCTCGCCCGATGAAGGTTATGACTGGGATCTCGTCGCCGGCGAGCTATCGGGCGCATTCGGCGGCAGCAACGCGCCAGAGATCCGCGCCAGTCACGCCGTGATCGTCGTACAGACTGACGCCGACGATGCTGGGCGCTGGGTGATTGACAACCACCCCGAACTGCGCGTGATGAGTGCCGGGCAGGCGATTGAGATTTACAAAGAGAAGGGCGATCCACGGGAATTCGTTGAGCGCTTCGGGCTCCGCGAGCTGAGCGCTACGCACGCGCTCGGCCATACGCGGATGGCGACCGAGAGCATCGTCACGACCGAGCATTCGCACCCGTTCTCGACCGGGCTCGATCTTTGCCTCGTGCACAACGGCTCGCTCTGCAACCACAACCGTCTGCGTGAAGAGCTGCGTCGTGAGGGGATCACGATCCAGACCGACAACGACTCCGAAGTTGCCGCTGCCTACCTCACTTGGAAGATGCGCGAGGGAGCCTCGTTGACCGAGGCACTCGAGTCGGCGCTCGATGACCTCGACGGATTCTTCACCTTTGCCGTTGGCACGGCCGATGGCTTCGCCGTGCTGCGCGATCCGATCGCCTGCAAGCCGGCTGTGATGAGCGAGAGCGATGACTGGGTCGCGATGGCTTCCGAGTACCGCGCGATCGCCGTCCTGCCTGGCGCCGAGGATGCTCGCGTTTGGGAGCCGGACCCAGGCCAGGTTTACATCTGGGAGAAGGAGAAAGTCTGATGGGAATTGCCGAACAGACAGTCGAAGTCGTCGACCTTTCGGAAACGCCGATTCGGGAACTCAACCAGCGGCTCCACGACGCGGCCGACGGTGGCCCGCAGAACTGGCGCATCACGCACCCGAACGGGCTGCACGCGATCGGCGCCGGCATCAACGCGCCGCTGGAGATCGATATCGATGGTCATGTTGGCTACTACTGCGTCGGGATGAACAAAGAGGCGAACGTCCGCATCCACGGCAGCGCCGGGGTCGGTCTCGCCGAGAACATCATGTCGGGGACGGTAATCGTGGACGGCGACACGAGCCAGTCGGCGGCCGCAACGGGCCGAGGCGGCTTGCTCGTCGTGCGCGGCAACGCAGCGGCTCGCTGTGGCATTTCGATGAAGGGCGTCAACATCGTCGTTGAGGGCAACGTTGGACATCTCAGCGCTTTTATGGCCCAGAAGGGCGCGCTCGTCGTCTGTGGCGACGCTGGCGAGGCGCTCGGCGATTCGATCTACGAGACGCACATCTACGTGCGTGGTTCGGTCGCTGAGTTGGGCGCGGACTGCATCGAGAAGGACTTCAAGGAGTTTCATACCGCCGAGCTGACCGGCTTGCTCGCCGAGGCCGGCGTCGATGCCGACCCCGGCGACTTCAAGCGCTACGGCTCGGCGCGCAAGCTTTACAACTTCAACATCGACAACGCGGACGCTTACTAATGACTAACGAGCCAACGCCAGGCGCAGGAATGCGCGAATCGGCGCTTTTCGATCGCAACGTGATCCATGAGATCCAGCGCAAAGCGCGCGAGGGGATCTACGACATCCGCGGCTTTGGCGCGAAGCGCAAGGTGCCGCACTTCGATGACCTGCTGCTGCTCGGCGCCAGCGTTTCGCGCTACCCGCTCGAGGGCTATCGCGAGCGCTGCAACACGGCCGTGACGCTCGGAACGCGATACGCGAAGAACCCGATTGAGCTCGAGATTCCAATCACGATCGCCGGAATGAGCTTCGGCGCACTTTCAGCTCAGGCCAAAGAAGCTCTCGGCCGCGGCGCAACCGCCGTTGGTACCAGCACAACGACCGGTGACGGAGGAATGACCGAGGAGGAGCGCGGGCACTCCGAGAAGCTCGTCTACCAGCTTCTCCCTTCGCGCTATGGGATGAACCCCGATGACCTTCGCCGTGCTGATGCGATTGAGGTCGTTATCGGTCAGGGAGCAAAGCCCGGCGGTGGCGGAATGTTGCTCGGCCAGAAGATCTCCGACCGCGTCGCTGAGATGCGCGACCTCCCGAAAGGGATCGATCAGCGCAGCTCATGCCGCCATCCGGACTGGACCGGCCCCGACGACCTTGAGATCAAGATTGGTGAGCTGCGCGAGATCACAGACTGGCGCGTGCCGATCTACGTCAAGATCGCGGCCTCGCGGCCCTACTTCGACGTCGCCTTAGCCGTCAAGTCGGGCGCAGACGTCGTCGTCCTCGATGGAATGGAAGGCGGGACGGCGGCCACGCAAGACGTATTCATCGAGCACGTCGGTATCCCGATCCTCTCGGCAATCCCCGAAGCCGTTGATTCGCTTAAAGAGCTCGGCATGCATCGCAAGGTCCAGCTCGTCGTCTCCGGAGGTATCCGCACTGGCGCCGACGTCGCGAAAGCATTGGCGCTCGGCGCCGACGCTGTTTCGATCGGCGTTGCGGCGATGATCGCGCTCGGCGACAACGCTCCCGAGTACCAAGAGGAGTACGAGAAGCTCGGCAGTGGAGCTGGCTACTACGACGACTGGCACGAGGGCCGCGACCCAGCCGGAATCTCAACTCAGGACGAGGAGCTTGGTAAGCGCTTCAACGCCGAGCTCGGTGGCCGTCGGCTTGCCAACTACCTACGGGCGATGGTTCTCGAGACGCAAACCCTTGCGCGCGCGTGCGGCAAGTCTGACGTCCGCAACCTCGAGCCGGAGGACCTCGTCGCTCTGACGATTGAGGCGGCCGCGATGGCGCGCGTGCCGCTCGCTGGCACGAAGTGGATCCCCGGGCTCAACGGCAACACCGAGTAGCTGCGCGATGCGGCTAGTAGTCGTCCAGCACCTGTTCTGCGAAGGCCCCGGAGCGTTCAACGCCGAGTTCGACCGGCGAGGAGTGGAGCGAACGATCGTCGAGATCGATACCGGTGACGCCTTGCCTGACTGGCGCGACTTCGATGGGATCGTCGCTATGGGCGGCCCGATGAGCGTGAACGACGAGGACGAGCATCCGTGGCTTGTCGAAGAGAAGCGCTGGCTCGCCGAAGCAGTGCGCGCAGGCAAGCCCTTCTTCGGCGCCTGCCTTGGAGTGCAGATGCTCGCTAGTGCGTTAGGCGCGCGCGTTTATCCGCTCGAACAATCAGAGGTTGGGCTGCTTGAAGTCGAGCGAACGGCCGAGGGGCTCGCGGATCCCGTCACCGGCGCGCTCGCCGATCCGCTCGTGACGCTGCAGTGGCACGGCGACACTTTTGACATCCCTGACGGTGGCGTGCTGCTCGCGAGCTCGCCGGCGGCGCCGAACCAGGCCTTCCGCTTCGGCGACGCTGCCTATGGAATCCAGTTCCATCTTGAAGTCACACCGGAGATGGCGGAGCAGTGGGCGGGAGTGCCGGAGTACAGCGCGGCGCTAACTGCGACGCTCGGTGAAGAGGGTGGCAAGGCGTTCCTTGTCGACGCAGTCGCCCGGCACGAAGAGCTGGGCGGGCAGGCGCATCGATTGATCGGCTCTTGGCTCGATCTGATCGAAGCTCGCAGCGGCCAGTAGCCTCCGCCGTATGGACATCACAGCTTCGCTCTCGGTACTCGCTGGAACGCTCGGCATCTTGATGGGAGCCAGCCCGCTACTGCAGGCCTTCCGCGCTCACCAGCGGCGCAGCTCGGCCGATATCAGCATGCCTTTTCTTGCGCTGCTCTGGATTGGCGGAGCAGCTTGGCTCGCCTACGGAATCGCGCTCGGCAACATCGCGATGATGATCGCCAACACAGTTGGCGTGATCGCCTGTACTACCGCGATCGCTGTGAGTCACTACTGGCGCAACGGCGAGGCGCCCGAAGAGGGCTGAATCGCCTGAGCGGCGGAGGCCGTAACTGCGGGCGGTGGCTAGCTCAGCCGTTGGCGCGGCCCGGCGAGTGAGGCGACGGCCTCAACTTCGATCAGCATTTCGGGGAAGACGGGCGTTCCCAGCAGCAGTGTTGAGGCTGGGTAGGGCTCGTCGAAGAGCTCTTCGCGAAGCTCTTTGAACTTGCCGTAGTCGTCGGCGTCAACGAGGAAGACGGTCAGTTTGACGGCGCTTTGGAGGTCGGCGCCGAAAACTTGTAGCGCTGCCTCAACATTGGCTAGCGCTTGGCGCGCCTGCGCTTCGAAGTCGGCGTCGAGCGAACCGTCGGCCTTGAAGCCGCCCTGGCCGGCCGTGAAGACGAGATCGCCTGCCTTGACTGCTTGGTTGTAGCTCAGGCCTTCGGTCCATGGGAAATCGGGGCTGGCGGCGATTGGCGTGTTGTTTGACATGGAGCGGATCTTACGTGGTTATTGGATGCGGTCGCCGACCGAGATCGTGCCGCCATCCAGAATTTGGCAGCGCAGGCCGCCGCGGCCGACCATTGCCTTCAAGACGCCCGGCATTGTGCGGCCTTGGATGTAGTTGCACGGATCGGCAAGCTCAGTCCCAAGGCAGCGCACCTCGCCGACCATGAACTCTTTGCCGACCAGCGGGTTGAGTTCGATGCCGCTCGTCAGCAGGTTGCGGCGCAGTGCGTTGGTTGGAAGCTCAAGGTCGATCGTCGCTAGGTGGTCGTAGGCCTCCTGCTCGATCAGCGTCAGGTTCTCGAAGCTCTTCTCGCCGGGTTCGTCGATGCAGTAGCGGTCGCCCTCTAGGCCGCAGCCTGTGATCGCGTTCACGCTCTCGAGCGAGAGCATTGGCTCCTCTGAGACGGCGGTGATGTAGATCGCTTCGATCCGTCCAGCGGGCTGCTCTGACATTGGAGCAGCGTAACGCGCGCTAGTCGTTTCTTACAACACGAAAGCCAAGGTTGCCGGCGCAGCTTTCGGGAGTGTTGTGGCTGCGTGCGTCTGTCCGGTAGCGCTTGCAGTACGAGGCGTGGCAGAGGTAGGAGCCGCCGCGTTGAACCCGCGGCGAATCTTCGGGCAGGTCGGGGCCGGTCGGATCGATCTCGTCACTTAGCTCGTACCAGCTCGCGCTGTAGGAGTCGGAGCACATCTCCCACACGTTGCCGGTCATCTCGTAGAGGCCAAAACTGTTGGGAGGGAACGACTTCACCGGCGCGGTGCCGTCGAAGCCGTCGGCGCTCGTATTTCCGGCAGGAAACTCGCCGTGGAAGACGTTCATCATGTGCTCGCCTCCCGGCTCAAGCTCGTCTCCCCATGGGTAGGCCATCGCGGCCAGTCCGCCGCGGGCGGCGTACTCCCACTCGGCTTCAGTTGGCAGGCGTGCGCCGGCCCATCCGCAGAAGGCGGCCGCGTCATTCCAGCTGACTTGGACTACGGGGTGGCCGCCGCGCCCGTCGATGTCGCTCTGCGGGCCTTCCGGATGGCGCCAATCTGCTCCGTTCACTTGGCGCCACCATTCGGCGCGCTCGACGGCGCGCGTCGGCTCGAAGTCCTCGGGCAGGAACATCGTGAAGACGAACGACCAGCCGAACTCCTCGGCCTCGGTTGTGTAATCGGTCTCAGCGACGAACTGCGCGAACTGGTCGTTGGTCACGGTCGTTGCGGCGAGCGCGAATGGGCTCAGCGACACCTGATGAACCGGCGTCTCGCCGTCCTGCGGGTAGCCGTCGCCTCGCGGGTTGCCCATCGCGAAGCTTCCGCCCTCAAGCTCCACCCATTCAATCTCAACGCCGGTCACGCCGCTCCCGCTTGCTCGGCCCAGTCGCTGTAGAGGTCCGAGTAGACGCCGCCCAGTGCGAGCAACTCATCATGCGTTCCCTGCTCGGCTATGCGGCCGCCTTCGAGCACAAGAATCCGGCTTGCCTGGCGAATCGTCGAGAGGCGGTGGGCGATCACGATTGACGTCCTGCCAGCGAGCAGCCGCCGCAGTGCCTTCTCAATTGCGAGCTCGGAGTGGATGTCAACGTTTGATGTTGCTTCGTCAAGAATTAGGATTCTAGGGTCGGCGACGAGCGCCCGCGCGAAGGCGATCAGCTGGCGCTGACCAGCCGAAAGCATGCCGCCGCGCTCGCCGATCTGGGTGTCGAGACCGTTGTCGAGCGATTCGATGAACGGCCAGGCGCCGACGGCCTTGGCGGCGTCCTCGAGCTCTTCGCGCGGGGCGTCGGGGCGCGCGAAGGCGAGGTTGTCCGCGATCGTGCCGCTGAAGAGGTAGCCCTCCTGAGGAACGATGCCCATCTGGCTGCGCAGCGAATGCATCGTGATCGAGCGCAAGTCATGACCATCGACGCTGACGGAGCCACTAGTTGGGTCGTAGAAGCGCGCGATCAGTTTCGCGAAGGTCGACTTGCCGGCGCCTGTCGAGCCGACCAAAGCGACGGTCTCGCCCGGCGCGATTGCGACGCTCACGTCGCTCAGCGCCAACTTCGTTTCGCCGGGCTCCTCGCCGCTACCGACGCGCGGTTGGTAAGCGAAGCTGACGTCGCTGAACTCAATCGCACCCTTGATCTGTGGCAGCTCAATCGCGTCTGCCGCGTCAAGGAGATCGGACGGCGTGTCGAGCAGCTCGAAGATCTTATCGAGCGCCGCCATTCCAGATTGGTAAGTGGTGTAAACCTGAGAGAGCTGAGTGATCGGATCGAAGAACCCATTTAGCGCAGCGATGAAGCCGACGAGCACGCCGATCTCAACCTTGCCGTCGATCGCTTGGAGACCGCCGAAGAGGATTACAAGGACGACTGCGAGGGCAGCGATCAGCTCGACCGACGGGAAGTAGACAGCGTTGAGGTTCACTGTCGTCATGTTGGCTGCGCGGTTGCTCTCGTTCAGATCGCGGAAGCGCTCGCGATGGACGGGCTCCTGCGCGAAAGCGCGCACGACGCGGACGCCTGAGAGTGTCTCCTGTAGATAGCCGGTCAGTGAGCCGATCGTCTCGCGGGTTCGTTTGTAGGCGTCGGCGCTGGCTATGCGGAAGAGCAGCGACGCTACGGCCATCACGGGGAAGATCAGGAATACGAGCAGCGCTAGCTGCCAATCGAGCAGCAGCAGGATCACGATCGAGCCGATTAAGGTCAACGAAGCTTGGAAGAGAGTGACGATCGTGTCGGTGACGAGCGAGTTGAGCGCGTCGACGTCGTTCGTCATTCGGCTGATCAGCACGCCGGCCGAACGGCGTTCGTAGAAGCCGACCGGCATCTGTTGGAGGTGTTCGAAGATCCGGCGGCGCAGGTCGGCGAGCGCGCGCTGGCCGACCCAGCCAACGAGGAAGGTCTGCGCGTAGGAGCAAACCCAGACAAGTAGGACGCTGACGATGTATGCCGCGACAACGAGATTTAGGACGGTGAGGTTCCCAGGGATGATGCCGCCGTCAATTGCCTTTGCCGCCAGTGGTGCGGGCGCCAGCGATGCCGCGACGCCGATCACGAGTGCGCTCGACATCAGAATTACGCGCCCGCGGTAGGGACGCATCAAGCTCGTCAGGCCGCGCAGCTTGCGCCCACGTCCGCTCGTTCCCTCGAGGCGGCGACGGACGTCCTCGCGACGCGTGAGCCCCATCTCCTGGCGCTGACTCTTGCTCATAGCCCCGCGACCTCGGATTCGGTCGGCTTGCGCGTTAGGAAGACCTGATCGGGCAGGCCCTTCTCAACAATCTGGCGGTAGAGGTCGCTCTCGACCAGCAGGTGTTCGTGGTCGCCATGGGCAACGAGGCGTCCGTCTTCGAGCAGCACGATCTCTTCGGCTAGAGCGATCGTCGAAAGCCGATGCGCGATCACAAAGGTTGTACGCCCAGCCATCACTTCTCGCAATGCCGCCTTGATCTGCTGCTCGGTTGAAGCGTCGACGCTGGAGGTTGCGTCGTCGAGGATCAGGATCCGTGGGTCGGCGAGCAGTGCGCGGGCGATCGCAAGCCGTTGGCGCTGGCCACCCGAAAGCGTTAGGCCTCGTTCGCCGACCATTGTCGAGAAACCATCTGGCAGCCGTTCGATGAAATCGGCCGCCTGGGCGCCTCGGGCCGCTTCGAATACCTCTTCGTCGCTCGCTTCAGGCCGCGCGTAGGCGATGTTGTCGCGGACGCTGGCTGAGAACAGGAAGGGATCGTCGTTGACGACCGCGATCTGACTGCGGAGCGCGGCCGGGTCGACGTCGCGCACATCGACGCCGTCGACGAGTACGCGCCCACCGCTCGTGTCGTAGAGGCGCGGAATCAGCTGAACAAGCGAGCTCTTTCCTGAGCCGGTGCCGCCTACGAGCGCAACGGTCAGGCCGGCCCGGACGTTGAGGTCGATCGCTTCGAGAGCATTGTTTGAAGCGCCCGGGTAGCGCAGCGTCACGTTCTCAAACTGCACGCGGCCGCCGCCGGCCGGCAGCGGTCCGGCACCCGGCTCGGCGGTGACCTCGGGCTGGCGGTCAAGGATCTGGAAGATGCGGCCGCCGGAGGCAGTTGCGCGCTGCGAGAGGCCGAGCATCATGCCGAAGGTGCGCATCGGCGCGATCAGCATCAGCAGGTAGGTGTAAAAGGCCGAGAACGCACCAATCGAGAGGTTTCCGTTGATCACCTGGCGGCCGCCGAAAAAGAGCACTGCGGCGAGCCCGAGCTGCGGTAGAAAACCAATGAACGGACCGTAGAAGGCGGTCAGCCGCGTTGAAACCATCGATTGGTCGAAGACGCGGCCGACTCGGTAATCGAAGCTGAGTCGCTGTCGCGTTTCAGCCGCAAACGCCTTCACGACGCGTACTCCAGCGATGTTCTCCTCGACTTCGGCCGTCAGCTCGGCGACGCGCTGCTGTACCTCCTGCAGCGCCGGTCGCGAGCGGCGGCCGTAGCGGAAGGCAATGATGATCACGAACGGCACCGGCGCCAGCGAAAGCGCTGCCAGTAGGGGATCGGTCAAGAACATCGCGATCGCCGCGAGGCCAATCGTAAGCAAGGCTTGGATCAGGAAGACGAGTCCGTATCCGAGGAAGAAGCGGACGGCTTGGAGGTCAACAGTGGCGCGCGACATCAGCTGCCCGGTCTGCTGCTGGTCAAAGAACGCAAGCTCAAGCGACTGCAGATGGCCGTAGATCCTCGCCCGAAGGTCGAACTCAACCCCTAGTGAAACTCGCCCCGCGACGAGTCGCCTAACGATCGTCAGGATCGCTCGCAGCATCCCGGCCAGCAGCACTGCCCCGGCTAGTAGCTTGAGGTTGGCTTTGTCGCCGGCGTAGATCTTGTTAATCGCCTGCCCGGTCAGCCAAGGGATCGAAACCGTCATCACCATCGCAAGCAGCGCGAAGGTCAGCGAGGCGAGGACGCTACGACGGTAAGGGCGCAGGAAGCCAAGCAACCTTAAGAAGGTCGTCATGCCCGAGTCGGGCGGTGCGAGCTGTTCTGGGTCTGGATTTGGCATTTGGAATCTTGCGAGTGCAGTTTGCGCTCTCATCAAGGGTACGGCCGTAATACTTGTAATGAGATGACCGAACCGAATTTTGGCCTCTGCAGCAGCTGCGTCTTCCAGCGGACAGTCCCGACAACCCGCGGCACTTCCTATTCGCTCTGTGAGCGCTCGCAGGAGGACCCGCGCTTCCGCCGTTACCCGCGCACGCCTGTGGCGGTCTGTGCTGGCTACCTGCCGCGGGCAGATATCAGCTCAGCACCGAATCGCCCGAACGACGAGTGACCGTGTACTAGCGGCGCAGGGCGTGGGGTCGCGATGTAGGTTTGAGCGATGATCGCGCGGCGACATCGGCTGGGCGGCTCACTGCTGATCTGCACGGCGGCTTTGGCGGTCAACGCCAGCGGCGCGGCCGCATTGAAATTTGGCTCGTGCGCTGAAAGCAGCCAATTTCGCTGCACCACGCTGACCGTGCCGCTCGATCACTCGCGTCGCAGCCCTGGAAGGGTGCGGCTGAAGGTTGCCGCCCAGCGCCATTATCCGCGCGGGGCCGGGCTGCTGATTGGCCTCGCCGGAGGCCCGGGGCAGGGGGCGGTTTCGTTCGCCGACCAGTTCGCGGTGACGCTCGCGCCGATGTTGAAGCGCTATCGCCTGGTTGTGATTGATCAGCGCGGAACGGGAGACTCCGGCGCGCTCTCGTGCCCGCGAGTTCAGAAGCTGACCGAGGCCGACCTATTCGACCCAAGCATGGTGCGCGACTGCGCGCAGCTGATCGGCCCGCGACGGCGCTTCTACTCGACGCTCGATAGCGTCGCCGATCTAGACGCTGTGCGACGAGCCTTTGGCGCGCGCAAGCTTGCGCTGATGGGAGTTAGCTACGGCACCTGGGTTGCGCAGGAGTATGCGCGCAAGTTTCCGACTAAGACCGATTCGCTGATCCTCGACTCGGTCGTCGGGCCAGGCCAACCGAGCGGTTTCTATCTCGACACGCTCGGCGCGATCCCACGCGTGACTGCAGAACAATGCGCTTCAAGTCGCTGCAAGGGGATAACGAAAGACCCTGTCGGTGATCTCGCGGCGGTTGTCGACAAGGTCGCGACAACACCACTGCGCGGCAGCATCTACGACTACCGCGGCCGTCGTTACGACGCGGCCTACTCGGATCAAGCCGACGTCGCCGATTTGATCCAAAGTGGGGACGTCAACGCTGACCTTCAGGCACAGCTGCCGGCGGCGATGGCGGCGGGGCGGCGAAGTGATTACGCACAGATGTTGCGTCTGCTCCCGCTATTAGGCGGCGCCCCGCCAGCGACGCGCGAGCTCAGCGTCGGGCTAAATCTCATCACGAGCTGCCTCGACCTTGATCTGCCGTATCCGCTGTCGAGTTCTACCGCCGCGCGGCCAGCAGCAATCGCTACCGCACTCGCCGCAATCGCGCAGGCGCAGTTCGCCCCGTTTTCTTCCGCCACGGTTGCCCTCTCAAGCGGCGCCAGTGACTGCCAACTATTTCCAACGCAGTTCGACACGGCGCCGGCGGCGGGCCCCTTGCCCAACGTTCCGGCGCTTGTGTTGGCTGGTCAAATGGACTTGCGAACCCCAGCCGAGAACGGAATTGCGACTGTGGCGCTGCTGCCGCAGGCCAGTCTCGTTCAGCTTCGCGGCGCCGGCCACGACCTGCTCGACAGCGACACGACCGGCTGCGTCGCGATCGCACTGAAGCGGTTCGCTGCTCGAACCGCGGTCGGGGCGCCGTGCGCCAACCGTGACAATGCTCTGAAGCCTTCTGGTGTGGCCCCGCGCACGGTCGGCGAAGCTACACCGGTTCCCGGGATTACCGGCGGCGACGGGCGCGCGCTAGCGGTAGCGTTGGCGAGTGTTACGGACGCTGTGCAGGCGGGCTACACGAGGCTCGCGGCCGGCGCTGAGGCGCGCGGCGGCGGGCTACGAGGTGGAAGCTTCGACGCGACTAGCGGACCGATGAGCCGCCTGCGACTGCGCGGATACCGCTACGCCGCCGACCTCGCAGTTGACGGGGAGATTCGCCTATTCTCGTCCGGCCCACGCGGAACGTTGCAGATCAGCGGCGCCGCGAGCGGCTACCTGAAGTTGAGCTCCTGGAACTCAGCCAGCGGTGTCATAAACGGACGCCCATACCAATGGACTGGGTCAAGAGCGCGGACGGCGCGCCGCCCGAGTGGGCGACGCGCGCAAGCGGCGCTATTCCGCTAAGTCTGCGCTCTACTTCTTTTTAGTGGTGCTGCAGATCGTCGCGGTGTCTGAGTTGCAGAGTGCGTAGTCGATGTTCGGCTCCATCACCGACTGCGTGGCGATTGCTGTCGGCACACCGTTCAATGTTGGGTCGGTTGTCGTCACGATGTAATGCGTGCCGTTGGTCCAGCTGAAACCGCCGAGCGCGGCAGCTGCGCCGGCTGCGGTGCCGGTGGCCGTTCCCTCTTTGATGCCGTCAGCGTTGCCGCTCTTATAACCGACCTTCTTTCCGTAACGGGCTCCCGTCTTCTTGCCGACCTGATCGCCGACCGCCGTGCCTGCCTGAGCGCCAGCGGTGTAAATCTCTTGATAGCCAGCGGCTCCGGGCTTGTAGTTGTCGGCCTCGTGGTTGCTGCCGAGGAAGTAGCCACCGATCGCAAGAGCGACAGCGACTACAACTGCGCCAGCCCACCAAAGTCCTGAAGGTTTACCCGCGGAGGTCTGTGCGCCAGGAGCGCCAGGTGAACCGGGGGCTCCCCACGCCGGAAGGTTCGGGTTGCCTGGGCTTTGAGGTGAGTTCGGTGGTCCGCCAGCTTCCATGAGATATGCCTTCCGTCGTAGGGGTGCTTGACGGAGCAAAAACTATCGAGCGATGCGGACGGGGGGTGACGGTCTCGTTAACGTTGGCCGCGAAGCTCGTTCGCCACTGCTGGCAGGTTCGAAGACTGCGGCACAGAGCTTGACGCGGCAGCTTCTCGGGCCATAGAAGCTGCGGAGGCAGCGCGATTGCGTGCTAGCGCGACGGTGACCTTTCCGAGCAGAACCCAGGTGCTGGCGCCGAGCTGGCCGTCGGCGGTCAGTTGGTGTGACGCTTGGAAGCTTTTGACCGCGGCGGCTGTGGCGCTGTCGTAGATGCCGGTCGCTTTAAGCGTCGCCGCGCCTGTCGATGCGAGCAGCTGCTGAGCGCGAACAACGGGGTCGCCTTTGGCGCCGCGGCGCAGCAACGGCCAGCCCGGATCGGCCGGAGCCCGCGCGGCCGGCAAAGCCTGGCCAAGCGCCTTCCAGATCTTCGAGGAGGTTGTTGACCACTCCCACCAGCTGTATCCGGGCGCCTTGTAGCCAGCCGCTAGGTTGCGGAAGCTCAGGATGTCGTTGACAGA
>Ga0194063_10000372_pt1 | contig 33209 bp, 16 predicted proteins | sample SepL3720m_MetaG_FD_155459 | JGI IMG/M metagenome (GOLD analysis project Ga0194063, IMG submission 155459) | Anoxic zone freshwater microbial communities from boreal shield lake in IISD Experimental Lakes Area, Ontario, Canada - Sep2016-L373-20m | ecosystem: Environmental > Aquatic > Freshwater...
CAGCAGGGCTTGGAACGTGAGAAGGAGCCAGAGGTTTTCTTGGGTCGAAAGCGATGCGGACGATTCCATGAGTTTGTCCAAGCGGGCGCGCAGGGCATCCGCCGGGGCGTCCGGTTCGATGGCCAGCCTCGCCATCGCGCGGAGCGCCTGCGAGCGGGTCTTGGAGGAAAATGTCGTCGGGTCGAACTCCTTCTCAACAAAATCTTCGGGCAGCTCGCCGAGCAGTTGGCGCTGTTTGTCTGGCGCCGCGCCGATCTGCTGCAGCGCGAGGGCGAGCATCGCCTTGCCATCGTAGGTGAGGCGGTCGCGTTCGAGATAAAGGTCGTTCGCGGCCGCTGCGAGGCCCGGCGACTTGTCGGTCTGCGCGGCCACAAACAGCGCGAACGCCCGGAGCGTCGGCGAGGTGGCGATCGTGCGGGCGATAATCGCCTGCAGAGCTTTGGAAAGTTCGCCCGTGAGCCGGTCGGAGACCTCGAAGCCCTCCGCCATCGAAACCGCCCATGCGGATTGGATCGTCACAAACGGGCTTCCGATCGTCCCCATCGGCCAGTAGGGAAGCATCCCGCCGGGCAGCAGCGACGCCTCCATGACTTGGAACGACTCCACGAGCGAGCGCCGGTAGTTTTCATCCCGCTCTTTGTTTGTGGGGATCCATTTCAAAAGATCGGCCAGCGAGGTGAAAACGAGAATCCGCGACGACTGCTGTTCGAGGCAGCCATACGGGTAGTCGAGCACCGAGGGGAGGCCCATCAGTTTCGTGAGCCAGGGAGAAGTCGAGAGCGTCGCGTCGAACGTGCCGGCCGACCATGCCGGCGGCAGGAAATCCGCCGCCGCAAACTTGTCGCCCGACCAGGTGCCGGCCGCGGATTCGCTGATAGTGATCGTGCGCGGAAGCACCGGGAGGGTGACCTCCACGGAATCGTTGTTTCCGCCCGGCGCGCTCACATCGAAGCGGATCGGCACGGACGACGGGCCGGTTTTGACCTTCGCGGGAAAGCGTGCGACCGCCGGCGCGTCCTTGGTGGCCGGGAGATCGAGCGTGGACGGGCCTGCGAGGTCGAGCCCGGTCACGCAGCGGACGGTGAGAATTTCTTTTGCGGAGAACTTCTGGCGGGCGACCGCGCGGAGCTCGACCACATCGCCCTCGCGCAGGAAGCGCGGAAGCGCAGGCTCGACAAGAAGTTTTTTCGAAACCTCGAACGTCTCCGAGGCGCTTCCAAACTGGCTTTGCGGGGTTTGGGCGAGCGCGACGACGCGGAACCTCGTGAGGTTGTCAGGGGCCACCGTGTCGAATGCGACCGCGCCGTCCGCGTCGGTTTTCAGCGACGGGCTCCAGAACAGGAGCGGCTTGAAATCCTTGCGGATGAAATTCACATTTCCCAAGGCTTCATCCCCTCCGTCGCCGACCGTGAACCCCTTTTGCGTGAGCTGGGCGGGCAGGATCCCGGCCGCCAGCCCGCGCAGCGCGGGCGAGGTGATGATGTTGTAGGAATTCTGCGGGAAAAATTCCGTCGCGAGCCCGGGCAGCGTCCACCCGCCGAGCGTGAGGATCGAGTCGTCCACCGCATAGACCGTGACCTCCGCGCCCGCCACTGGCGCGCCCCGGCTGGTCACCGTGACCCGGCCCGTGACTTTTTCCCGCGGCTCGTAGGATGGCTTGCCGACCTGGGGGCGGACGTCGAGTTCGCAGGCGGGATCCTTGAGCGCGAACGTCCCGTATCCGAACATCTCGCCGGGGATCCGGTCGCCGCCGCCCGGATTCAAAACATAGACCGCGACCCACGCGTTCGGGCCGAACTCCGCGCGGGTCGGGATTTCGATTTTTGTCGCGTTGCCGGGGAGCGGGATCGTGCGGGAATCGAGGACGCGATCGGTCTCGACCGTGACCCACGCGATCCCGCCCGAGGGCGAGATCACATCGAACGAAGCGCTCTCTCCGACCACGACCGGCTCCTTCGGCGAGGTGACCACCAGGGACTCGTCGCTGCGCACGGGAAATTCCGAATCGCCCGGGCCGGTGACGTCCGCCCGCGCGCTGACCCGGATCCCGCCCGCTACCGGGCCGGCCACGAGGACGTAGCGGCCGGGTTCCTTCGCGGGAAAATCCACCGTGCCATTCGCAGGGACATCCTTTGCGGCGAGCCGGATGAAGTCGTCAAAATTCCGGTAGCGATAAACGAACGGGGCGACCAGTTCCTTCACGGATTTCGTTTTGACGAGGTAGAGGACGGCCGGGACATTCGCTGGGACCGGCTGGCCGGCGATGCGCGGGACGGCGCGCAGCTCGAAGCGGACGAGCCCCGCCGGGCAGCCGGCAACTTCTTTCACGGCGAGCGTGATGTCGTTCATCGTGATTTTTTCGTTCGCCCCGCCGGAGATCGTCTGTCCATCCGGCCCGGTGACATCGACCTGCCAGAGGACGTTTGCCTCCGCGCGGTTGCCGGGATCCGGGAAGGGAGGCGGGCAGGTGACCGTGGCCTGCCCGTTTCCATCCAGCGCGGTCTCGCCCTCTGCCACCGCATCGAAGACCGGCGGCTTGACGGATTGCGAGCAGAGGTCGATCGGGGAAAACGCATCCTCGCCAAAATAAAATCCGTCGCCCGTCCAGGTCGCCTTCCACTTGACCCGGCTGCCGGCATTTGGCGCGCCGTGAAAATACCTTGAGGCGACGCGGACGACCGACTCCGCCGGCTTCGGGGATTTCTCCGGTTCGCAGGTGACCGAGAACGGAGGGTTCCGGAACTCCTCGATTTTGAACTCCGCCGGGCTGCCGGCGTCGGCCGCGCCGAGTTTGGCGCGCACGCGGAATTCCCCCACGTCGCCGGCTTCGGGCACCGTCCATGCGGCGTCCCATCCGCCCGAGGCATTGACGCGCGCCGTGCCGGAGGCGAGCACGTCATTCTGCCAGGATTTCGTGATCTGCCATGCCACCGTCCGGCCGTCCGGGGCCGTGAGCCGGCCGTCGCGTTTCACGCGCACGAAGCCTTTGATTTTGAGATCCTGGCCCGGGCGGTAGAGCGGTCGGTCGGTGAGGATTTTTCCGAGCACCGAGGGTTTCGGGGAGAAGTAGCTTGAGCCCGAGGAGAACTGTCCGTCCGGCGCGGCCGGCCAGAGTGTGGTGGAGCCGTCGAGGAGGGTTTGGAAGAACGAGGCGGCGGTCGAAGCGGTGAGCGGGAATCGCACGAGCCCGTTGGCATCGGTTTCCGCCGCGGCGACTTCGAGGAGCTCTTTGGTGAGCAGCTGGAGGCGCACGCCGGCGACCGGTTCGCCGGTTCCCATGCCCGCGACCCGGATCGTCAGATCCTCCGGGCCAAGCTTCTGCGTGAGGGCGAGCTCGCCGAACCAGATCAGCGAACGGTTGGCGATGCGCGAACCGTCCTCGGCCGCCGCCGTCGCCTCGATCAAATACGGGCCGCCCAAATTTTCCTTCCACTCGATTTTGCGAAGCTCCTCCCTGTCGCCGGTGGCCGCGCCGAACTCTCCGCTTCCGACGACCTCGAGGCTGAGCGAGTCGATGAGCAGGGGATCCCCGGATTTCGCTTCGCGGCTCAGCGCGTCCTGCACGGCGGGCAGCTTGGTGTTCGGGATTTTTGCGAGCCGCCATGTGAGGGTGCCGGTATTGCACTGGACCAGCGCGAACCGCAGGCCGAGAGCCGCGCGCTGCCGGAATTCTCCGGGAGGAAAAAGGATCGTCGGCGACTTTCGCGGAAATGTTGCCCCCCAGCGCGAATCGGCCGCCAGTGCGAATCCGCGGTCGCCGGTCACCTTGTCGGAAATCGTCACCCGATACCGGATCGCGGTGTCGAATTTTCCATCCACAAAAATCCGGTTGTCATCTTTGCGGAGCGCGATGTCTTTGACCGGCGGATCGAGCGTCACGGCGTTCGCGGGCAGCGGGCCGTCGGCGAGGGAGTTTTGGAATTTGATTTCGATGTGCGGATTGCCGGTCGCCCAGTTCCGTGCCGCGACGAAATCCACCGCCAGCGGTCGGGTGGTTCCGAGCGGGAAGACCCTCGGATATTCGAGCGTGCGTCCCGCGTAGGCATCGCACACGTTCTCGACGACCAGATCGTAATAGGCGCCGACCGGGAGCGGATCGCGCGGCGTCGCCCGGATCGTCACCGGCGTAGGCACCGGCTTCGTGTCCTCCGCATCTGCCCGGACCGAGATCTCGGCGGGAAATCTTTTTCTTGTCGCACGATCCTGGAACCACAGCCCGGCGGCGGCATCGCCCAGGCGGACCGGATAGTTGAACTCGAGCGGAACGACCGGTCGCGAATTGAGCTGGTCGCGCTCGTCATACCAGCTCGAAACCTTCATGGGCGGGGCGGTCAGCGCGACGCCCCATGTCCCGATCGGAAGCGCGCTGCCGTCGAGCGCCTTGAGCCCCTCGCGGAGCCGCAGCCGGTAGGTCTGGCCAGGAATCCTCAGTCCTTTCACAAACCAGTCGCCGCTGGCGGGCGAACGCCAATAAAATTTGTCGCCGAGCGGCGGCCAGGCGACGACCGGCGACTCCGCGCCCTCGGCATCGATCTGATCCGACGCGACGATATCCGCCGGGAACGTGATGCTAAAGCTTCCGAACGGATCGATGAGTCCCTCCTCGGGCGAGATCGTGACCCCGCCGGCTTTCGGGTCGTTTGTAAAAAGCCGGGTGTCCTCGGGGATTTGAAAAACCGGAGGCGGCGGCAGTGGCGAAACTGTCGGCGGCGAACCGGCGGGCTTCGGCGGCGGCACCTGCATCGCGTGGGCGCTGCAGGCGATCAGGACGGCGAGGCAAATTCCCTTCTTCATCGTTTCTCCGCGTTTTTGAGCGCGTCGGCGGCTTCGTTCGGCTGGCCGAGGCGGGTGTGGCAGTCGGCCTTCAATTTCCATGCGTCCGGGGTCGGCTTGGCGGCGAGGGCACGCGCGATAAAGTCGAGCGCCAGAGAAAATTTCGATTGTTCGAATGCGAGCACGGCCAGGCCGCCGAACGCATCGGCCATGATCGCCTTCGGGGCTTTCAATTCCGTGAGGCGGGCGGCATAGGCGGTCGCGGCGGGCAGGTTGGCCAGCCGCTGGTTGATCGCGACCGCGAGCTGAAGGGCGGGGATGCTTGATGGCTTGGCCTTCAGCGCGGATTCGATCGCATCGCTCGCGAGAAGGTATTGGCCGGAGAAGCACAGCCAGGCGGCACGGTCGAGCATGGCCTCGGGATCGCCGGGCTGCGCGGCGAGCGCGACATCCGACGCAAGCAGTCCCTCGAGGGTGTCGGGAGATTCGAATGCGGCGGATATCTCGACGCGGCGCTCGGCGCGGGCTTTCGCAGAGTCTATTTCGCCGACCGCAACAAGGCTGCGGGTTTCAAGAATTTTTCCATAGACCGAGCCCGGCAGGTCCGCGAGTCCGGCGCGGGCATCGGCCAATGCCCGCCGCGGCATGCCGCCGTAAAGCCGCCAGTAGCCGGTTCTCAGAGGGTCGGCAGGCGAGGTTTTCTCGATTTCCCCAAGCGCTTTTTCCAGCCGCTCGAACGGTGCGCGCTGGTTCCGGACGCGCTCGCCATCCGGGTCGGCCGCGGAGGCCCGCCGGAAATCCGCCAGCGCGCCCTCGGGATCTTCGGATCCCAGCCGCGCCGCCGCCCGGTCGAGATAAAGCCCGGCGGTGGCCTTCTCTTTGATCAGGGAATCCAGCACCGTGATCTGTTCCTGATCGTGCGCGCCCTTCGCCAGATACTCGGAAAGCAGGAGTCGCGAGTCGCGGTCATCGGGCGCGGCGGCCGCACGCTCGCGCAAAACCCGCAGCGCGCCGTCGAGGTTTTTATCCCGGCGCAGAAGGATTTCCGCATTCGCACGGGCGAGGAACCCGGGCTCTTCCACAGCTTTCAACGTCTCCGCCGCCATTCCGAAATCCGCAACTCCCAGCCAAAGCGCCGTGAGGTTTTGAATGGCCACCTGATCGCCCGGATGCCCGTCCACCCAGCGCCGCAGAAGCTCGATCTCCGCAGGCTTGTCGCCGTCGCGCCGGGCCAGCTTGATCTGCTCCGCCAAATCCGGCGCTCCCCAAAGCCCCGCCCATGGGGTGAGAACCAACCAGATCGCAAGTGCCAGCCGCATGACGGGGATTCTTCGCCAAAGGCGGCGAAGACTCAAGACGATTTCTCTCAGACGATTTCTCTCTGCTATTGCAAAGCTTCTTCGAAGCAGCGAAGCTCATCACCAATCAGGAGTTTATTATGGCAAAAGGAAACAACAGTAAGAGAAAAGAAGTCAAGAAACCGAAGAAAGAGAAGCCCAAGCCCGCGCCTCCGGGCTCGCGGAGAAGCGCCTGACCGTCCGATCCCGGATCGGTAAAATGGGGGCCCCGTCCTGTCGTCCACCTCGCCGCACAGCCTCCCGGTGAGCTTCCGCCGACAGCAGGATTGGGGCATGCGTTCGTTTTCTTTTCTGTGCGCAAACTGATTTTGACCGTTTGGCTGGCTGTGGCGTTTTCCGCATGGGCGCGGGAGTTTTCCGTCGTGGCCTACAACGTCGAGAACCTTTTCGATATCGACGGCGTGGCCGCGTATGAGGATTTCCAGTCGGCGACCTACACCCCGGCGCACCTGGCGATGAAGGTCGGGAACATTGCCAAAGTGCTCGCCCGTGTGGACGAGGGCCGCGGCCCGGACATCGTCGTGTTCAGCGAAATCGAGCTCGACCAAACACCGGAATCCACGGTCAGGGATTATGACGCGTGGCTGGATTCGGTGAAGGGCAAAAAGGTTTCCGACCTGCTGGCGGGGCCGGCGGTTCCGCCCGCGCTGGCCGGGCTTCCCGCCGAGGCCTGGCTGCTCAAAGCCTGCTCCGATGCGGGTTTGCGGGGATACCATGTGGCAACGACCGATGAAAAGCCCGGCTCTTCCGGGGACGGACGCAACGCGGCGATCCGAAACGTGATCTTCTCGCGGTTCCCGATCACTTCGTTCCGCTCGCACTCCACACCGAATGCGCGGGCGATCCTCGAGGCGACCCTCGACGTGGACGGCCATCCGCTGACCGTATTTGCGAACCACTGGAAATCCGGAGCCGGCGACATCGCAAGCGAGGCGATCCGCCTGGAAAACGCGAAGACCCTGCGCGGGCGGCTCGATGAGATCCTCGCCGCCGATCCGAATGCCGACGTGATCGTGGCCGGCGACCTGAACTCCCACTACAACCAGAAGCGCCGCTACCGTGAAATGAAGAAGACCGGGATCAACGACGTTCTCGGCGCGCAGGGCAACGAACTCGCCCTCCGCGGCAAAGCCGAGGATCTCTACAACCTCTGGTTCGAACTCCCCTCGAACAATCGCGGCAGCGACATTTACAAGGAGGAATGGGGCACGCTCATGCACCTCATCCTCTCCCGCGGGCTCTACGATCAAAACGGCGTCCAATACGAGGACAACAGCTTTGCCGTGATGAAAATCCCCGGCCTCAACGCGGACGTTTTCGGACGCCCGATCCGGTGGTCCCGCTCGAAAACCCCGGGCGGCTTCTCCGACCACTTTCCCGTCTCGGCACGCTTCCGCACGGTGGACGACGGCGCCCGCGACCGGTGGATGCCGCTCAACCAGCCGAGCCTCACCGAATCCGGCCCCGGACGACCGGTGCGCGTCGAGATCTCGCTCGTCGATCTTTTCGATTGCGCGGTCCGGATCTCCGAACTCCCGGCGGGCACCAACCTGCGCGACGGCTCCTACGACGGCCGCGTCTTTTTCGTCGAAGCCCCCGCGACCATTGACGAGCGCGGCTACGTGCGTGTCCGCGTCCTGGGCGAGGACTACGACATCTTCACCCACGACAAGGACGTGAGGCCGCTGATCCGTGAACAGGCACGCAGCGGCAGCCTCGGCTTTTTCGGAGAGCTCGGCACCTACCGCGGGCGCTGGCAGTTTCTCCTCCACGGAAAAGAATGGCTCGCCGCCAAGCCGTGAGCGACCCGCAGGGGAAGCCATCTCCTGTCCTCTCCCGGAGAAAATGAAAGGGCGAGGAAAACGGATGACCCCATTCGAGAGGGAAGCTGAGAGTGCAAGCGGGGGAATCGTGTGCCGGCCTCCGCTTTTCTGTTTCCTCCCGGGGCCGGGCATGGCATGGTCAACGCGTGAACGACGACCTTCCCTTGTTGGATACCTCCGCCATCTCGGCCCGCCTGGCCGCGTTGCGGAGGTTTCTTTGACCTGCCCGAACTGACCCGCAAGCTCGCCGAGATCGAGGCCCGGATGACCGCGCCCGGATTCTGGGACAACCGCGAGAGCGCGCAGCGCGACGTCGCGCAGGTCTCGGCGTTCAAGGGGAAAATCCTTCCGCTCCAGGCCCTGGAGGCGCGCACCGCCGACCTCGAAGTTCTGCGCGAGCTCGCGGGGGAAGAGGCTCCGGAAAACCAGGCCGCCGCCGCGGCGGAGGTTCGCGCCGAGTTTGCGTCCATAGAGGCCGACCTGCAGAAATTCGAGCTCGCGTCGCTCCTCTCCGGCGAGTTTGACGCGAACCCCGCGTTCCTGATCATCCATGCCGGCGCCGGAGGCACGGAATCGTGCGACTGGGCGGACATGCTCTTGCGGATGTATCAACGCTGGATGGAGCGAAACGGGCTCGCCTTTGAAATCACCGACATCCAACTCGGCGACGAGGCCGGCGTCAAATCCGCCACCCTCCGCGTCACCGGAGAAAACGCCTACGGCTACCTCCAGACCGAGCGCGGCGTCCACAGGCTCGTCCGCATCTCCCCGTTCGATTCTAACAAGCGCCGCCACACTTCGTTCGCCAGCGTCGACGCCGTCCCCGAAATCGAGGATGTCCCAATCGAAATCAACCCGGCCGACATCGAGCGCTCGACGTTCCGCTCGGGAGGCAAGGGCGGGCAGAACGTCAACAAGGTCGAGACCGCCGTGCGCCTCCGCCACATCCCGACCGGCATCGTCGCCACCTGCCAGGCCGAACGCAACCAGGGCCGGAACGGCGAGATGGCCATGCAGATGCTCAAGGCCAAACTCTACCAGCTCGAAGCCGACAAAAAGCGCGCCGAAGCCGACCGCCAATACAGCGAAAAAGGCGACGTCGCCTGGGGCAACCAGATCCGCTCCTACGTCTTCCAGCCCTACCAGATGGTCAAAGACCTCCGCACCGGCGTCCAGACCAGCAATATCCAGGGAGTCATGGATGGCGATATCGACGCCTTCATCGAGGGAAAACTCCGCGGGCTCACCTACAAAAAAGGCGAGGGCGAGGACGAGTGACGCCGTCCGCGCCGCGGTTTCCCGCCGCGACGGATCTCTTGAAAGGGCGAGGAAAATAGATGACCCCGTGCGAGACGGAAATCAGTGCCCACACGGGCGGGACGCCCGTGCCCCCTGTGCTTTCGCGTCTCGCAAGTTTTCAGCGAGCGGCGGACGGGAGATCGTCGGCCCAATAAACTTCTCCGATATCGGCGGCCGGGCCGGTGAGTTCGACGCGGTTGATCGCGCCGAGTTTTTCCTCCACCGCGCTCCAGGGGACGACCCGCAGAGTGACGCGTTGGCCGGGCGCGAGCGAGTTGGCTGCGGTGAGGACGTTGTTTTTCATCCCGCGCAGGAAGACCAGGATTTCCGGCGAGGGGAGATTCGCGATGCCGTCGAGGTGGAGGCAGATGAGGAGATCCTTGTAAGGAAGCGTGCCCGGCCGCGGGGCGCGGGACATTTCGCGGATCACCCCGGTGACGGTTGATGCGGCCAACTCCGGCTTCGGGGCGGCGTCGGGCAGCGGCGCAATTTTCCAGTCGCCGCCGGAAAGATCCCGCGCCGCAAACTCGCAGATGACCACGCGCTTTCCGGCGAGGCGTCCGGGCGAACGCGCGAGGGCCTGCCGGGCGGCGGAGGCTCCGCCGGCATTGACGGCGATGCGGTCAACCGGGCGCTGAAGCGCGAAAGAAAGCTGTTCGGCCAATCCGGCGCCGGTGCCCCAGCCGAGGTCGGCACCGGAATAAATGTTGGTGAAGCTGTCGCCGAGAAGAAGGATCTCTGCGTCGGGATCGGCCTTCCAGACGGCTCCTCCGACCTCTGTCACCGGGCGGATCTCAACAGACTCCCGTGGGAAAAGCGTGGACCCCGGCGGGAGGCGCAGCATCACGGCCAGATCGCCGGCGTTGGCGACTTCCTTCGAGGGGGCGCGCCGGAACGCGCTGCCCGGCACGGCGGGCCCGACACCGGTTTTTTCCGCGATGAGTTCCGCCGCGCGTTCGACCGCCCCAGGAGTCCAGTGCGTATCGGTCTTGAGGAAACACGGAACTCCGGTGGCGGCCTTGTCCGCCGCGAGCGCGGGCGTGAGGTCGAGCACAGCGATTCCGTTCCGGCGGAGGGCCTCAAGGAATTGAGGGAAGGACGGATTCTGCGGCGGGGTTCCTTGCGCAGGACGGCGGCGGGTGAGATGTTCCGGCTCGAGCACCGGCTTCGCCGGAACCGGCACAACGAGGAGCCGGATCCCGCGGGCGTTCAGATCGTCGCGGAACCGCACGAGCGCGGGCACCGGATCGGGCTGGATCCCCGAACCTTTTCTCCGCCCGCGCAGAACCGCCGGATCAAGGAAGCCGGGCCCCGCGACATAATCCACATCCGGACGGTAGAAAAGCCAACCGTCGCGCCCGAGATAAACTTTCTCGTTGCCGAGGCCGAGGAAGCGCGCAGTGAAGTCCTGCACGGGCGGCACCGCGTGCCGGATGAGCAGCGATTCGTCCTCAAGCAATTTCTCGAAGGCCCGGAAGTCCTGCCGGAGCGAGGCGTTCGCCGCAGCCGCGCCCACTGCGGCTCCGTCCGCCCGCGCAAACGCCCGCCACGCGTTCGGAAACGCGGAGAAAATTTCCAGCGCGCGCGGCTTCCACGATCCCGTCCGCGCCACCTCGTGAAAATACTGGACGGCGGGAACCCCGGCGATCGTGAGCAGGAATGCGGCCGCGAGCGCCCGGCGCACAAACGGCCCGGCTGCCGTGCGCCCGATCTCGCGCTCGGCCGCCTCCTCGCGGCGGAAATCGATTTTGGGAGGTGGTGCGCTCATCGTCGGCTAAAAAATAAAATAGATGAACGGGTTGTAGGCTTGCGTGGTCATGACGACGATCGAAAGCCAGAGCAGTCCGAGGAGGACGGCCGCCTTTCCGAAGTTGAGCGAGCGCGTCCAGTCCCATGTCTGCGGCGCGCTCCAGGCCACGACACCCGCCAGCAGAAAGCTGCCGAGATAATATGGCTGAAAAATTAGGCCGGCGATCAGCCGGGCGCCGTCCGACGGATGTCCGAGCCCGGCGAGGCTCCGGCAATACGCGAGCGCGGAGGGCAGGTCTTTGGCGCGGAAGAAGACCCACGCGACGACGATGACGAGGAACGTGAACGCCACCTGCGCCGGACGCGGCAGCCGGTGGAAGGGTCCGTGTTTGCCATGGAAGCGCTCGGCCGCAAGCATCGTGCCGTGGATGCCGCCCCAGATCACATAGTTCCACGAGGCCCCGTGCCACAGCCCGCCGATCAGCATCACCAGAAGCAGGTTGATATACGTCCGCACCCCACCGCACCGGTTCCCACCCATCGGGATGTAAAGGTAGTCGCGCAGCCAGCACGAAAGCGAAATGTGCCAGCGACGCCAGAAATCTGTCACCGAATTCGCCAGATACGGGGAATCAAAATTTTTCGCGAAGACGAACCCGAGCATGAGCCCGAGCCCGATCGCCATGTCGGAATACGCGCTGAAATCAAAATAGATCTGGAACGCGTAGGCGACCGCGCCATACCACGCGTCGAGACATTCCGGCGACCCGGCCTGGAATGCCAGATCCGCAACTTTCCCGCACGGGTTCGCCAGAAGAACCTTCTTCGAAAATCCCAGCGCCAAAAACGCCGCCCCGCGCGCAAATTTTTCCGTGGTGAGCGTCCGGTTTTCAATCTGCCCGGCGAGGAAGGAGAATTTCAGGATCGGCCCGGCGACGAGGTGCGGGAACATCGAGACGAAGCAGGCGAAGTCCGCGAGGTTGCGCATCGCCCTCGCCTCGCCGCGATAGACGTCGATCGTGTAGCTCATCGCCTGGAACGTGTAGAAGCTGATCCCGAGCGGCAGGACGACCTCGAAAAGCGTGTTCCACTGCCAGCTTTCGACCCCGAGCGTCCGGGCCAGCGCGTTGAAGCTCTCGATGCCGAAGTTGAAATACTTAAAAAACCCGAGCGACGCGATGTTGAGGGTGAGCGACACCGTGAGCGCGGCCTTCTGGACGCGAGTGCGCGGGCCGCCGTGCTCGATCTGAACAACCGGGCCGCCCCGCCACAGCCGCCAGTCGTCGCGCGCGATCACCAGGCTCGCCAGCCAGTCCGCAAACGTCGTGAAAAACATCAGCCCCATGAACCCCGGCTCCGCCCACCCGTAAAACGCGTAGCCGGTCAGAATCAAAACGATGTTCCGCCAGCGCTGCGGAGCACGGTGGAGCGCGTAGTAGCCGGCCAGCGCAACCGGCAAAAAATAAAAAAGAAAAATGTGGGAACTGAATACCATGTGGCTGGCCGCGCAGCCCGCGCCGCATTGGCGTTTAGCCGTTTTTTTCCGGCATGACAATCCCGCTGCGCTCTGATTTGATCGCGCCGGTTTCCCATGACAGCCTTTCTGTTTTCCACAATCGTCCGCAGCTCGACCCGCGCGGCAGCCTTCTTTCTCCTGTTCGCTCTTGCTCCCTGCCCCCGCAGCCTCCGGGCCGAACCTCCCGCCGACCAGCCTGCGGCAAAAACCCTGTCGGTCCCGGGCGCCGACGGGTGGCTCTTTCTGGACACAGAACTCCGCCACCTGGGCAGTCCGAAATTCTGGGCCTCCCCCGGCGGGCCGGCTGTCCCGGGCGACCCGATCCCGGCGATTCTGGATTTCAAGCAGCAGCTCGACAAGGCGGGCGTCGATCTCCTCGTCGTTCCCGTTCCCGCCAAGGCCGCCATTTACCCGGAAAAGATGCCCTCCCCGGCACTCCCCGGGGCCGGCGCGACGGATCGCGAATTTTACAAAGCCCTCGAGGCGCAGGGCATCAAGGTTCTCGATCTCACCGACACGTTTCTGGCCGCGCGGGATGCCGGCCCGCTGTATTGCCGGCAGGACACCCACTGGTCGCCGGATGGCATCCGCATCGCGGCGAGCGAAATAGCCGGCCGCCTCCGGGATCTCCCGTGGGTGAGGGGACAACCCAAAATTCCAATGACATCGCAAGCCCTGCCGCTGGCGATGACCGGCGACCTCGCTTTGCCAGGTGCCGCCCCCGAGACCTTGACCCTCCGCCGCGTCAGCGAAACGGGATCCGGCCAGCCGGTCGCCCCGTCAAAAACCAGCCCGATCATCCTTCTCGGCGACAGCCATAACCTGATTTTTCATGCGGGCGGCGACATGCATGCCACGGGAGCGGGACTCCCCGACCAACTGGCGCTCGAGCTGGGATTCCCCGTCGATGTCGTCGCCGTCCGCGGCTCCGGGGCGACACCCGCCCGTAGAAACCTTGCCCGCCGCAAGGACAACCTCGCCGACCGCCGCCTCGTCATCTGGTGCTTTGCCGCCCGCGAGCTCACCGAAGGCCAGGGCTGGGCCAAGGTGCAGGTGGTTAAATCTTCCGCGCCCGCTCCTCCCGGCCCGAAATAGCAGAGCGCGAAATTGAACGGCCAGCGGTTAACTGGACGAGCGCGTCATCATTTTGTTTGTCCTAGGGATGATGAAAGAAGAGTTCCTGCATGCGTAACAGCGTGTCTGTCGGGTATCCTCGGCTGCGAAGGCATGGAATAATGATCCTGCAATGACAATGGGAAGTGATAGATGCCTGATGATGGGCTGGAAGTTCATGATGTGTGCGAGTGGTGGATTCTGGTTTTAGCGTCGAGGAAAAGAAAGCCGTATATCTTTATCGAACGCCCCCAGTCACCGCATCGCTGCTTGCTTTCGGCATGGCACATGTCTGCTATACATTCGCCCATCCGCAAATGCCCGGTCTTGGCTGACCCTCTGCGCATGATACGACGGGCTTGATTTCAGATAAGCGGTGGAATGGCTTTGGTGATCGGGATTTCCAAGACGGTCGGTCCGTTCCGCTTCCATGCGTTGACAGCCTCCGCCCGAATCACCTCGACCGTTTCCACACGTGCCGCTGTGCAGCCGTAACCGCGCGCAAGCGAGACGATATCAAGGCCGGGAATATCGAATCCGGGCACACCCGGGGCTTGCTCGAGAACGGAGAAGGACTTCAGGATGCAATATTCCTCATTGCACAGAACAACAATAAGCATGGGTAGCTGCAGATGCGCTGCCGTCCAGATCGACTGCACCGAATACTGGAACGAGCCGTCGCCGATGACTGTGAGCACGGGGCGGTTCCGTCCGCTGTCCCGTTCGGCAAGGGCGATGCCAACCGAGGCCGGCAGGTTCCATCCAAGTCCGCCGCTGGCAAAGGTGTAGAACGTGTCCGGCTCTGTAATCGGCCATGCCTTGTGGAGAGCGGCAAGATTCGAAGGACTTTCCTCGACGAGGACTGTATGTGGTGGGCGGATCTCCTGCAGCGCGGCAAAGACCTGCCCGGCCGTGAGTCGGTCACCAGAGCTTGGCTCCTCTGGAGCGGGAGGATGGGGTGCCATTCGGTGCTCGATTTGTTTACGAGGTGCGGTGGGCTTCGGTGTGTGGCCCTCGATCAGCTTGGCCAGAGAAGAGAGGGAGAGCTTCGAGTCTCCAATCAGGCTCTCGCCTACAGGTGCACGGGAGGTCTCTCCCGGATCGTCAGAGATGTGCAGCAGGCGCAACCCCTGCGGCAAATAGGATCCCTCGACATACGGGTAATAGCGAAAGACCGGGGCCCCTACCACCAGAGCCACATCGTGCCCCTCGAGTTTTTGGCAAAGAGGTCCGATTGCAAAAGGCAGGCCGCCCACATAGAGAGGATGATCCTCCGGAAACGGCGGAAGCTCGCAAGCCGGTGCGGCCCATACCAGGGCCCCAAGGGCTTCGGCGAAGGCAATCGCCTCATCCCAGCCCTGCGAGCGGGCGATAGACGCGCCGTAGATGAGAACTGGCGCATCAGCTTGCCGGAGGATTTCGGCGAATTCCGCAAGGCGGTCGGGATCGGGGGCCGTCCGCATGGCGACGGAACGAATGGCGGCCGGTCCGAGTGCCGGTTTTTCCCAGTCGTCAAGTGGCAGAGAGAGGAAAACCGGGCCGGAAGGCGGCTGGAGGGCAGTGGCAATCGCACGCATAAATGCAGCGGGAACATCCTCGGCGCGAGCTGGCTCATAGGCCCATTTCACCCACGGTTTTGGCATCAGAGTCGGTTCGATGTTCGTGAGCCATGGCTCCATCAGGAGCATCTCGCGAGTCTGTTGCCCGGCCGTGATGATAAGCGGCGTCTTATTCTGGAATGCCGTCAGCAGTGTTCCCATGGCATTACCGAGCCCGGCACCGGTGTGCACGTTGACCAAGGCGGGGCGACGCGTTGACTGCGCGAACCCGTCCGCCATGCCGACAACCGACGCTTCCTGCAGTCCCAAGATATAGCGAAAGTCGGATGGAAAATTCTTCAGAAAAGTCTCCTCCGTTGAGCCAACATTCCCAAATATGGTTGTGATATCAAAGGCACGGAGGAGATCAAAAGTGACGTCGCGGATGGTTTTCATAAGTATTGGTTTTGTGCTGTGATGTGAAAATTAGGATCTGTATTTTATCAACGCACGCCGTCAGGTATCGCTGGCTGGCGGGTGGGCCGCAAAGAACGGGAGCGAAGGCCCCTGGCCTGCTCTTCTGCCAGCAGGCCTGTGCCTGAGCGGTGGAATGTCAGAATGGTGTTCATCGAAACTCCCCACGGGCAAGCGATTAAATGGACGAGTTTGTTGGCATCTATACTTTCTGATGCTGGCTGCTTCCGCCCCAGCCTTCCGAACATGCACATGAATCGGTCAGTGATCGTTACTGCAAAAACTGAATTTGAACCCTTCTTTCTCGAAGACAAGCGGCATGATGTCATCCTACTCGAACCAAAATGGAAGCGCGACATATTTTTGCTGCTCCTGTAATTGCACAAACCTGGAGTTGAAGTGCTAGTGCTCGAATTCTGTGAACATTGTCATCAGGATGATTGAGTGTGGCATTGGCGAAAGGTTTATTTCTCCGAACGTTAATGAGTGTATCCGCTGCGGTGGCGGGGTTTTGGCGTGGATTGTGCGGGCGGGGGGATTCCGCCAGCATGGCAACATAGCACCACCAGCTTATCTTTCACGAGCAGCTTTCTTTCTAAAACCCCTCTTCGAAGCGGCTTAGTTCAACGCAATAGTATAAAAAATCGCTTTATTGGGTGTCGCGGGCGGTTGCCCGTGCCCGTGAGTTCCACCGCAAGCAGCGTTTCCATGCTGGTTTCGTAGCAAAATGCCCCGTAACGGCGGCGAGAAGAAAATAGTAGTTGTCGGCCAGATAGTTGTAACCGCAGGGATTCCCATCCTTCGTGCGCCAGTCCAGGCTCTTCATGTATCCTGGCATGAGTCCGGAATGGGTTGGTTCCTTCTCGAACGTGTCAAGCATCGTAAAGAGGATCTTGTCGGCCTGCCTGCGCATTCCGCAGTTGTAGAGGGCTTGGATGAAATGGTAGGCGTTCTGGCCGCAGAGCCCACCGTTCTCGTAGCGCGGCCATTTGCCCATGAAGTCCCAATTGATGGTGTCCTTTTCGGCAACAGGGATAGCAGGACCTGGAAGCCCGTATTTGAATGAGCTGAAGCCGGAGGCATCCAGTTGTTCCAGGAGTTTTCCAAGGATACCTACAGCCTTCTGCTTGGGTACAAGGCCCTCGTTGATCGCCATTGCGCTCGCGAAGGTGAACATGTGGTCGTGAGTTTTCCCGTCACGGCTGATCCAGCCCGCATAGACTCCGGTCTTCGGATTGAAGAATGTCCTGTCGAAACAGGAATCAAATTTGCCGAGGAACATCTGGAGTTCCGCCGCGTCGCTGCCGCGCCCGAGTTCCGCCGCCAGTTCCAGCAGCAGCCTCAATGCCCGGTGGCTGAGCAGGTTGAAATATATGTCCTTGTGTCCAAATGCGAAGTTATCCCACCAGTTGCGGTTTCGTCCGGGTGTCTCCTCGAAGAAGTTGCCATGGAAAGGCACTTCTAGTATTCCGTCGCCATCCTCGTCCAGGCCCATCAGGAACTTTGCGGCTTTCAGCGCCTTTGACACATATGTGTTTGCGAACTTCGCATCCCTGTCGTGGAGGAAATTGTTGCAGAACGCGATCAGGATGCTCGATGTGGAGTCTATGAACGACGCCATCTTCTGGTTCTTCTCCGGATTGTTGCGGTATTCCCAGTTGATCTCCCCGGAGATGGACTGGCATTCCTCGAAGCTCGTGATGAGCGCCCTCTTCAGGAAGTCTTGCACCCGGATGCCGTTTGGCAGTTGCGGAGTATGAAGGAGAAGATCAGATTTGAAATGCATCGCGAGATGCGCCACTCCGCCGAGCGCGATGTTGTCTCCCATCGTCAGCGAACGCTTGTCCAGTGTGAAGGAGTTCATCCAGCATCTTTTCAGACCGTTCCACCTGGAATCGCGAAAGTCACAGGCTTTGATATTCGGGAAGTTCTCCTTCTCTACAGTGAGCTTCAGTATCCCTTTCCTGATCTTCGACAATGCGCGGAATTTCAGGGTTACGTACCCGTGATGATATGCGAACATCGTATTGTGATATCCGTTGTTTTTGTAGCCGAGGCCGAGCCCCGTCATCTCCTTGAGTCCGACAAGTTCCTCGACGCAGATGACGTCCTTGCTGTCGCATTCTATTTTGAGGAGGCCATAGTCTGGAAAGTGAAGGACGAGCGGCAGACGGTAGCTGTTGATGATTTTGCCCTTTGCATCCGGCTTCCTGTCGGTTCCTTCCGCAGAGACGATAGGCATTCCCGAAGGCGACGCCCATGTTGTGAGAGGCGCCACGTCGTTCCCGAATGAGAATTCGAAGAAGTCGCCGGAAAAATATTTTTCCGTCTCGAAGAGGATGGTCGCGGATCTTTCATTGACGAATGCCATGTCCGTCCTGCCGGAGTTGGCCTTGTCAATGCATGAGTAGGAGATTTTTTTCGGAGTGTTTCGGACAGTGAACGATTCCTTTCCGAGTCTTTTCCATTTTGATGGGACGGCGGCGAGGCCGGGTTTGAGGAGATTGCAGTCCATGTGCCTGCGGGTTCTGGCGCCCGACTCGATTCCGAGATGCCCTATTCGTGGCGCTGTTGAGCACAGGCTGAATGCGTAGAAGGCGCTGCAGAAGCATTTGTAATTTCCGATGTCGGAATAATCGATTTTCATCGCAAGAGGAATCCTTGTTTTGGTATTCAAAGCCTAATTTTGCTTGTCAGGATCACCGACTGTCTAGTGCAAAATGACCGTTCCCATTAAGAAAAGGTACCAGTCCTGAATGGCGCCGGATCTTCTGTGGAGATCGCCGTCGCGCTTGTCGTGAAAAAGCGAACGGTGATGACAAACGGGTGGATTTCCGGGCAGTTGAACATGGGCGCGCCGAGCCGGGTGAGCAGGTATTGTAGTCAGGCTGAGGCTCGCGCAGACGTGAAACCGCACATCCAGAGATTGTAAATGTCAATAAGCAAGGATCCCCCCCGTGAAATAGTTTGGGGTAATTGGGGGAATTTAACTGGCTTTATTGGTCTTTGTTGGCGAATTGAATAGCTCCACTGAAAGACGAATCCTTTTTTCCATGCCGCGCGCAAAATTGATCATCGCCTCGAGCGAGGCTTCGGCCGACCTGCTTTACGCCACGAAGTTCCGGGCACCCGATGCATTCGTGTTTTTGCAGGACGGGGACAAGAAGCTTCTTTTGCTCTCCGATCTGGAAGTGGATCGCGGGCGGCGGGAGGCGGCGGTGGACCGGGTGGATGCGTATTCGGACGTCGAGCGCGCGGCGGGCTCAAAAAAGAAAAAGCCCTCGTATGCGCGTGTGGTGGCCGTCTGGCTGCGGGCGAACAAGGCGCGGAGCGTGGTGGTGCCGCAGGATTTTCCGCTGGGTCTGGCTCGGCAGTTGAAAGAGGAAGGCGTGCGGTTGAAGCCGTCCAAAGGGCCGTTTTTTTCCGGGCGCGAGATGAAGTCCCGGGCCGAGATCCGGGCGGTTGAGGCGGCGATCCGGATTGCCGAGGCCGGGATGGCGCGGGCGATGGAGATCCTCCGGTCGGCCGTGCCGCGCCGGGACGGACGGCTGGCGCTCGGCCGCCGGATCCTGACCTCCGAGGCGCTGCGGATGGAGATCGAGGTGGCGGTGGTGCGGGCGGGCGGCGAGGCGCGCGGGGACACGATCGTGGCCGGCGGCGAGCAGGCGTGCGACCCGCACGGGCGGGGGTCCGGACCGCTCCGCGCGAACGAGCTGATCATCCTGGATATTTTCCCGCGCGACACGCGCTCGGGTTATTTTGGCGACATCACGCGCACGGTCGTGCGGGGCACGGCAGGCGACGCGCAGCGACGGCTGTGGGAGACATGCCTTGCCGGACAGGAGATCGCCCTCAAACATATGAAGCCCGGCAACCAGGGAGAGCCGGCACATGAAGCCATCAAGAATTTTTTTGCCGAGCAGGGGTATCCCACCGAGATCCGCGACGGGCGCTGGCAGGGGTTCTTTCACGGGACCGGGCACGGGCTGGGGCTCGAGGTGCATGAGCCTCCGCGTTTTGCCGCCGCGACGTTCCTGCCCGGCCAGGTGCTGACGGTCGAACCCGGGATCTATATCCCCGGGCTGGGGGGCGTCCGGCATGAGGACGTGGCCGTCGTGACCGTGCGCGGGCCGAAGCTTCTCACCCGCGCGCCCAAGTCGCTGGAGATTTGACGCCGGGCCGCCGGCTCAGCTTTTACCGGTCTTCCTTGTGAGGAGCGAACAGCTTGAGAACCCGGATTTTTCGGACGTCGGAAAGGAGTTCAGACATCCTGACGTGTGGGGAAAGCTGGTGAGACAATTATTGGTAGGGATGGCTCGCCGAGCCGTCCGACTTCTCTCGACGGACGCCTCGGCGAGGCTTCCCTACCGGGGAGAGCTGTCGCGCCGGCGTTTCATTGGTAGGGGCGCATCGCCGAGGTGCCCCATGATTTTCAGTGGTGTCTGCCGCGACCCAGTCGACAAGTCGGACGCCTCGGCGAGGCGTCCCTACCATCGCGGGTTGGGGTTATCCGTTTTCCTCTCCCCCCTTCATTTTCTCCGGGAGAGGTCAGGATGTCTGAAGTTCGTCGGCCTTGTTGACCGCTCCGCAAAGGTCACACAGACCATCCTGGCGCAATCCTGCTGCGGCCGTGGCTGGTGGCTCCAAGGCGCTGGAACTCATCCCGGTTTGAGCCGGGTTAGCTTTTCAATTTTTTGAACTTTCGGAATCCGGCCATCAATTTGCCGAGCACGCCCGATTCACGGTCAAGCATGCGGTCCAGGTGACTTGCTTTGTCCGGCGAGGGTGCCGGTCACCACACGCGGAGGAGGGTATGCTCCACGGAAAAGCGTTCACTAAACCGCGAGGCGCTTGGCGAGGAGGCCGGCGAGGTGGTCGCGGAGCGCGGGGTCGGGAATTTTTTCGAGCAGGGAGGTGAAGAACCCGAGGACGATGAGGCGTTGGGCGGCATCGCGGCGGATGCCGCGGGCTTGCATGTAGAAGAGTTCTTCCTGGCTCACCGGGCCGTTTGTTGCGCCGTGCGAGCAGCGGACTTCGTCGTTGAGGATTTCGAGGCCCGGCATCGAGTTCGGATCGGCTTCGTCGCTGAGGATGAGGTTGCGGACTTTCTGGTAGGCATCCGTGCCCTGAGCGCCGGGCTGAACCTTGATGAGCCCGGCAAAGATCGTGCGGGATTTGTCGTCCAGCGCGTTCAAGTAGAGGAGATCGCTGGTCGAGTTCGGCGCGACGTGATCCTGAAGCGTCCGCTGGTCGATCTCGCGGGTTCCCTCGACGGGATTGATTGCATACATCCCGCTGTGCGCGCGTTCGCCGACGAGACGGCTGAGGCTTTCGCAGCGGACGAATCCGCCTCCGAAGTTTGCCGTGAGCGCGGTGCACCGGGCGTCGCGGCCGACGCTTGTCGCGTTCAGGTGGAACGCGAGCGAGCCGTGCGACCAGTCCTGGACGGCGATGTAGGTGAGGTTGGCGCCGGGTTCGAGGTGGAGGTCGTTGACCCCGCAGGCGAGCGCGCGGCGTCCGTCCGCGCTCCCGAAGCGATCCACCACGGTGACCCGGCTGTTCTCGCCACAGACGACGAGCGTGTGCGGATAGACCGATGTGCGGTCGCCCTCGACCCAGTGAAAAATCTCGACCGGAAGCGCGACCTCGATGCCCGCCGGAACGTAGAGAAACGCCCCGCCCGTGACGCGCGCCCGGTGCAGTGCCGCAAATTTGTGCGAGCCCAGCCCGGCCGGCTGCGCCATGAAGAAATTTTTGATGATCGGCGCGTGATCGCGGACGGCGTCCTCGAGCGTGGTGAAGACGACTCCGTCCGGGAGCCCGGGCCGGTCGTCGTGGAGGAGCGAGTTGTTCGCGAAGACCATCTTTGCGGAAAAATCCGCGAGCCCGTGCGAGGCGGCGACGATCCGTTCCGGGTTCGATGGCGCGGGGGCGGGCGAGAACTCCGCGAGGTCGAGCGCCGCGATGTTGGCGAACCTCCACTGCTCGTCTTTGCGGGTCGGCGCGGGGGCCGCCTCGTATGCCCGGAGCGCGTCATCCCGGCCAAACCATTCCGGCCACTCGCCGCCCTCGATTTTCCTGTTTGTCATCATCGTGAAAAGCGCCGGGGTCAGCCGACCGAGCCCTCCATTTCGAGGTCGATCAGGCGCTTGAGCTCGACCGAGTATTCCATCGGGAACTGCTGGACGAGGTCGTTGACGAACCCGTTGACCGCTAGGCTCATCGCGGCGGCCTTCGGGATCCCGCGCTGCTGCATGTAGAAGATCTGTTCGGCGTTGATCTTGCTGACCGACGCCTCGTGCTGGGAGGAGTTTTCTTTTCCGTGGACGGTGATCGCTGGGTAGGTATCCGTGCGGCTTCCGGAGTTGATGAGGAGGGCGTCGCACTCGGTGTTGTTTTTGCAGCCCTTGAGGTGCCGGCCGATCTGGACGAGCCCGCGGTAGGTCGCGCGTCCCTTGCCGAGGCTGATGCTCTTCGAGACGATGTTGCTCGTCGTGTCGTCGGCGGCGTGAACCATCTTCGCGCCGGTATCCTGGTGCTGCCCGTCGCCCGCCAGCGCGATCGAGATCACCTCGCCGCGCGCCTTGCGGCCCTTCATGATGACTCCCGGATACTTCATCGTGAGGCGCGAGCCGATGTTGCAATCGATCCATTTGATCTCCGCCTCCTCGTGGGCGAGCCCGCGCTTGGTGACGAGGTTGAAGACGTTCGCCGACCAGTTCTGGACGGTGATATACTGGATCTTGGCACCCTTCATGGCGACGAGTTCGACGACCGCGCTGTGGAGCGTCGCGGTCTCGAACTTCGGCGCGGTGCAGCCCTCCATATACATGAGCTCGCTGCCCTCGTCCGCGATGATGAGCGTGCGCTCGAACTGCCCGAAGTTCTCGGCGTTGATCCGGAAATACGCCTGAAGCGGGTGCTTCACCTTCACCCCCGGCGGCACGTAGATGAACGAGCCCCCGGAGAAGACCGCGCTGTTCAGGGCGCTGAATTTGTTGTCGCCCGTCGGGATCACCTTCCCGAACCACTTCCGGAAAATCTCCGGGTGCTTGTGCAGGCCCTCGGTCGAGCCGACGAAGATGACCCCCTGGTCGCCGACCGCGGCCTTGATGTTCGAATACGCCGACTCGCTGTCGAACTGCGCCTCGACGCCGGCGAGGTATTTCCTCTCCTGCTCGGGAATGCCGAGCCGCTCGAACGTCTTCTTCACCTCGTCGGGAACATCGTCCCACGAGCGCTTCGGCTGCGTGCCCTGCGACAAATAGTAGCGGATATTTTCAAAAACGATGCTGTCGAGGTCGTGGCTGGCCCAGTGGGTGGGCATCGGCATGCCCTCGAATTTCCGCAGCGCGTCCTTGCGGAACTTCCGGATCCAGTCCGGGTCGTTCTTGACGTCGCAGATGTAATCGATCGTCCGCTCGTTGAGCCCGAGCCCGGCGTCGAACTCGTAATTGACATCGTAGTGGAAGTCGCCGCGCGAGCGGTCCAGGTCCAGGTTGGTATCTGTTTCCATCGCGGCTTCAGGCGATTGCGGACAACTCTTTTTCGACCCAGTCGTAGCCCTCGGCCTCGAGCTTGAGCGCGAGATCCTTCTCTCCGCTGATGACGATCCGGCCGTCCACCATCACATGCACGACATCGGGCACGATGTAGTTCAGGAGCCGCTGGTAGTGGGTGATGACGAGGAACCCGCGGGCCGGCGAGCGCAGCGCGTTGACCCCGTCGGAGACGATTTTGAGCGCGTCGATGTCGAGCCCGCTATCGGTCTCGTCGAGCACCGCGTATTTCGGCTCGAGCATCGCGAGCTGCAGGATCTCGCAGCGTTTTTTTTCGCCGCCCGAGAACCCCTCGTTGACCGCGCGGGACGTGAAGTTCCGGGGGATTTTGAGAGCATCCATTTTGGCGTAGAGCTCGCCGTAGTATTCGACCGCGTCGAGCTCCTCGCTTTCGGAGAGCCGCGCCTGGCGGGCCGCCCGGATGAAGTTCGCGATCGTCACGCCCGGAACCTCCATCGGGTATTGGAACGCCACGAACAGCCCGGCGCGCGCCCGGTCGTCCGGCTCCGCCATCTCGAAAAGCGGCTGCCCGTCGAGCGTCACCGAGCCGCCCGTCACCACGTAGTCGGGATGCCCGGCCATCACTTTTGCGAGCGTGCTCTTGCCCGAGCCGTTCTTGCCCATGATTGCATGCACCTCGCCCTGCGGGATCTCCAGGTTGAGGCCGCGGAGGATCTCACGATCCCCGATGTTTGCATGCAGGTTTTCGATTTTCAGTGACATAGTGCGGATGGAAAAAATTCAGGCGATCGTGATGTCCTTGCTGAGGTAGACGTCCTGGATGATCTGGAGGAGCCGGGCTCCTTCCTCCATCGGGCGCTGGAACGCCTTGCGTCCGGAGATGAGCCCGGTGCCGCCGGCGCGCTTGTTGACGACGGCGGTGAAGACGGCTTCTTCGAAGTCGTGTTTGCCCGAGGCACCGCCGCTGTTGATGAGCCCGGCGCGGCCCATGTAGCAATTCGCGACCTGGTAGCGGCAGAGGTCGATCGGGTGGTCGGTCGTGAGCTCGGTGTAGATCCGCTCGTCGAGTTTGCCGTAGCTCGAGGATCCGGTGTTCAGCGCCTTGTAGCCTCCGTTGTTCTCGGGGAGCTTCTGCTTGATGATGTCGGCCTGAATCGTGCAGCCGAGGTGGTTCGCCTGCCCGGTGAGGTCGGCGGAGACATGGTAATCCTTGTCGCCTTTGATTTGGAACGCGGGGTTCCGCAGGTAGCACCAGAGGACGGTCGCCATGCCGAGCTCATGCGCGAGCGCAAACGCCTCGGCGACCTCGATGATCTCGCGATGCGCGTCGTCCGACCCGAAATAAATCGTGGCCCCGACCGCAGCGGCCCCCATGTCCCAGGCCTCGCGGATTTTCCCGAAGGAAATCTCCTTGAACGCGTTCGGGTAGGTCAGCAGCTCGTTGTGGTTGATCTTCACGAGAAACGGGATCTTGTGCGCGTATTTCCGCGAGACCGCGCCGAGGACGCCGAACGTCGAGGCGACCGCGTTGCACCCGCCCTCGATCGCCAGCTTCACGATGTTCTCCGGGTCGAAATAGAGCGGGTTCTTCGCGAAGCTCGCGCCCGCCGAATGCTCGATCCCCTGATCCACCGGCAGGATGGAAAGATATCCGGTGCCCGCGAGGCGGCCGGTGCCATACATCCGGCTGAGATTGTTGAGCACCCGCTGGTTCCGGTCGCTTCCCGCGAACACGCGGTCCACAAAATCCGGGCCCGGCAAATGCAGCAGCTCTTTCGGGATGGTTTTCGACGTGTGGCCGAGAAGGTAATCCGCCCGCCCGCCGAGATAGGATGCGATGTTCATGAATGAGATCCGTTATTTAATCCCGATTACGCGGGCTGTCCAGCGGAGGATTCCCGGAGGCGGTTGCATTTGCTCTGGGTTGCCGGCGGCGGACGTGATAGCGCTTTCCCGTGTCGTGTTTCCCCGCACATCCTCTGTAGCCGAAACAATTGGTGGGCCGGGAAGATGTCCGAAGTTGCGGAACCCGCGTCCCTGTGGCAGCATCCGTTTTCTCAACCCACGAAATCATGTCAAAAGCACCACCACCGTTCCAATTTCAGAAGCCGTTTCCGCTTGGCGGGGACACGACGGAATACAAAAAGCTGACCGGCGAGTTTGTTTCGGTCGGCACGTTCGAGGGCGAGCCGGTGCTGAAGGTCGAGGCCGGCGGGCTGACGCATCTGGCGCAGGCGGCGATGCGGGACGTCTCGTTTTTGCTGCGGCCGGCGCACCTGGCGCAGGTGGCGGAGATCCTCGACGACCCGGAGGCGAGCGACAACGACCGGACCGTGGCGCTCGCGCTGCTGCGGAATGCGGAGGTCGCAGCGCAGGGGGTGCTCCCGTTCTGCCAGGATACCGGCACGGCGACCGTGGTCGGAAAAAAAGGCGGGCAGGTCTGGACCGGCGGGCACGACGAGGAGGCGATCGCGCTCGGGATTTACAACACCTACACCGGAGAAAACCTGCGCTACTCGCAGACGGCTCCGGTCACGATGTATGACGAGGTCAACACCGGGACAAACCTCCCCGCGCAGATCGATCTCTACGCCTCCGACGGCATGTCGTATGATTTTCTTTTCGTCGCCAAAGGCGGCGGCTCGGCGAACAAGACGTATCTTTTTCAGGAGACCAAGGCGCTCCTGAACCCGGCGAGCCTCGAGAAGTTTTTGACCGAAAAGATGAGGTCGCTCGGGACGGCCGCGTGCCCGCCGTATCACATCGTTTTCGTGATCGGGGGCACCTCGGCCGAGGCGTGCCTGAAGACGTTGAAGCTCGCGAGCGCGAAATATCTCGACGCGCTGCCGACCGAGGGCAACGCGCTCGGGCAGGCGTTCCGCGATGTCGGGCTCGAGGACAAAATCCTGAAGGCCGCGCAGGAGTGCGGGATCGGCGCGCAGTTCGGCGGCAAGTATTTCGCGCTCGACGTGAGGATCGTGCGCCTTCCGCGCCACGGCGCGTCGTGTCCGGTCGGGATGGGAGTCTCGTGTTCGGCCGACCGGAATATCAAGGCGCGCATTGACAAGGACGGGCTCTGGATCGAGGCGCTCGAGACGAACCCCGGCCGGTTCATCCCCGACCGCCACCGGTTGGCCACGGCGAAGCACAGCGTCAAAATCGATCTCAACCGCCCGATGCCTGCGATCCTCGCCGAGCTTTCGAAGCATCCGGTGACGACTCAGCTCGAGCTCACCGGAACGATCGTCGTCGCGCGCGACATCGCCCACGCGAAGCTCAAGGAGCGTCTCGACCGCGGCGAGGGGCTCCCGCAGTATTTCAAGGATCATCCGGTCTATTACGCCGGCCCCGCCAAGACACCGAAGGGCCTGCCCTCCGGCTCCTTCGGCCCGACCACCGCCGGACGCATGGACAGCTACGTGGATCTCTTCCAGTCGAACGGCGGGTCGCTCGTCATGATCGCCAAGGGGAACCGCAGCCAGCAGGTCACCGACGCCTGCAAAAAACACGGCGGATTCTACCTCGGCTCGATCGGCGGTCCGGCCGCGATCCTCGCCAAGGAAAATATCCGGAAGGTCGAGATGCTCGAATTCCCCGAGCTCGGCATGGAGGCGGTCTGGAAAATCGAGGTCGTGGACTTCCCGGCATTCATCCTCGTGGACGACAAGGGGAACGATTTTTTCCAGCAGATCAAGCCGTGCGCGAGCTGTGCGCTCGGAGCCGGCGCGACTTAAGGAGCGAGCGGCAGGCGGATCGTGACGATGGTTCCGCCGCCGTCGCGGCTGGAGATCGCGATTTTTCCATCCATGCGCTGCAGCGCCTCGGCGACGATCGTGAGGCCGAGGCCTGTGCCGGCGATTCCCACCGTATTCGAGGCCCTGTAAAACGGCTCATAGAGCGACGGGAGATCGGCTTCCGGGATCCCGCGTCCCCGGTCTTCGATTTGGATAACAGCCGAAGTTTTTTCCCGTTGGAGCCGCAGAACGACGGGCGTCCCGTCCGGCGAGTATTTTTCCGCGTTGTCGAGAAGGTTGGTCACCGCGCGCTTAAGCAGGGAGGGGATCCCGATGCAGGAAACCGGCGAGCTGCTGCACTCGAGCGTGATCTCTCGTGGGTTGAGCGATGCGGCACGGAACTCCTCCACGACCTGCCGCAGGAAGTCCTCCAGAGGGATTTCAGAGAGAGGATCCGCCTGCAGGGCGCTCCCGATGGAGCCGAGGGCCAGGACATCGGAGACGATGCCGACCATGTAGTCGGTGGTCTTGGTGATGCTTTGCAGGGTGCGTTGAACGGTGGACTCGTCCATCATTTCGCGACGGGAAGAAAGGAGGTCGGCGGCGAGCCGGATCGAGGCCAGCGGGGTGCGGAACTCATGGGAGGCCATCGAGATCAGCCGGCTTTTGATCTCTGCGGTCAGGCGCTTTTCTGTGATGTCGGAATGTGTTCCCGACATGCGCAGCGGCTTGCCATCGGGCGACCACTCGGTCACCTTCCCGCGATCCCATACCCAGACCCAGCTCCCGTTCTTGTGGAGCATCCGGCACTCGAAATCGTAATGCTCCAGCTCGCGGGCAAACACTTTTTCGAGCAGCCCGTTCGAGCGGGCGAGGTCGTCCGGGTGGCACAGCCGGGCCCATGTCCCGATATCGGTGGGCTCGAGCTCCCGGAGCTCGTAGCCCACGATCTCCGCCCAGCGCTCGTTGAATTCGACCTGCCCGCCGGGGATCATCCAGTCCCATGTTCCCACGCGGGTGCCCTCGATGACCATGGCGAGCTTTTCGCACTGGGATGCCAGGTCGGCCCGCGCGCGCTCCAGCTCGCGCTGGGTGTTCCAGTGGCCGGCCAGCGAATGGATCAGCAGGGAAAATTCTTCCGGGACGAACGGTTTGCGGACGAAAAAAACCTCCTGATGCAGGGACGAGCGGATCTCGGAAAGAGACACATCGGAAAACGCGGAGCAGATCACGACGTTGATCTCCGGGTCGATGGTTCGCATCTGGATGGCGGCCGCCAGGCCGCTGAGGACGGGCATCCGCATATCCATGATGCACAGCGGGTGGCGGTCGCCCGACTTCACCGAGCGCTCGTATTCCTTGATGAGCTCGCGGGGATCCGAAAACGTGAGGCACGCCAGATCCGGCGGGCGCGTGGAAACCTGAGATCCCAGAATATCAAATTCCGGTGCCTTCGACGGCGAAAAGAGCTTCCGGTAAAACCCCAGGATCTCCGGGTCGTCATCGCAGATGAGGATGGTGTTATTTGGCATTTTTTATCTCCGCTTGGACGAGGGCGCCTTTTCCCGGGCCGCCGCTTTCGACCGTGAGGCGTCCGTTGGACGCCGAGAGAAAGACGGCGAACGAATGCAGGCCGAGGCCGTGTCCGTCCGGCTTGGTGGTGAATCCGGCGGTCATGACCTGCGGAAGATTTTCCGGGGAGATCCCTTCGCCGTCGTCCTCCACGGACACCGTCGCGCCGTCCGGCGTGCGCCGGCACCGGACCGAGATCCTGCCGGACGCGCCGATGGCTTCGACCGCATTTTTGATCATGTTCTCGATCCCCTGGCGGATCGGTTCGCGGTGGCTGCGGAGCACGACATCCGGATCGGTCTGCAGGGAGATGTTGTCGCGCTGGAACTGCGCACACAGGCCGGCGAGGAGTTCGGAAAGCGAAAATTTTTCCGCCGGCAGGCGTCCGGCTGCGAGGAACCCGGACTGCTGGTGGGAGATCGTCTGCTTGATCGAGGTGTTGATCCGGGAAATTTCCGTGGCGGTCGCCTCGATGACGGGGACGGTTTTTTCCAGGAGAACTTCCTTGAACCGCCGCAGCGTCTCCCGGGCACCCTCGCCGCCCTCCTCCAGCTTGCGGAAGACGTCGGGATACTGCCGGCTACTCTTCACGACGGCATCGAAATCGAACAGGTGCGATTCCATGCGCGTGATCGCGTTGCCGACATTGTGGAGATACCCGCTGGCCGATTCGTAGAGCCCGCGCGTGTAGGCGAGTTCGGACTCCTTTTCCTTCATCTCCGAGCGGACGCCGGCTTCGACGAGATCCTTCGCGCGCTGCGCCAGCTCGCGGGACATCGTGTTGAAGTTGTCGGTGAGCTGGTCGATCTCTTCGATTCCGCTGGGCGGGACGGACGTGCTGCCTGTCCCGACTCCGGCGGTGGCGAGCGTGAGCCGCTCCACCGGGCGCGCGATTTCCGCGGCCATCCGGCGGGCGCGGTTTCTGAGGAACACGAAGAACGCGAGGTAGAACGCGAGCATTCCGGCGATGGCGAAATATCCGATGATCTGGGAGATTCGGGCGAGGCGGTTCACCGACCCGAAGACCTGGGAATGCCGGATCACGACAAACAGGTGCCAGCCGGTTTCCGGGATCAGGCCCTGGGCCACGAAGACCGGCTCTGAGCGGGCGGCGATTTCCCGGAGCGGGGCGGTCGAGGAGTAGAGCTCACGGAAACCGGCCACCAGAGCGGGATCGGCGATCTTGAAGAGGTTGAAGTCCTCGGGCTTGAGCTGCTCCTTGCTGATCGTCTCCGAGTAAACGTGCGACTTGAGCTCGCGGAGGCCGAAAAGGTTTTCCACATCCTCCGACATCGCAAGGATCATCCCCTTGTCGTCGGCGAGAAATGCCGAGGCCCCCCAGGGCAGGTTTTTTTTCAGGATCCCGCTCACGATTTTTTCCACGGTCACGTCGAGCCCGACGACCCCTTCGAGCGTGTCGCCGAGGTAGACCGGCGCGATGCACGAGAGCATCCATCCCTGGCCGGCCGGATCCAGATACACGCCGGTCCAGACCGGCTGGCGCGCGGGGTTATGCTTCGCGTCCGCGAGGTAATAAAAGTTGTAGTCCTCCATGTGGAGGTCCGCCGGGTATTGCTCCCAGACCTTTTCCATGAACGGGTAGAGCCGGTTCATTTCGCCCGGCGTGTTGATGTAGGACGCGACCACGTTCGGCGCGTCGGTCACCATGTGGCGGTAGAGCGGGTTGAGGGCGGTGGACTTTTCCGCGATCAGCATCTCGCGCTCGCCGAATTTTCCCGTGGCGGAAATGTAGAGGCTCGACCCGTCCTTGAGGTTTGTCTGGTGGAGCGAGCCGTTCGCCGCCTTTGCAAACGCCGGCTTCTCTCCCGGGATCTCGAACGAGCCCGGATGCGCAAAAACCTCCCGGTGCGCGGCCGCAAAAAATTTTGTTTCCCGGGAGATGAGGGCGAAGTTGTCATTGACGGCGGCGGCGGCTTGGGAGACGAGGCCCGGGAGCACGGCTTCGACCTCGCCCTTCAGCGTCTCTTCGGTCTGCCGTCCGTTGTAGGCATTGATCCCGAAATACATCGCCAGCAGGAGGATCTCGATCGTCAGGATCGACAGCAGCGCGCTCCGCGCGTAGTGCCGGAAAATCAGCGTGTCGAGGCGGGATTTTTTCACGAGCGGAAATTTTCTTCTTCGTGCGGTCTCATGCCTGCGGATCCGGGCCTCCGTCGGCTCCGCCCTCCGCGAGCGGCAGGCGAAGGGTGAAGATGCTTCCTCCGCCGGGGCGCTTGGAGTATTCGACATTTCCGTCCATGCGATGCATGGCCTCGAAGACAAGCGGGAGACCGAGGCCGGTGCCGGGGATCCCGGTGCTGTTCGAGGCCCTGTAAAAAAGATCGTAGAGGAAAGGAATCTCCGCATCGGGGATCCCTATTCCGTGATCCTCGACCTGGATCACCGCCGTCCGGTCGTCGCGCCGGAGCCTCAAAACAACCGGCGTGCCGGACGGAGAGTATTTGACGGCGTTGTCGAGAAGGTTGAACAGCGTGCGCTTGAGCAGGGCGGGGTACCCGCGGGCGAGCACCGGCACGCCATCCCATACCAAAGAAACCAGATCGGAATTTCCGGTCGGAAAACAAAAGTCCCCGGCGATCTGGCGCAGGAACTCGGCCAGAGGGATTTCCGCGAGCGGTTCTCTGGGAGAGGAGGTTTCGAGGGAGCTGAGATCCAGCACGTCGGTGACGACCCCGGTCATGAAGTCGGTTGAATCCAGGATGGTTTGGAACCCGCGCTGGATCGCGGGCTCGCCGAGCCTGTCGCGGCTGTTGGAGAGGAGTTCGGCCGCTAGCCGGATCGAGGCCAGGGGGGTGCGGAACTCATGGGAGGCCATCGAGACCAGCCGGCCTTTGATCTCTGTCGTCTGCCGCTCGCGTGCCAGTGCCCGCTCGAGCGCGGCCTCCGCGGTTTTGGACTCGGTGACATCGCGCGCCGCCGCGAAGACGCTTCCCCGGATCATCTTGGCCCGCCACTCGATGGATCGCCATTCGCCCGTCCCGGCGCGGTAGCGGTTGACAAAGCCGGTCAGCGGCTTGCCGGTCAGCACTTGGGCGAACTCCTCCCGCGTGGACGCGATGTCATTCGGGTGGACATTGTCCATGAACGGGGAGCCTTCGATCTCGTTTCTGGAACGGCCGGTCAGATCCTCCCAGGCCCGGCTCACGCGGACGAATTTGCAGTCGAGATCGAAGATGCAAAGAAGGTCGATGGCCACCTCGAAGAACGTCTCGATCCGTTCGCGGTCGTGGGCGAGCTGGGAGCGCGCTTTTTCCTCCTCCGTGATGTCCGCCGCCATCCCCACGAACCCGCGCACCTCCCCGTCCCCGCCCACAACCGGCTGCCCGGTGATTTTTTGGAAAATCATCGATCCGTCGGGGAGCAACGCCCGGTGGATCAGGTTTTCGAACGGCTCCTTTTTTTCCGCCTGCGCCTTGAAGAACTCCGGCAGCACAGCCAGATCCTCCTCGGGAAGGATATCGAACAGCTTCGTGCCCAGGAGCTGGGAGACCGGACGGCCGAGAACATCTGCGGCGCGGGGGCTGACATAGGTGAACGTCCCATCCAGATCCATTTCCCAGACATACTCCGAGGCGGAATCAATGATCTTCTGGAGCCGATCCTTGTGCTCAGTCAGATCAGCGGTCAGCTGCTCCGCCATCCTCCGGGCAGCGAATCCGGTTCTGGCCAGCGTGAGAACCAGTGCCGCCAGAAGCAGGCTCAGAGCCGATCCGCCGCCCAAGATCAACCAGACCGTGCTGTGACTCAGCGCTCCGCTCCCGGAAAAACTCAGGAGCCACCGGCACCCGGTCGAATCGCTTTTGATCAACTGTGTTAGCCGGATGGTGCGCGATGGTTCATCCACGCCGCCGGGCTGGCTGTCGTAGAGAAGGTTCTCCGGGGAGGCCGATCCGCCGTCATAGATTTTCAGATGGATCTGCTTTTGACCGGCCGAGTCCCAGCGGCCGAGAATCCCCTCCATGAGGTCTTTCATCCGGTAGGGGCTGTAGACCCAGCCGAAGAGCGCGGCGCGCCGCTCGGCCACAGATTCATAAGGCATTCCCGTGCGATACACCGGCGCAAACATCAGCGTGCCCGTCTGGACATCCTTCCCGGTCTCCTGCACCAGGGTGACCTTTCCCGAGAGCGCGACCTCGTCCAGATCCCGCGCGCGTTCCATAGCCGCCCGGCGCACCGGCTCGGAGAACATGTCGTAGCCGAAGGCCCGGAGGTTGCGGTCGGTGAAGGGCTCCAAATAAATGATGGAGGAGTATGTCTCCCGCTCGCCCTCCGGGCGGATCCGGTAGTCCGGGAATCCCTCGTCGCGGATCTCCTGCGTGTGGCGTGCGAGTTGTTCCCGCGGGATCAGCAGCGCGAAGCCAAGGCCCTGGATGCCCGGAAGCTTCCGGCTGATTTTCTGGCGTGCGGCAAAGTCGCGCCACTCCCCGCGGGTGACGCCGTTGTTGTTGGCAAAAAACGCGACGCCGGCGCGCAGGATCTGCTCGTGTGCACGGAGGCGCTCTTCGATCCTCAGCTGGATCTCGGCGCAGGGGAAATGGAACTCCTGCTTCGCATTCTCATCATCATTCATTTCTTGATGCCGCGCGGCAAGCGCGGTGACGAGCAACCCCGCCAGCAGGACAGTCAGCGCCCACCAGTTGCCACGGGCGCTCACGGCGCAGAAAAATCCGGTCAGAGTCTTTTCCGGGTATTTTATGGACGAACCCACCGATCGGTTGG
>Ga0194063_10000373_pt1 | contig 33121 bp, 34 predicted proteins | sample SepL3720m_MetaG_FD_155459 | JGI IMG/M metagenome (GOLD analysis project Ga0194063, IMG submission 155459) | Anoxic zone freshwater microbial communities from boreal shield lake in IISD Experimental Lakes Area, Ontario, Canada - Sep2016-L373-20m | ecosystem: Environmental > Aquatic > Freshwater...
CCAGTTTTATAATTGGGAAAGACCCCACCAATCTCTCGATTACAAAACACCAGCCGACATCTATCTGAGCGGAAGGAATGGATCTTAAACCAGTCGGTTGAGTGTGTTGACAAAGGGGTACACTTTAGATTCTGGCTCGCAAGTGTTTAAGAGCTCTGAAACCTTGGCAATGGTACCCTTGCTAACTTTCAAATAATCCATAATCTGAAAGTAACTATATTTTCGCTTTAGGAGTAACGCGATACCTACTCTCTTGGCTAACATATTGCGCTCAGTCGTGGATAAAAATGAATGGGTAAAGAGGATTCCGCTTTTGGTTTGATTGGTTGCCGACAGCACTGTGATAAGAAGCTCAATTAGTCGATCTTGGATTTCTGGTTGTAATTTCCTTTTGGAAACTTGTGGCATATATCTAGACTATCACATTATTAAAACAGAAAAGTCTAGTGGTTCGAACTATCGAACTTTCAAGATATCCAGATACAATTTATGTTAAGCGGCAATATCTTCCTCTTCGTCGGCCTCTTGCAGCGTGGTGACGGCGGTGACGACGTCGCCAGCGTGGGGACGCATGAGGATGACGCCCTGCGTAGAGCGACCTAGGACCTTGATATTTTTGATTGGGAGCTTGATGACCTGAGCTTGCTTGGTAGTGATCACTGCTTGCTCATCGTCCTCGGTAATAAGGCGAGCGGCTGCGATTAATCCAGTCTTATCTGACAGCTCTGCAACCTTAACACCTTGGCCTCCCCTGCCCTGTTCTGGGTACTCGGAAACGTCTGTTCTTTTGCCCAAACCTTTTTGTGTTACAACCAATAACTCGCGGAAAAATTTGCGGCGCTTGTCGTCTGGCTTTGGTTGGTCTATCTCAAAAGTGGCAGCTGTTATTACCTCGTCCTCTTTTTTGAGACTAATCCCTTTGACACCTTGGCTAGCGCGACCAGTTACATTAACGTCGCTTTCTTTAAATTTGATACTCTTGCCATCTTGAGTAACTAATAGAATATAGTTTTCGCCATTGGTTACTTGAGCCTTGATAAGTTTGTCGTTGTCTTTTAGAACAATCCCAATCTTGCCACTACTTCTTATGTCTTTATATTCGGAAATGGCAGTCTTTTTGACAAGTCCTTTTTTGGTTGCGCAGGTAATGAAATGAGTTTTGCTATCTAGTTGTTCTTTGCTTACCGTCAATAATGCTAAGACCTTTTCTTCTTGTTCGATATTGATGAGATTGATGATTGCCTGACCTTTGGCTGTACGACTACCTTCTGGTAGCTCAAAGACGCGGGTTGCAAAAACTTTGCCACTGTCGGTAAAGAACATGGCGACGTCATGGGTATTGCCTACTCCCATGTGCATGACCTCATCTTCTTCTTTGGTTGTCATACCAACAACACCCTTCCCTCCCCGCCTTTGGGTATGATAGGTAGAAAGAGGCATGCGCTTGATGTAGCCTTCTTTGGTGATCGTAATTAAATTGTCTTCTTTGGCAACAAGATCTTCTTCACTAAAATCACCGAGCTTACTTTTGATAACTTTGGTGCGACGACCCTCTTTGTATTCGAGTTTGAGTGCTTCGAGCTCGCTCGTAATGGTCCCAAGAATACTAACTGGATTCATAAGAAGTGCGATAAGAGTATCGATTTGTTTTTTGAGCTCATTGTATTCGTCTTCGATTTTCTGGCGTTCTAGAGCGGCTAGGCGACGTAATTGAAGGTCAAGAATAGCTGTGGCTTGAATCTCGGAGAACCCGAACTTGGCCATAAGATTTTTCCTAGCTTCGTCTGTGTCTTTGCTTTTTTTGATGGTCTCAATTACCTCGTCGATGTGATCGAGAGCCATGAGATATCCTTCGAGAATGTGGATGCGTGCTCTTGCTTCTTTGAGAACAAACTGAGAGCGACGAACAATAACGGTTTGCCTATGCTTGACGTAGTGAGTGAGAATAGTTTTGAGATTCATCAAGTGAGGTGTACCTTTTTCATCGAGTGCCACCATGTTGGCTGGAAAGCTATTTTGAAGTTCGGTATGCTTGAATAAATTGTTTAGAACACTTTTGGGTTTACTAGCTTTCTTGAGTTCGATGACAACGCGCATTCCCTCGCGATCTGATTCGTCGCGAAGATCAGAAATACCTTCAATCTTTTTGTCGCGTACCAAGTCGGCAATCTTCTGGATAAGTTTGCTTTTGTTGACCTGATAAGGAATCTCTGTAACAACAATCTGGAACTTGCCGCTTTTGGTTTCTTCGATATCGGCAACGGCACGAGTAATTACACGACCACGACCTGTTGCGTAGACCTCGCGAATTTGCTCCCAATCATAGATAACGCCACCTGTCGGGAAGTCTGGTCCATGGATGCTTTCTAGAAGATCATCAATTGTGGCTTCGGAATCAAAGACTCCAGTAAGCTCATGATATGGAAGGTTTTCGATACCTTCTTCGATGATGTCTCTGTTATCGCGAACTGCCTTGCCTTTGGCAATTAGGGTAATTGCGGCGTCGCAAACCTCTAGGAGATTGTGTGGAGGAATCTTAGTAGCCATGCCAACTGCAATACCATCGCTACCCATAAGCAAAAGATTGGGAAGCTTGGCTGGCAGTACGACTGGTTCTTGGAATGTGCCGTCGAAGTTGTCGATCCAATCTACTGTATCTTTATCTAAATCGGTTAATAACTCACCTGAAATCTTGGCTAGACGAGCTTCGGTGTAACGCATGGCTGCAGGACTGTCGCCATCGACACTACCAAAGTTGCCCTGACCATCGACGAGCATATAGCGCATGGAAAAGTCTTGTGCAAGGCGAGCTAAAGCATCGTACACGGCAGTATCGCCATGTGGGTGATACTTGCCCAATACCTCTCCAACGATGCGAGCACACTTTTTATATTTGGCTGGATAATTGAGCGCAAGTTCTTTCATGCCAAATAAGATACGGCGATGAACAGGTTTGAGACCATCTCTGGCATCGGGTAAAGCGCGACTGACGATAACTGACATGGCATAATCGAGATATGCTTTCTTCATCTCTTCGACAATTTTGACGTTGGCGATTTTGCCAAATTGACTATCAACGATTTCCCAAACTGGATTATTGTCGACTGTGAGGGATAAAGGGGCGGTCACTGCGACATCATCGGAGAGGATGGTGGAAATTTCTGACACGATGGGGTCAGTCCCTTCGCCTGCCGGCGAGCCCTCCTCGGCTTGCAGCCGTGGATTCCTGTCAGGGACTGACCCCTCGGCAGGAGCGTCCTCTTCTAAATCCAATGAATGGAGAATGTTTTCGTCGGCCATAAGTTGCAGTGTCAAAGTGACACGTGACAAAGTGTCACGCTTGGTTTGATTCTCCCCTTTTCATATCTTCGTCTAATATTTTGGCAGCTTCGGCTGCACCAAGGAAGCGACCAGTTTTGACAAATTTTCCTGGCTCAAGATCTTTGTAGTGATCAAAGAAGTGTTTGATTTTGTTTTTGGTGTGCTCTGGGACATCGGTAATATCGTTCCAGGTGCCAAACAAAGGATCAACCTTTTGTACAGGGACCGCGATAAGCTTGGTATCGACTCCTGCCTCATCTTCCATCTCAAGCATGCCAATGAGCTTGGCTTTGATGCCAACTCCAGGTACAAAAAGTGCAGAAGCTAGTAACACTATGTCGGTTGGATCTCCATCCTGACCTTTGCTCTCTAAAACAAAGCCGTAGTTGAAGGGGAAAGCCATAGGAGTAAAAAGGATACGATCTACCATAACCATTCCTGTTTCTTCGTCTCTTTCGTATTTGACAGTAGAATTTTCTGGAATCTCAATAAAGACTTTAATTTGCATTGATTGGTCTGTCATAAATCTCCTTATATCGGGCGAGTCACGACTCGCCACTACTTTATACGTCTAATTGCGCCAAGGTGGCGTTGGTTTGAATAAACTTCTTCCTAGGCGCGACATCATCGCCCATAAGAATGCTGAAAATTTCATCTGCATGAGCTGCAACCTCGTTACTTACTCGCTTGAGCATGCGGTGCTCTGGATTCATGGTTGTTTCCCATAATTGTTCTGGATTCATTTCTCCAAGACCCTTGTAGCGTTGGATTTGGACTTTTTTGCCAACATTGGCAGCTACGAGGTTGTCTTTTTCGGCATCGGTATAAACATAAGTTTCTTTTTTGTCGATCTCTAGGCGATAGAGAGGGGGCATTGCGATATAGAGATGCCCACCCTCGATAACTTGAGGAAGATGGCGAAAGAAAAAAGTAAGCGCTAGAGTTGTAATGTGTTCTCCATCAACATCCGCATCGTTCATAAGTATAATGCGATGATAGCGAAGGCGGCTTGGGTTGTAAGTCTCCCCTATCCCCGTGCCGAGAGCAATAATAAGGTTCTTGAGCTCCTCAAAAGCAATAATTTTGTCGAGTCTAGCCCTTTCAGTGTTGAGGATTTTGCCACGAAGCGGAAAGATTGCCTGAAACCTGCGATCCCTACCTTGCTTGGCACTACCACCGGCTGAGTCACCCTCGACGATGTAGATTTCACAAAGTGCTGGATCCTTCTCCTGACAGTCGGCAAGTTTGCCGGGGAGAGTGGTGCCTTCTAGGACACCTTTGCGAACAACTGCATCACGTGCAGCACGCGCAGCCATGCGAGCACGCGCAGCAAGTTCGGCTTTTTCGAGCATTTTCCTGGCTTCGGATGGGTGTTCTTCAAGGTAGATTTCGAGTTTTTCTTTGACTATTGAGTATACGGCAGATTGAGCTTCGATGTTGTTGAGCTTGGCTTTGGTCTGACTTTCGAATTGAATATCGTTGCTTGGCATTTTGACAAAGACTACGGCCGTAAGGCCTTCTTTGAGATCTTCACCAGACAACTCAATTTTGTTTTTGCTATCTCCAGCTTTTTTGGTGAGATAGTCTTTGATGACTTTAGTAAGAGCGGTGCGAAAACCCGTAAGGTGAGTACCGCCGTCGTAGGTGTGAATGACGTTTGCGAAAGTAAGAATATTCTCGGTAAAACTATCGTTGTATTGGAAAGCGACTTCGGCTTGGATCTTGAGGCCTTCCTCTTCGTATTGACCACTCATATACACAACATCGTGAAGAGGCTTTTTGTGAGCATTGAGATGACTAACTAATGATTTGATGCCGCTTTCGAAGTAGAAATTGGTAATTTCGTCGGTTCGCTCATCCATTAGATGTAGGTAAAGCTTGGGGATAAGATAAGCTCTTTCGCGAAGTCGGTTTTTGAGAGGTTTGTACTGGAATTCAATGGTTTTTTTGAAGATTGTTTTATCTGGAATAAATGTGCTGTAAGTACCAGACTCTTGGGCAAAGAACATGTGATGGCGCGGATGAATAATGGCTTTGGCTTGGTTTTCGGTAATTTCTTTGACGGCAAAATCTGGAATACCAATTTTGTAGCTTTGGGTAAAATATTTACCTGCTCTTTTGACAACTACAGTCATGTTGGTTGATAGTGCGTTGACAGCTGAGGCACCAACTCCATGAAGACCTCCAGACGCTTGGTACGCAGTTTCTTCAAATTTGCCACCAGCATGAAGCTTGGTCATTGCCAGCTCAAGAGCCGAAACTCCAGATGGGTGAAGCTCTGTGGGGATGCCACGACCATCGTCACTAACACATGCGTATCCATCTTTGGTAAGAGTTATGTAAACATGATGAGCATAGCCAGCAATGCTCTCGTCGACTGAGTTGTCGACAATTTCTTTGACTAGTTCTTGTAAGCCTCGCTCATCGGTACTACCAATGTACATGCCAGGTCTTTTACGAACTGGCTCTAGACCTTCGAGGACTTTGATATCTGATGCTTGATAATTATCTTTAACACCCATAGTGGACTATTCTAGCAGGATTATTTGGTTTTGGGGAGTGTTAGGAAGAAATGATCACGTACGAGTGTGACGTTGCCATTTTGAGATAGTTGAGAGATAGCAATCGAAGCTTGGTTGGAGATAATTGCGAGAACTTTTTGACCATTAATGTTAATAGTTGTTTGTAACGTTGAATGTAATGAGCCAAGAAGTGACAAAAACCATGCCGAAACTTCTTCGCGATCTTTGCCAAGTTTGGTACTTGCAATGAGCCTAGAAGCATAACCTTGAGACATAAGCAGCTTGATTGTTTGTAATATTTCGGTATCAACAGTTGCTAAGATGCTATCTAGGTGAAGCTGAGTGCAGCGACTAAGGATTGTGGGCAATAAGGCTCTTTTGTTTAACAATGTCAAAACAAAGCTGGTGCTTTCTGGAGGTTCTTCGAGAATCTTAAGAAGAGTGTTCTGACTTGCGATAGTAAGGCAATCGGCATTTTGAATCCATATCAGGCGTGACTTACTTGTGGATGTTGCAAGACTACTTATAAGTGCTCTGATTGTAGCAACGGCTATTGTGTTTTTTTCTGGCAATATTGTCGTATATATATAATCACCTTGAGGAAACTGCAAATGTATCGCAGTTTCTTGAGTTTGTTCGTTTCCGCCATCAATTATTAGTTGCATGACAACATTATAGCTGTCATACTGAAAGATATGAAGACACTTGCCCTCATCCTCTTTGAGGATGGAGTCCTCAGCGATGCCCAATACCAATTACTGTTACAGCAGAGCTATACTTCTGGTGAGAATTTGGACGAGATTATCGCAAAATCAGATCTTGTAAATGAAGAACAAGTTGCCAAGGCAAAAGCGAAGCTTTACAACGTAACATTTATTTCTCTTAAAAACCTTGCTTCATCACCTGAAGCTTTAAACACTATTCCTGAATCGGTGGCTGAAAGATATCAAGTATTACCATTTGCGATTGATGTCCCAAACAAGATGCTGTCGGTTGCGATGGCAAACCCACTCGACTTGCAGACAATTGCATTCTTAGAGGCAAAAAGCAAATACAAGCTTAAGCCATTTTTGGCAATCCTATCTGAACTTGTAGAAGAAATTCCCAGGAGATATTCGCAAAGTTTATCGGCTGAAGTATCGGAAGTGCTTAAGGATTCCCAAGAAACAACAATTAATCACAAAATTATTGATGTTGAACGTATTGGTGAGGTTATTCGAGAAGCTCCGATTGCAAAAATTGTCGCAACAATCCTAGAGTTTGCTGCCAAATCTAGAGCATCGGACGTACACATTGAGCCTTTGGAAGATCGCACCAGAGTGCGTTACCGCATTGATGGTATTTTGCAGGAAAAACTTATTTTGCCTAAAAAAGTGCACGATGCAGTGATCTCTCGTGTCAAAATTTTGTCTGACTTGAAAATTGATGAAAGACGTATGCCGCAAGATGGACGCTTCTCATTTCGATCAGGTGATCAAGAGATAGATCTGCGTGTGTCGACACTTCCAACGGTGGATGGTGAAAAGGTAGTGATGCGTCTTTTGCGTAAATCGACCAATGTGCCATCACTTGGTGACCTGGGGCTTAGAGGAATGGCGCTTAAGCATGTAGAAGACTCTATCCGAGTACCACATGGTATTATCCTAATTACTGGTCCAACTGGATCTGGAAAAACTACTACTCTATATTCGGTATTGCACATGCTAAATACTTCTAAAGTAAATATCGTAACTCTAGAAGACCCAGTTGAGTATCAAATCGACGGAGTAAACCAAGTGCAAATTAATCAAAAGGCAGGCTTAACTTTTGCTACCGGACTGCGTTCTTTTTTACGACAAGATCCTAATATTATTATGGTAGGAGAAATTCGTGATAATGAAACAGCAGATCTAGCTATTCAAGCATCGCTCACTGGACATCTAGTTTTCTCCACACTTCACACAAATTCTAGTTCTGGTGCTTTGCCGCGTTTATTGGATATGAAAGCTGAACCGTTTTTACTCGCTTCTTCTATGACCTGTATCGTTGCGCAGCGCGTTGTACGTAAAATTTGCGATAACTGCAAAGAAAGTTATAGTCCATTGCCTACTATCATTGATCAAATGAAAGAGGCCTTGGGACCACTGTACGATTCGTACCTTAAGCAAAACAATTTGGAAATCCCTCTCCTTTATAGAGGACATAAATGTAAAGAATGTGGCGACACTGGATACCAAGGCCGAGTTGGAATTTTTGAGGTATTAGTGTTAACTGAAAAAATTGGAAAATTAATTTTGGAACGTGCATCTGCGGCTGAGATTGAAAAGGAATCAGTCCACGATGGCATGCTACTTATGTTTCAGGACGGTTATTTGAAAGTCCTTGAAGGAGTTACAACGATCGAGGAAGTCTTGCGTGTAGCAAGAACGTAATTTTTATTAGATAATAAATAATTGATAGTAGGAGATAAGAAATGGATATACAACAACTTTTGAATATCGTTATTCAGTATGGTGCTTCTGATCTACATCTGATGGTTGGTGTACCTCCTATGCTTCGATCTAATGGCGTCTTGATGCCAGTTGCCTCAGCTGCTGTATTGACACCTAATACGGTTTCTGAATTGGTGAATTCTTTACTGTCTGATAGCCAACGAGAGCTAGTGAGCGTAGATAAAGAATTGGATTTTTCATATTCAATTACAAATGGCGAGCGGTTCCGCGTCAATGTTTATCATGAAAAAGGAAATCTAGCAGCTGCTTTGCGGCTGATCCCACGCACAATAAGAACAATCGAAGATTTGATGTTGCCATCGCTTATTGGCAATTTGACGACTCTAAAGCAAGGTTTGGTTCTAGTAACTGGTCCTACGGGTCATGGTAAGTCTACGACACTTGCGGCAATGATTGATAAGATCAATCGAGAACGTGCAGTACATATAATAACAATCGAAGACCCAGTCGAATTCGTCTATACTCCAAGTAAAAGCATAATTTCGCAAAGAGAAATGCATGCTGATACTCATGCCTGGGGAATCGCACTTAAGAGTGTGTTACGCGAAGATCCTGACGTTGTTTTGATCGGCGAGATGCGTGATTATGAGACGATCGAGGCAGCGCTAATGATTGCTGAAACTGGGCATTTGGTATTTGCTACTTTGCATACCAATTCCGCATCTTCAACAGTGGATCGTATTGTGGATGTTTTCCCTGAAGATCAACAAGCCCAGGTAAGATCACAGCTTGCTGGGAGCTTGGAGGCAGTGATTTCACAGCGGCTTGTACCATCGACTGACGGGCGCAGAACTGCTATTGTTGAGATATTGCTTGCAACTTCTGCAGTGCGATCGAATATCCGCGATGGCAAGACATATATGTTGCCAAATGTGATGCAAACTTCGGGAGAGATGGGGATGAAGACCCTGGAAATGGCACTTGCCGAAGCTTACCTTTCAAAACGAATTAGCATCGAAACTGCACGAGACTTTGCGCTTAATTATGAAGACCTTGCAAGATTAATTAGCAGGGGGAAAATGTCGTGATACGCTTCCGATTCCGCGCCAGAACACAAGATGGACAACTACGCAAAGGTGTTGTTGAAGCGCAAACTTTGAACTCGGCAGCTGACGTTTTGCGATCGCAAAAATTAGCCATTGTAGACTTGCACGAGATTGGTAAGGAACAAGGTCCAACTTTTTCTTTTATGGAGAAAGTCAAAACTGATGACGTAGTCAATTTTACACGACAACTCTCGACAATGATTTCGGCCGGATTACCACTCACCAATGCACTGTCTATCCTGCAAGTTCAAACATCCCCTGCCCTTGTTAAAAAAATTACAGATATTTTAAAAACTATTGAAGGTGGGTCGACTCTAGCTGATGCTATGGCGATTCATGCGGATGCTTTTAGCAAAGTGTATATTGCACTTATTCGCGCCGGGGAAGCAGCTGGTGTTTTAGATACAATCTTAGCTAGACTTGCTGATAACATGGAAAAACAAAGAGAGTTTCGAGCCAAAACCAAAGGGGCTTTGATTTATCCAATGATTGTGCTTATTGGAATGGTTGGAGTTGCTATGGTTATGATGGTAATGGTGTTGCCAAAATTGTCGGTAATGTACCAAGATTTCGGCGCCAAACTCCCAGCTATCACTCAAGCCTTGATGGATACTTCGGCTTTCGTGAGTAAAACATGGTACTTGATGATCTTGGGATTTATGGGAATGGGCTATGCATGGGGAGCATATCGTAAGACCAAAAGTGGCTTACTAAGAACTGATCAAATAGCGCTTAAAATCCCAATTTTTGGAAAGATCAGAATGATGACGGGAATGTCTGAATTTGCGCGTACATTGGCACTATTGTTGTCGGCAGGAGTAGCATTGGTTGAAGCATTAAAGATTGTGCGCGAAGTTATGGATAATGAAGTATATGGATCTGCTCTTGATAAAGTGATCACTGATGTTGAAAAAGGAAATGCGCTTGCATTAAGTCTTGCAAGACATGAATCTTTCCCAATGATAATTTCTCAAATGTCCTCTGTCGGTGAACAGACTGGTAAACTCGATGAGATCTTGAACCGTTTGGCTATATATTTTGAAACTGAAAGTGAGCATGCGATCAAAAATCTTTCAACAGCAATGGAACCAATAATCATGATTATTCTTGGAGTTGGTGTCACGTTCCTGATTTTGGCTATCGTTGTCCCAATCTATAACTTGACGAGTGCCTTCTAATGTGATGTGATGATGGAGCGTAGATTTATAAAATAGTTATGGAGAGCATATGATGCAAAGATTTGTTCGTAATGGATTTACAATGATCGAGTTGTTGGTGGTTATTGCAGTTATTGGTATTCTCGCTGTTGCCTTGTTGGCGACACTTAATCCACTCGAGCAAATTCGCAAAGGTCGAGATACAAGAACACGCGCAGATGTATCTCAGTTGGTTTCTGGTATTGAACGTTACAATGCCTCTATTGGTTATTTCCCTTGGCAGACCAAAGAAGGACAAGATTTGAGAGTTGGTTCCGCAGACATCCCATTTGTACCTATTAATGGTGGCGCTACGCTTGTTGGATGTACGATCCCCAACTGTACAATTGCCGAAGCTCTTAATCAACTAACTTCGACTAGTGAGGTAAAGTCTAGCTTTGTAGACCGCATTACTGGTGCTACATATGCGACCATCAATTTGTATTATAACGATGCTGATACTGGTGCATCGGTGGTTGGATGCTTTACCCCTGAGTCAAATACATTCTCTCGCGAAGCTTTTGATCGATGTAAATTGGGTACTGGTAGTTGGGGCAAAACTTTTGCAGCATTCGTTTATGATACCGCAACAACTGTGCGACCTTGCCCAGATGGCGATGCTACTGCCTATGCTGCAGCTGCATTTGATGCTGCCGATGCTGATGAGATGATCTGTTTGCCATAATGATAAATGCGCTATTGGTATAAGATATATCTATGATTGTAGTAATTGCCTTATTGTTTTGGTTGGGTGCGGCTATTGGAAGTTTTTTGAATGTTTTGGTTTCGAGAACTGTCGAAGGAACTGATTGGGTGCGAGGTAGATCTGTATGTGATTATTGCAAAAAAACTCTGACTTGGTATGACAACATTCCCCTACTCTCTTTTGTTTTGTATCACGGAAAGTCGCGTTGTTGTAACAAAAAATTATCATGGCAACACCCAATCGTTGAGTTTTTGGCAGGAATACTTTTCGTTTGGTGGTATTTGATGGGAAATGTTTTCTTTCAGTTATTATCTTCACCAATGCGAACACTTCAAGCTGGGTATTGGCTTGTAATTGGAATTATTCTACTTATCATTATCGTTGCTGATTGGATATATGGGTTAGTACTTGTTGTGCCAATATACGTGGCGATTGCAGCAAGTTTGATCTATAGAGTTGCACTCTATATGAATGGCCCATTAAGTGGACGCGATTTTGTAATGTATGTTACTAGCGCTATTGTCATCACATTATTCTTTGCGTTATTGCATTATGGTACTAAAGGTCGTGGTATGGGGATGGGAGATGTGTATGTGGCGCCACTGTATGGCCTTATATTAGGTTGGCCACGCGCACTTGTGGCACTAGTATTGTCATTTTGGATAGGAGCTGTTGTGGGGATTGTTGCAATTATTTTGGGAAAGAAAAAAATGAGACAGACGCTGCCTTTTGCACCATTTATGGTTATTGGAATACTAATAGCTCTTCTTTGGGGTAACCAGTTGTGGGGATTTATTTATTAATTGCGTATCTGGATAGATGTTTCATAAGGAATTGATGGAGTTTCGGCTGCTTTGCCGCCGCTACTGGTATTTGTGATGGTGAATTTGATTTGAACAAGATTGGGTGCTTGATCTGTTGGGAAACAGTTGATATCGAAACCTGTTAGCGTCGTATCTGCTGGCGTAAGATATTGACCAGAATTGCTAGCCAGGCGAGTAGTAGTATCGATTGTTTCGGTTTGATAAGTGGTAAGATTTCCATCTGGGTTAGAAATGGTGAGAATGTTGTTTGCTGAATTGCAGACTGTAATAGTGCGCGAATTGCGAATACTAGTCTGGAGCTGATTGATCGCGGAGTTTCCTGATTCGCGTGAGTGAATGAGATTGCGAATACGAGCTGTATTAAGTAAGCTGGTCATGGCAATTGAAGTAATAGAAATTACCAATATTGATGTGATCCCTATTACTACCACTAATTCGATTAATGAAAATCCTTTTTTCATTGTGTTTTTCCTATTGTAATTTCGATTATCGAATTGGCTGCAGCATTGTCTGGCCATGTAGTGTTGATACTAATTAATAGTTTTTTGTTGTTTATTTCAAAGAGTGAAACAACCATATGTCTAGTATATGAGGTAGTCGGAATTATTTGAATATCAGTACAGGTGCTTGGTTTTAGGCTAATGAAACTAGCCTGAGTACTTGGTAAGGCATTAAGACAATAAGTGACAGAAGTATTGCCGTTTGCATCTGTCTGGAATTTATCAGCTATAGCTTCCCAGCCATAACTTGACCTTAGCTGGCGTATCCAATCTGCTGCTTGAGTAGAGTAAGTTGTTGCAAGATTTTGATTACGAGATCTAGATGCTGTTTTAGTGGAAAAATTATTTAGGCTAAGAAGACTAATAAATACGATACTGGAGACGGCAACTACAATAAGAACTTCGATGATTGTTTGGCCAGATTGAGTGTTATTTCTATAATGCAGCATGTGTGATTGCTCCTGCTTGAGATATTGAAATTGCATTAGTGAGTGACGCAGAAACTGAAAAAATAATATTTAGACCAGCAACGTTAAGTGTAGTGCTGCCATTTAATGGTCTAAAACTGAAGGTAGAAGAAATGTCGGGTGTGGAAACAGTAAGAACGGTGTTAACGATTGCTCCATTATTATTTTGGCATATTGCTTGTTGAGTAATAGTCTTGGATCCACTTGTTAGTGTAATTTGTATCCCAACTAGCGGACCAGTACAATCTTTGTCGCCGATAGTGGCTTGTTTTTTGGCAGATTCGAGTAAGCTTGTGAATGTTTCTACGTCAGCGCGAAGAGATTGGCGATCTTGTGTTTTGCGATATGCCGAGGCACCAAGAGTCATTAATAATCCCGAGATTACAATTATGATTAATAGCTCTATCATTGTGTAACCATTTTTCATGGATTGGTCTTTTCGTAATTACAGGCTTTGGATCCACAGCTGGCACTGCCGCATTTGCTCAATGTTTGTGCGGGATCGATTTCTAGACTGCTGCACAAGGAGTATGTCGAAATTGTGCCAGAATTGGCTGCAACATAGGCGTATGTTCCAGATTGTGGATCGGTTGGAAGTACGGTAATGTAGTTGGGGATAAGAGCAGTTAATCCTGCGTTGGTACCAGTATTTGGATAACTACTATTGGCTGAGCGATACGTCTCAAGGGCTTGTCTAATCTGCTCTAGATCGGCTTTGCGCCTACTATCACGCCCGAGTTGGATTGTTTTGCGATAGTTGACAGCTGCGACACCAATGAGAATACTCATAATCGCAATCACAACTAATAATTCGATAAGTGAAAAAGCTTTTTTCATAAAATCTCCTATTGTTGGTGTTGAACACAATAACTAGTACCGGCAGCATTCCACGTACACGTTGTTGTAGCTACTGGATTGGCATTGCCAGTTGCAGCTTCAAGTGCAGCACAAATGCAATATTCGGAAGTAGAAGTATTGCTGAAAGTATAAGATCCAGACTTGGGATCAACGGGGAGAGAATTGCCTTCGAAAGCTAGAGTGAGGTTGCCGGCAGACGAAGATGGATAGTAGCTATGAATAGCATAAAATTGTTCCATAGCTGCTTGAATTCGTTTGATATCTTGAACTCTTCTGGTATCGCGGGCTTGTCTTTGAGCGGTAGTATAGCTTGGGATTGCTATAGCGATAATAAGCCCGGAAATTGCAATGACGACGATTAACTCAATAAGAGAAAAAGCTCGCTTGAGTGGGTTAGCTATTGTTATTCTGCACATACAACATAATCCTTTGTAGTATCTTTGGCTCCACTATACATGTTGTAGATAGAATTGCAGCGACTTTGTGAAGTGGCAATATCTTGATCGGAGACATTTTCGAGTTTGGAAACAAGAATGTATTGATCAGTATCTGCCGGATTGCGGTAATACTTGTAAGTAATACTTGAAGAGGCAGTTGAGGATGGATCTGTCGGTAAACGTTGCATATAAGTTGTAGTGCCAGTTGCAAAAACATCGCCCCAGTTGCAGTTGGTTGGACTATTGATTGTCCCACAACCAGTAACGGCAAATGATATGCTGCTAGCTGGAAAACCTCTAGCATCGTTATAATATAGTCTTAACGATTTTTGGATACTACTTAGATCGGATTTCCTTTTCAAATCACGAGCTCGTTCGCGAACTCCTTGGACATTGGTAATAATAAGCGCGGAAAGAATGCCAATAATTGCAATAACAACTAATAACTCGATGAGCGTGAAGCCTTGTTTTATAATATTCATAATTGATTGGGACTATTTAACTTATAATTACATTTTATATTATTGCCACAATAAACAGTGGGAGTAATCGTAATAATGCTTGGGTCCAGCGCATTTTCAAGATGGGCATATAGGATGTACTTGGTGCCCGTACTAGTATAGTAATACACTTGATAGGTCAATGGATCGGTTGGGATTTTGACTGCATAAATTGTACTTTTGCTGTCTTGAAAAGATGAGCCATAATTGCATGTTGTACTTGGTGGCTGACACACTATTTGGCCATTAAGACCAACTGGATAGCTTTGGTAGTCGTTGACGTATGTTTCCAGACTTTTTGCAATTGTTTGAAGATCTGATTTGCGACTTACGTCGCGTGCCTTAATCCTGGCTGTTTGAAAATTGGTGACACCTAGAGTTGCAAGAATACTGAGAATTGCAATGACAACTAATAGTTCAATTAATGTGAAGCCTGATAATCTGTATCTGTTCATATTATAAGTATGCTGCATTTGACGAATGCGGTCAAGTCTGGTTATATATATGTTGTGAAGCAAAAAATATATTCTGGTCAAGTTGGTCTTATATTACTGATAGTTTTGGGGTTATTGATCACTCTAATTATGTCAATGGCTTCTAGAACTTTGTCTGACACTGTTCTTTCCAGGCAAGACAAGGAGCAAAGTGCAACATTTGCTATTGCCGAAACTGGAGTAGAGGAAGCTTTAAAATCAATCCGAGAAGGCCAAGTGCCTGCTGGATCTTTGCAGGTAACTGATTCACTTAACAACATTACTGGGCAATACCTGGTGGCACAAAGAAATAATCTAGAAATATTTTTGAAAGAGGGCGAATCAACCGAAATTGATTTGACTGGTACGGTTACCCCTACCCTGACGATATCCTGGACAAAGAAAAATGCTCCCGTAGAAAATGTGAGTTGCCAGTCTGAAGGTAGTGGTTTGGCACCGGCCGCATTGGAGCTTGTAACTATTTCTAATACATTGGGAGTACTTAAACGTCAATATTTCAATCCTTCAAATTGTCCTTTGGTAACAAATGGTTTTACCTTATCTGCGGGAGGCAGTGATACATATTTGTCTAATCTCAGTTGGTCAGTAGACGCTGGGGGAACAAGTGTGAGAATTCGAACTATTTATAATGGTGCAACAGTTAGTGTAAATGGTGTATCCCTTCCCCCTCAGCAGTTTGATATTCAATCACAAGCAAAAGGTGGAGATGCAAATAAACAAATTGAAGTTAAACGTACAATTGATAATGCACCAGGAATTTTTGATTACGCATTGTTCTCTGGTAGCACTATTGTGAAGTAATAGTGGGGCTTGCGACTGCGTTGGACAATTGCTAAAGTAGATTATAAGGAGTAATCATAATATGAGTTTTTTCGGGCTTGATATTGGAACTAGTTCATTTAAGTTGGTACAGGTTTTGCGAACTGGTAATACTTTTACTGTTGAGGGAGTTGGTGCTGTTGCTAATCCAATAGGTAGCATAGATTTTACTGATGTTGTACAAAAACAACGAGCTAGTGATGCTCTTAAAAAAATGATAAGCGACATGGGTCTAAAAGAAAGACGTGTAGTGGTGGGGATCTCTGAATCAAAGGTTTATAGTCGTGTAGTTTCTATGCCTGTAATGTCTGATGCAGAGTTGTCTTCTGCTATTTCCTGGGAAGCTGAACAGTTTGTCCCAGTTCCTATTGCCGAAATCGAAATGGATTACTCTGTTGTGCGAAGGCCGCAGGCTGGGTCAACGAACAATGAAATGATGGTCTATCTACTAGCCTCTCCTAAGATATATTTGTCACAAATAGTTGATTTTGTGACAAGTGTCGGGCTTGAGCCTATTGCGATCGAAAGTGAAATTGTAGCCGTAATTAGATCTTTAACTCTGGGAGGATTGGTTGGTACAAACTTACTTGTAAATATTGGCGCTTCGGCAACTATTATCGCTATTGCTGATGGTGACGCGCTATTATTCTCTTATGTAGTCCCAGTTGGTGGAATTGCTTTGACAAGAGCTCTTTCTCAATCTCTTAACTTCCCCGTAGCTCAAGCCGAAGAATATAAGCGTACATATGGATTGGACGGTAGGCAATTTGAAGGAAAAGTTAAGGCATCGCTCTTAACGGTACTCGCCTCTCTTGTGAACGAATTGCGAAAAGCTATTGAATATCACGCAGTGCAGTATAAAACTACCGTGTCTAGAATGCTACTTTCTGGAGGCGGTGCTTATTTGCCAGAGTTTGCAACACATCTGTCTGGAGAATTCCCAGGAGTTGAAGTTATCGTAGCAGACCCTTTTGCAAAAGGAAGAGTTGTAAAAGATATGAAGTTGCCTGCGGATAAAGCTGGGTATAGTGTAGCGGTTGGACTTGCTTTAAGGGAGTTCTAGACTATGACATTAAAAGTTAATCTGTTAAAGAAGTCTAGAGCGTTATCTGAGAAAGAATATCAATCTGAGAGAAAAGTGTTTATTGGGGCGATGGTGGGATTTATCACTATTCTTAGTGTAACTATAGCTTTTTTCGGATGGCAGTTTTTTGTGAGCTCACAAATAAAGAAAGTTAATGAGGTGATTGCTTCGGCAAATACAAAATTGGTTGGATTACAGCTACCGACCGGCCAACAAAAATATATTAAATCAAGACTCAAAATGATTACTACTTTATTCGCGGGCCGCGAAACAACTCGCGAGGCACTTAAGCGAATTTTGGATTTATCTGTACCTGGTGTAACGGTATCATCGATAACATTCGAAGGTTCTGACGCATTAAAAATACAAGTGACGGCAACTTCGTTAGCTAGTTATGATGAAGTATACAAATTTTTTGAAGAAACAAAAGATTTTTTCGTGAGTATTATTAATGAAGGAGTTAGTCGATCAGAGGAAGGTAAGTATGTTATGACTCTATCGTTAAACGTACCGCCTGCGGCAAAATAAAAATATGAACAACGAACAAATGATGATAGTGTTGTGGTTACGTAAGCATACGGTTATAGTACGTGGAATCGTTATTATATTGATAAGTTTGGTGGTGCTTTTTACTGGAACTATTCCTTTATTGCAACGCGCTCAAAAAGCCCAAAAAGATTTGGGACTATTGAATACAAAATCAGAAGAGCTTACAAATCAAGTATATTTTTTGTCTAACTTGGACCAAGAAGTATTGAAACAGCGAGTAAAAGTATTGGATGCCACTCTACCGCCGAATAAGGATATTCTACTATACCTTAGAACTATAGATGGTTTGTCTAGAGACCTTAACTTATCCCTTAAAGGCGTACAGTTATCGCCAGGTGAGTTGTCGACCGCCTCTGCAACAAAAGCGGTAACTAGTGAGAACTTGACTGGATTACATAGCTTGGAGACGAAGCTTGTCATAGCGGGGAGCTATGAGAATATTTTTAACTTTTTGAAAACAATTGAGCAAACAGCACCCCTTATGCGTGTAAAAGATGTAAAAGTAAGTAAATCTGGAGAAAATAACTTTAATTTGAGTCTGATCTTGGGAATGATATATGCAGACGTTGCTGAAACTGACGCTTTAAAAGGACAGCAGGTACTGTTTGATGAAAACGAAGAGACATTGGTCAGCCAACTTGGGCAACTAAAGAGCTATAATATTGAAGATGTTTCTGGATCTACGGCCTCAGCTGTCGCTGTTGGAAAGAGTAACCTATTTGAGGCATTACCTCAAGCGGCTAACGATTAATTCTTATATTTCTACAGTAAGCGATTCATCGGCAACTGGCATGGCTTCTTCGACTTCGGTTGCAACTTCATTAGCGGGCTCTGAATTTTCGGAAATCACCGATACACGGATTCTTACGCCGCGTTGAATGGCAATAACACGCATAATGGCACGGATACTCTTGATGATTTTGCCTTCTTTGCCAATAATGCGGCCGACATCTTCTGGGTTAACAGCAATTGTAAAATTGGTAATCCCTTCAACTTCCTCTTCAGTGACGATGACGTCATTGGGATTGGTTGTGATATTTTTAATGATAAATTCTAGAATATCTTTCATGAGATTCCTTTCTTATTTGGATTTGGCTACAAATGCAGCCATTTTGCGGATGGTGGTTGTGGGCTGAGCCCCTTTGGAAAGCCAAGTTTGATATTTGACTTGGTCAAGTTTGAAGCTACCTTCTTTGAGCAAGGGATTGTATGTGCCAAGAAGTTCTACGCATTTGCCACTATTTTTATCTCGCGCTTCGACGACGACGATCCGATATTGTGGCTGACCTTTTTTCCCTACTCGGGTTAGTTTGATTTTTAACATATGAGCGTTATTCTATCAGGTATGGTTAATTATCTCAAGAGTGGTAGTGGCGGCAGCTTCTTGAGCTGTCTGTTTGCTTTTCCCCTTCCCTACCCCGAATTTATCGTTTCCGATTGTAACTTGCATAACAAATTCTTTATCGTGATCTGGACCAGATTCAAAAAGAAGCTCGTAATAAGGAGTAACATGATATTTTGCTTGGCTTACTTCTTGAAGTTCTGATTTTTTGTCTTTGTAGGTTGTATTTACAAGAACATCTTCTATGTTGGGAAATAAATTTTTTTCGAGAATATCAACAACTGATTTATAGCCACTATCTAGGTATACTGCGCCCAAAAATGCTTCGAAGCAGTCGGCTAAGAGCGATATATTGTCTCTGCCTCCACCTGCTTCTTCGCCTTTGCTCATGAGTAGTAGATTGTTGAGAGCTAGTTTCTTGGAGATTTGGGCGAGCGATGTTGTCCTTACTAGTGCTGCCCGGAGATTGGTGAGCATTCCTTCTTGATAATCTGGAAAACGTGTATAAAGAAAAGCGGAGGTAGCAAGTTCGAGGACGGCATCGCCAAGATATTCTAGGCGTTCGTTCGATTCTTTCCACTTTGGGTTCTCATTTAGATAGGACCTATGCACAAACGCATTGTTGATAAGACTAATATCATTAACGGGAATGTTGAGTGTTGTAATTAGGTCTTGAGTAGTCATAATTATTTGCTTATAGATTTGAGTATAGTACCAAGTACACCATTTACAAAACTGGGCGTACTTTCCCCACCGTATGTTTTACCTATCTCAATAGCTTCATCGATTACAACTTTTGCAGGAGTGTCTTTGGCGTGAAGAAGCTCAAATGTGGCCTGGCGTAAGATAGCGAGATCTATACGATTGACTTGAGAGAGTGGCCACTCGGGGGCAGCGACTTTGATTTGAGCGTCTATTGTGTCTAAGTGTGGGAGAATTGGCAATATTTCGTCTTTGGGATCGGTACCGTAAGTGTATGCAAAAAGTGCTTGAACTTTGTTGATGCGTTCTTGATGTCGTGGGTCGGAAGAAGTTTTCATCTATATTACTGCTTGCAGTTGGTGCAGACGGTATGAGACTTTTTGTCTTGGCCGCAGTTATCGCATTTAACTAGGTTGGGGAGTGCTAGCTTGATGGTTGCGCGACGTTGGCCTTGGCGACGAGTTGACCAGCGACGTTTTGGTAAAGGTGTCATATGTTGTGTATTGTAATGGTAAACTCAGATTTTAGCAATATACAAGGGATCAACCCTTGTATATCTTTGCTGCCTCATACGTTTCTTCTAGCATAGTCTTGTCCCAAATGTTTCCAACTTTGAGATTAAAGAATCCAGATTGATTGGTACCGTAAAGTTCGCCGGCACCACGTGTTTTCATATCATAATCAGCCAGTTTTTCACCATTTTTCTCTTGAACGAAATAATTAAGACGATCTTTGCTTTTGGCGCTTTTTCCAGTACTAAAAAGCAGACAGTATCCCTGCTCTCCACCTCGCCCTACCCTACCTCTTAGCTGATGAAGCTGAGCAAGGCCGAATCTTTCGGCGTTTTCGATAACCATAATATTGGCTGCTGGGATATCGATCCCAACCTCGATCATGCTAGTTGCTACCAAGATTTGAGTAGCACCATCTCTAAATGCTGTCAGCTTGGACATTTTTTCGGTATCTTTCATTTTGCCGTGCAATAGATCGATCGTGGATGTCGGGAAATGTTCTTGAAGGCTAGCGCTAAGAGCTTTAACAGATTTTAGAGGTGTTTCGTCGTTTTCGTCTGAAATTTCGATGAGTGGTGTGACCATAAATATCTGATTGCTGCGGCCAAGTTCGGCTGCCATCCAAGTATAACTGGCGGCTCTTTTGCCCTCGCCAACAAGATAAGTTTTGACTGGAAGTCTACCCTTGGGGAGCTCGTCAAGCCTTGTAACGTCTAGATAATGAAAAACTGTCATAGCAAGACTTCTGGGTATTGGGGTAGCTGTCATCATGAGTAGGTGTGGAGTTGGGACAAATGAAAGAAGAGCTTCTCGGTCGGACACACCAAAGCGATGTTGCTCATCGACTATGACTAAGCCGACGTTGTTGAGTTTGTCTTTGGCTCTTAGGAGTGCGTGGGTGCCTACCAGGACCGAGGCGGCCAAATCCCCCTTGCTACTTGCTGTGTAGAGCGCAACTTGAGCATGATTTTTGAGCAATTGTGATAAATTTTTGTAAAGTTGTTCGGCAAGAATTGTTGTTGGGGCAAGGAGTAAAGTCTTTTTGCCAGCATTGCTAACTAATAGCGCGGCATATGCGGCAATGAGTGTTTTGCCACTACCCACTTCACCTTGTAGCAGGCGGTGCATGGCGGTACCTTCGCCGAGATCGTGGCTGATTGCGGCGATAGCTTTCTCCTGGGCGCCAGTTGGTTCGTAAGGAAGACTTTTGACAAAATCGGCCAGGAGTTGTGGATCAATCTTGAGTGGTTCGGTAGCTCTTCTTGTTCGCGATTTCTTTTCTTCTTGGATATTATCGAGCTGAAGTTGGTAGAGCTCTTCCCAGGAGATGCGACGAATCGCGAGCTCAAGGGTGCCTACATCTTCGGGGAAGTGAATGTGGCGCAGGGCTTCATCGCGGCTGATGAGGCCATATTTTTGACGCAATTCTAGCGGCAAAGTCTCCTTGAAAGTGGGCTCGGCTGCAAGCACGTCCATCATCTTGCGACGGAGCATTCCTGGGCGTAGGGCGCCAAGCGCGCGATAGATGGGGAGGTATAGGTTTTGAGGGGGTAGGTTATAGGTGTTAGGGGATAGTTTGGTGAGCTGGGGAGAGACAATTTGGCGACGACCCGCGAACTCCGTGATAACCCCCATGACATCATATGGAATTTCGGCGTTGAGGCTTCGCGCCAAAAATGGCATGTTAAACCAACGGAGTGCAAGGGTCTCACCCTTGTAATCGGTGAAGGAGGTAACTTGGGTGGTGGTGTGGCCGGCGTGGTGGCTGTTAACTTTGCCGATAGTACCGCGTAGAATAATCCACTCCCCAACTTGAGCATTGGCTATGTCTGTAGCTCGATACTCTCTGTAGGTACGCGGATAAGTTTCAAAAAAGTCTTGCGCCGTAACAATCCCAGCTTTTTCGAGCATGGCTGTTGTTTTGTCACCTATTCCCAAAAGTTCGCTAACGGGAGCAGAAAGAGAAGTCATACTATTAGTCTACAGTATGAAATATTTTTTGTTATTTGCTATATAAGAGCGCAGTCGCAAAGCTACTGGCAACAAGAAAGAAGGTGCAAATGATACTAATGACTGTCCAGATTTTCTTTTGTTTTCTTGTAAGACTCATACAACTCCTTATTGAATAACAATTTTACGATAAGCACGCTTGCCAAACTTGAGGATGCCTGCGGATACGCTAGTTGTTGCATCAATTATTTTGACGCCGTCTAGTTCTACCCCACCCTGCTCAAGGGTTCTTTTGACATCGCTATTACTAACTCCAAGTTCTGCGGCTTTGAGCGCGTCGAGAATGGTTGTGCCTGCAGCGACCTTTAGCTTTGGGGTGTCTCCTGGTGCGGTTTTGGTTTGAATGGTATTTTTAAAGTACTCTTCACCTTTGTTGGCACCTTCATCGCCACTAAACTGGCGGGTAATGTCGTAAGCTAGCTTCATCTTGTTTTCGATTGGAGTACTTGGGTCAAGCGCCTCGATCTCGGCCATGGGCAAGTCTGTTAATAGCTCAAAATAAGTAGCAATAAGATTGTCTTGAACTTGCATCAGCTTGCCATACATTACCTCAGGGGATTCGTCCAAGAAGATACAGTTGCCGCTTGTTTTACTCATGGTCTTGCCGTCGGTACCTAAGATCATAGGGGTGGTGAGCACCCACTTTTCCCTATTATTCATTTTTTTCTGTAGTTCGCGGCCAACCAGCATATTAAACTCTTGATCTGTGCCACCAATCTCGAGATCGACATCCATAACGACGGAGTCATAGCCCTGAAGCATCGGGTACATGGTCTCGTGGTACCAGACAGTATCGCCGCGACCAATGCGACGAGTAAAGCTATCGCGTTTGAAAAGTTGGATTGCACTAAGATTGCTTGCGACGTTGACAATATCTTTTAGCGTCATCTTGGTAAGCCAGTCACCATTCTGCACAATTTTGACTTTACCAAAGTCGACAATCTTTTCGACTTGTTTCTTCCAACCCTGAATATTTTGATCGATTTCTTCCTGGGTGATAGTTTTTCTTGCTGTGTCGCGAAGGGAAGGATCGCCAACGAGAACGGTGCCAGTACCAAACAGCATAATAACCTCGTGGCCGGCGAGAGCAAACTCCATGAGTTTCCTGAGTCCAATAGTGTGGCCAAGGTGCAATCTTCCCCCTGTTGGGTCGAAGCCTTGATAAAGGCGAATTTTTTTGGCCGAGAGTAATTTGGCAAATCCCTCAGGATCTGGCAAAATCTTGGCGACACGACGAGTAATAAGTTCTTGATTAGAAATGTTGTTTGTCATATTAGCATTCTATTTTACACGATTATTATAATAGTGAAATCCAGGTATCTAGAATACTTCCAATTTTCTTGATACTTTTTAGGCTGCCCCACTCCTCTTCGCTATGAAGTCCTTTACCTTTGATGCCAAAGACGAGTGATGGGATGCTTAGCTTGGTGCTGTGTCTAGCGTCGGAGCTGCCGTGGTCGAAGGCGAAGAGTGGATTTTTACTGTTCTGACGCATAGCCATGCTGAGATTTTTTACAACAAGTGCAGATTTGGCACAGTCAATGGCAGACTCATTTTTGATGACTGCTACCTCACACCCTCCAAAACAAGTTTGTAGTTGAGTGATTACGTCTTCGATCTTGGAGTGTGGGTTAAAGCGAATGTCACACCACAACTCTGCCTTGTCTGGTACCTGATTAATAGCTTGGCCACCAGATATTGTCGAGAAGTTGAATGTAGTATTTTTTGTTTCGCTCAGTGGAATTGGGTTGCGTATACGAAAAGTAGCGAGACCTTGCACCAACATTTCGATGGCATTAATCCCTTCCCATGGGCGAGAGCCATGACAAGTCTTGCCGCGCGCGATGATTTTCATCTGCATAATACCCTTGGCCTCTAGTACGATCTTTTCTTGAGTAGGTTCGAGAAAGATGGCGCCGGAAAGACCCTTCATTTCACTAAGTAGTACCTTAGTACTCTCGCCACCAATCTCTTCGTCGACCACAAGCATAAAGGTAATATTTTTACTTGTGGCAAGTTCTACTTGTTCTTTACTAATGCTTAGTAATGTGGCGCTAGCCCACTTAGTGTCGGCAGTACCCCTGCCCCAAATTTTATCTTTGGTTATTTTTGTGACAAATTGGGCAGGTGTCGCGGGGACTACGTCGAGGTGAGTATTGATAAGCCATTTGGATTCTTGCAGATTGAGTTGACCCCACAGAAGAATTGGCTTGCCTGCACGAGTGACTGTTCTGGATTCAATATCTTCCTCGGTTAACTTGCTTCGAGCAAAGTGAATAATCTTCTTGCAGACTTGATCATCCCCCGACACCGAGGGGATCGCGATAAGTTCTTCTAATAACTTTAACTGGTTTAACCTTGCCATATTGATGCTCCTATGATTGGTTTCTTAATATTACTTTCCCATTTTTTGATGCTTGCAAGGCTCTCTTGCAAGTTATTGGCTTTCGTAAACTGATCGGCAATATGCTGAGCATCGACCTGAATGTTTTGTGGAAGAGCGTCTGTTATATGGGTTGGTGCGAGTGGCATCGTGCCTCCCAAAGTTGCTATAAACAGAATTGGCTTGCCATCTGGCCCTAACTTGCGATCTACTCCACATAGCACCATTAACTCACTGCCAGCTAGCATGCCGACAAGCGGCATATTGGCGTCGGTAACTTCTATTGCGAACATGGAGCACCCAGGGACACCAATAAGACTTTCTAATGTCTCTCCCGCTGGTCGACCATTATCGTCGGGCACAATTAAATGGAACGGTTCTTGCATTACCACTTTGGTTCGCCTGATAGGCCCTTGTATGCTCCGCCCGCCGATCGCGTGCTGCATCTTTGTTGAGATTGATTCGCCAGGTTTTAGATCGCTTGAAGCGAGTAGAAAAGGCTCCTGCCTTCCTGCGTGCCCAAACAAGGGAGCTATCGCATGCGGTACCAACTCTAAGAGGTCTAGACATATATGTTGTGTTGCATCACTACCTGGTATTCCCATAAATGGGATTGCAGCGCGGACTTCGGCGACTAGTGGTCTAGACTGTAATGATTGGCAGGAAATAGTTTCCAAGTTATCGAGAGCAGCGGTCAACATTAGGTGTTTACCAATACCTTGTTTTAATGACACGGCGCGTCCAAGTTCCCAGGCATCGTCACCTTGCTCGACGAGCGAGGCTGTCGCTACAAAGTCACCATCTTTCTTGGCTAACCAAGTTTTGACTCGATCATTTTTCATATCTTCAACAAGCTTGGGAATATTTTTGGTTACCCCATGTTCAACGTACATAGCCTTTAGGAGTAATGCCAAAACTCCTGCAGTTGCTTCTGGTGTGAGTGAGCCCGGTGAGAAGATCTCAACTCCAGTTAGTGATTTGTTTGATTGGACGAGTTCGCCCAAAATTCTTTCTTTGTTCATATGATCCTTTTTACATAAATAAAGCCCCTGCCATAGCCTCTCAAAAAATTGAGAAGTTGTGACAAGGGCCTGCAAAGAATCGGCTCAACCAACCTTGTAATAGGTAATATTTGGCTATAAAAAATCCTGCTTGCGCAGGACCTGAATAAACCGAAGTATTACCTCGTTTGTTCAGATGCTCTGTTTCTTATGTGACACATCTTAGCGACATTACGGGCGCACCCGGAACCAATTTTGTTGGTTCTCTCTGGAGAGTAATTCACTTGCCCTACCCTTGGTTGACTTGCAGCAAACGCCAACTCTCTAATTACCAGGTAGGGAGCTACTGACAGCTCCATCTTCGATTTCTTATTAACTTGTTATAGGCCTTATATTAAATTATAGTTGCCTGTTTGTCAAGACATGTTTACAATGAGCTTTATGCAAGAATGGTGGCAAGCAAATCAAACAAGGCGGACAAAGCAAAGATCGCCTGAGATATTCTCGAATATTCGGATGCCTAAAATTTCTTTTTTTCGAGGAATGACGAGAGCTACCCTTTTGAAGTGGGCAGCTATTGTCGCGGCAGTTTCTTTGGTAGTTGGGGTGATATTGGTATCTCTAACTTTTGCCTGGGTGGCAAAGGATCTCCCTGATCCAAATAGCGTTGTGCGCAGAAGTGGATTCTCGACAAAGATTGTTGATCGTAATGGCAAGCTTTTATACGATCTTTTTACAGACTACAATCGAGTACCAGTTGCGATACCAGATATTCCAGATAATCTTAAAAAAGCCACAATTGCAATCGAAGACAAGGAATTTTACTCACATCAAGGGTTTGATATGTTAGGTGTGCTGCGTGGATTCTCTAGATTTTTTACGAGAGGTAGAGCTCAGGGAGGATCAACACTTACTCAACAACTGACCAAAAATGTATTACTAACTTCTGACCGTTCGATACTACGTAAGCTAAAAGAGCTGGTTCTTTCGATCCAAATAGAGCGCAAATTTAGTAAAGATGAAATATTACAGATGTATCTTAATGAAGCTCCGTATGGTGGTACGGCGATTGGCATAGGGGCTGCAGCTGAGCGATACTTTGGCAAAAGCCCCAAAGATCTAACATTGCTTGAATGCGCGGTTCTTGCTGGTATGCCACAAGCACCAAGTACATACTCCCCTTATGGCTCTAACCCTACGGCGTATGTCGGGAGAGCTACCGCCGTATTGCGTCGCATGCGCGAAGATGGCTATATAAATGCCGAGGACGAAAAACGGCTCGTTGCAGAGCTTCCAAATGTGACTTTTCAAACACCAACACATGACATTAAGGCCCCTCACTTTGTTTTTTATGTCAAAGATCAGTTGGCAACGTTACTTGGAGATGGGGCTATTGAACAAGGTGGTTACACCGTGACAACGTCACTTGATTTGGATTTACAAGATTTTGCACAAGGAGTCGTTACAGAAGAGATTGCAAAGGTAGAGAACATAAATATTACCAATGGTGCAACGATGGTGATGAATCCGCAGTCAGGAGAAATTTTGGTAATGGTTGGATCAAAAAATTATTTTGATGATAATTACGACGGAAAATACAATGTTGTCATGGCATCGCGACAACCAGGTAGTACCATTAAGCCGGTTACATATGCAGCGGCATTTGCCAAAGGTTACTCGCCCTCTACAATGATACTTGACGTGCCCACTAAGTTCCCGGGTGCCAAAGAAGGCGAGTTTTATGAACCAAAAAACTATGATGGTAAATTTAATGGGCCAGTGCAATTACGCTTTGCACTTGCGTCTTCACTCAATATTCCTGCGGTCAAAATTTTGTCACTAGTTGGGGTTAAAGACATGTTGACTCAAGCATATAACATGGGCTTTGAATCGCTTGAGCCAACTTCTGCCAATATGAGCCGGTTTGGATTGTCGGTAACATTGGGTGGAGGAGAGGTAAGATTATTTGATTTGGTGCATGCATATTCGGCTTTCGCAAATGGTGGAGACAAAGTTGAGCCAGTTTCGATATTGAAAGTAGAAAAAGAAGGTAAAAAAGTATATGAATGGAAAGGAGTACAAAAGTCGCGCGTACTGACTCCTGATGTGGCATTTTTGGTTAATCATATTTTGTATGACAACAATGCAAGACTATTAACATTCGGCGCTAACAGCTTGCTAAATATGGGTGGGAAGCCGATTGCAGTAAAAACAGGAACTACGAACGATCGCAAGGATAACTGGACTGTAGGCTGGAGTACAAATGCAGTTGTGGGAGTATGGGTTGGAAATAATGACAATACAGCTATGAAAGCAGTTGCCTCGGGAATTTCTGGTGCTTCGCCAATTTGGCGTAAGATAATGCTTAAAGCGTGGGAACTTTATAAAGGGAATGAATTTGTGGCCCCTGATAATGTTGAAGCCAAACAAGTTGATGTAATGTCTGGATACCCAGAGCATGATGGTTACCCTGCGCGAGCTGATTATTTTATCAAAGGTACTATGCCTACCTCCCCTGATCCATTTCATGCAAAACTAAAATTGTGTAAAGGACAGAACAAACTGGCTACGGATGTTGATATTGCTAGAGGCGAATACGAAGAAAAAGAATTCTTTGTACTAAAGAGTGAAAGTACGAATTGGACAGATGATATTGCGGGCTGGATCGATGGCCAAAGCAATGATAAGTACAAAATTCCAACAGAATATTGCAGCAGTGATACGGATACTGTAATCGGCTTTGATAGCCCCCATAATCATGACAAAATTGGTAGTGGAAGCGAACCTGTGGATGTCAATGTGAAGTTGACAGTAGTTAGCAGTAAGGACACAGAATGGATCAAAATTTGGCTCGACGATAAATTGATTTCGGATGGTAATAATAAATATGTTAATGTAACATCGGCTGCAGTTGCAACTGGAACACATAAATTAAAAGGTGTAGTAAGACTAAAAAATGGAGATCAAAAAGAAACCGAAATTACTATTGGGGTTAATCAAGTTTGGGACTATGTGTCCCCTACCCCTTCTTCAGTCGCAACTGCAAGTGCTACGCCTGTACCGACTCCTTAAACTGAGCGAGAAGTGATTGCTAATTTCGTAAGTAGAAGTGTAAGTATGTGTGCTTTTTCTTTTAAATATTCAGTATTTTCATCCCATGTTAAGCGGAGTAATAAACTTGGGTATTTGCTCTCTAGCACTTCTACCATTAAAAGTGACTTGGATGCTTTTATGATAATTGGTTTTATCTTGTCAAAATTGGTGGGTTGAGAAAGTGTAAGCGAAATATCAATACTAGTCGTGTGTGAATACTCGGAAACTACACCCTGGTAGCTGGTTGAAAGAGACATTGAACGCTCTGTATCGAGCGTGAAAGATTGAAGATTGAAGGTACCAATAACTTGATTATTGTGAACAATATTATGATCACTAGTTAAATCATAACTAATCACTAATTCGTGCATAACTGATGATAGGATTGGACGGATATCGCTATTGCTCATTGCAGTTAGATTGCGATGTTCATGGATGCTACCAAAACTTGGCTCCAAGCTATCTCGCGAAAAGGTGATACCAATTTCAAAGATCACTACGTTAGAAACGCCATGCTTTTGATAGGTTGACAAAACTGATGCTAGATTTTCGGCAAGTGAAAGGCGAAGTGCAGATGCCTCGCGAGTGAGTGCGTTTTCGAGGATTATACGATTGCCCTGTTCATCTTTCTCAACAAGACTTCCGGTTATATGTTCGTCTGCACCAAGTGAAGCAAGAATGTCTCGCAAGCGATCTTCAAAACGGTAGATTGCGGGAGTAATATCTGTGGGGACTGGTGTGGTAAGTGGAGCAATTGGAATATTTTTGTAATTGTATATGCGCAAAATGTCGGCGACCAAATCATCCTCTACTTCGACATCAGTTCGAAAATATGGGATCTCGACTGTAAGCTTGGTGCTTGTTTGCTCAACGACAACATAATCGAGAGCGGTGAGTATTTTCTTAGCTGTTACGAGTGTAAAATCTATCCCCGACAATAGATGTAGCCGGGAAAGTCGCAAGGTCATGGATTTGGATTTGACGGGATGCGGGTAATAATCACTATTGTCGTAGTAAGTACCACCTGCAAGCTCAAGAATAAGCTCTGTAGCGCGCGAAAGAGCAAGATCGACGGCACGAGGATCTAGAAATTTGTCGGTACGTAAGACCGTTTCGTTGTTGATGTGTTGCTTGCGGCTTGTGGTGCGAATACTTCTTTGATCATAGTTGCCTGAATCTAGAATAAAATCTGTGGTTGTGTCTGTTACGCCAGTTTCGGCACCTCCAATAATCCCCCCCAATACGATTGGTTTGCCGCCCGACGAAATGACAAATGCGGAAGGATCTAATATTAACTGGGTACCAAGAAAAGTTGTGAGCTTTTCGTTTTGATTTGCGTTGCGCCAGGTAAGCTCGTTAGCGGGGAGTTTGTCTAAGTCTTGAGCATGCAAGGGCTGACCATACTCAACCATAACGTAATTGGTGATGTCGACGACGTTGTTGATACTTTTGAGGCCATAAGCAAGCAATCTTTCACTTAGCCATTTGGGTGATTTTTTGATTTGTACCCCGCGAAATATTCGAGTTGTGAATCGACGCACCTCATCGCATTCGACGGTAATTGGGATTTGTTGATCTTTGGTAGCTTTTTTTCCAACTTTACCATAACCTTTGGGGAGTTTGAGGGGGATATTTTCGAGAGCGGCAAGGTCTCTTGCGCAGCCTATGATACTAAGCCAGTCGGAGCGATCCATACGATGCTCGAGATCGAGTACTTTGCCATCCCCAAGAGGTTTGTCGAGCATGAGACCTAGAGCTGTAAAACTCTCTGCAATTTCTTTGGGAGATTTTTCAATTTTGACGTAATCTTGTAACCAGTTAATTGGAATTTTCATATATAGCTTTCGTATTCTGCGTTGAGGTCCGTCCCCTAGGGTTAGGGGACGGACCTCTAGGCTTCTATTTGTAAACGATTTCGCCTCCGTAGAGCTTGCGAATATCTGAAATGCCAAATTTGCTCATAACAAGTCTGTCCAAACCCATGCCGAAAGCATAGCCGGAGTAAATCTCTGGATCGATACCACATGCACGAAGTGTATTGCTGTGAATCATGCCACTCCCCAACACTTCGATAAATCCGCGGTATTTGCATACAGAGCATCCCTCGCCTTTACATAAACGGCACTGCATATCGACCCCCATACCAGGACTCACTTCGGGATAATATTTGTAACGAAATCGTAAAATTACGTCATCACCAAACAAAAATTGATGAAACTTGGTGAGAGTGTCTTTGAGATGTTGAATGGTAATTCCTTTGTCGACAACAAACCCTTGATATTGATAAAAGAAACTACTATTAGTACTATTGTTGGTTTCATTGCGATAACATTTGCCTGGTGCAACAACCCGAAGTGGTGGGGTGTTGGTGCTCAAAATGCGAGTTTCTATTGATGAGGTGTGAGTGCGCAATAAAATATTGGGTTCGTGAATATATAAACTGTCTTGAAGGTCTGTCGCTGGGTGTCCCTCTGGCAAATTGAGGCGACGAAAGTTGTACTCAACTTCTTCGATTTCTGGCCCCTCACCTACCGAGAAACCGTGGTAGCGGAAGAACTGATTCATCTCGCGAATTATCTGAGTTGTAGGGTGAAGGTGGCCAGCATGTTGAGGGCTTGCTGGGATTGTTGGGTCGTAATCTAGAATTTGAGATTGTGAATCTAATTCATTCGATTTGGCAGAGAGACTCTCTTCGATGTCTTTTTTGAGTGTGTTTAGTATGGGGCCAATCTCTTTTTTGTCTTTCAGGGTCAGACCTTGAAGGCTGGTCATGAGAGTGCTGATTAGCCCGTGCTTTTTGCTTAGATACTTGGTGCGAAGAGCCTCGAGCTTGGCCAAACTATTAATCCCCTCTAGTTCTTGTTTGTATTCTGATTTGATTTGAGTTATCTTGTTTTGCATTGGCATCCTTTATTGTAACTTAATTTGGCACAAAAAAACCCGCTTGTGCGGGTTTGTTGATTCGACAACATCCCCCGCTTATTGGTGGGTAAAGAAAAACTTAGAAGCGGTTATAAGATGTTGCATAGGTTTCATATTACAATTCTTTGAAAAAATGTCAATTGCCCCTAGATACAGCCAAAACCAACCTCCCTGTCACCAGGCTCTAATTACAGAGCTGGGCGGGTGGTTGGTTCTCGCAATGTTTGGGAGTATACAACAGATGCGTATGGAAAGTCAACTAGCTGTACGCGTCACATACATTCCGGACTCTCACGTATATTGTGCAGCGTACTTTTGAGGGGTTAGATAATTGAGCGCTGCGTGTGGCCTGGTCGTATTGTACCAGTTTAGATATTTAACTAATTGTTCATCTCCTTTAAAGACATCAATTTGCCAGTCACTGCGCTCAACACATTCTTCTTGAATGGTGCGATTGAATCTCTCAATCGCACCATTGACTCTGGGACATCGGGGATAAATAAAGAGATGGTTAATCCCTCTGCTTTCAATATACTCATTGAAGTCGCCCAAAAACTCAGACCCATTGTCTGTTTGAACTGTGTGAATAGGGAGGTGATAGCGTGCCTCAAATGCCTTGAGTGCCTCAATTGTGTGAATGGCCGCGCCACTTTTCACTCGCTGTACATATGCCACTTTCGTCACAATATCCATGATGGTGAGGAGTCTTAACCCAACACCATTTCCCCACACGATCACGCTGTCCATCTCTACGTATCCAGGACGAATATCTTTGCCAACCCGTCTCACTCTAGATCTGGAAAACCTCAATTTATGTTTCTGCTTTGGGACATCGAAGAAGTAATTGTTCCGCTTAATGATCTTGCCAATTTTGCCGGCGCTGTACCCCTCTATTCCCAGTGAGTCGGCGTAGGCAGTGACCAGTATCTTTAATTTGTCTTTGCCAATTCTTCCATACTGTTCACGGATTGATTTGATGAGTGAGATCAAGCGTTCGTCCACTAACATAGTTCTTGTGTGATTGGGCCTAGTACTGCGGGGGACAAGACAGGCAAGCTTTCCCTTGGTTTTGCTGAAAGCCTGTCTCCAGTCGTAATAGGTGGATCTTCCCACCCTGAAGGCCTCGCAGGCTGAGGAAACGCCATACTTAGTGGCATGTTCCAAAACCCGGAAGCGGAATTTAGCTGGATCACTATTTTCGAACTTTAGGGAACTGCTTAATGTTTTCATCATGGCAGTATACCCATGATTAAACTTGGGTCGTCTAAACCTAGTGCGGGTTGGTGAATCTTCCTTCATTCCTGACTCCTCCTGAGTCCGGAATGTATCGTGACTTATTCA
>Ga0194063_10000374_pt1 | contig 33075 bp, 34 predicted proteins | sample SepL3720m_MetaG_FD_155459 | JGI IMG/M metagenome (GOLD analysis project Ga0194063, IMG submission 155459) | Anoxic zone freshwater microbial communities from boreal shield lake in IISD Experimental Lakes Area, Ontario, Canada - Sep2016-L373-20m | ecosystem: Environmental > Aquatic > Freshwater...
TGATTTTCCCGGGCAAGGCGTAAGACGAGAAAATCCTCTATGTGACTAGAGAAGCCCCTATGATGATGGGGCTACGACTGACAGGATTTAGTTTGGTGGTGGCGATCGCCATGATTGTCGGGTCTGTACTGGCATCTTACACAGGTAAAACACTTGGTTTCTCAGCTGGATTTATCGTGATGCTGATTCTCCTGCTTGGAGCTGTCGTGATGTTTGGAGGGATGTGGTGGATATGGCAGGTATATCAAAAGACTATGTTTATCATCACGACTCGTCGGCTCACCAAGTTTATTCATACGACCCCGTGGACGAGGTATCAGATGTCGCTCGGACTCGACAAGGTAGTTGATTCGGCGGCATACAGCAAAGGATATGGTCAATCGATCTTTGGACTCGGGACGTTTGTGGCGAGATCGTCTGCCGGCAATATCAAGAATTTTAAGATTGAGAATATCCACTATAGCGAGGATCTACATAACTGGATGAATAAACTAATGTTTGTGTTTGCTAAAGAAACAGAAAAGCTCGATGAGTTTAGGCCATTTACGGCGAAAAAGATGGGTGAGCGATATTAACGCCCTGGTAGAATAAGGATATGAATGATCAGGTCGAGTTAGTCAAAAGCAAAATTGATATTGTGGAGGTGATCGGGGAGAGGGTGGTGCTTAAAAAAGCTGGACGACATTTTAAAGGTCTTTGCCCGTTTCACTCAGAGAAGTCACCGAGTTTTATTGTTTCTAGTGAACGTCAGAGTTTTAAATGCTTTGGCTGTTTTCCAGCTGGTTCCTTAATTAAGAGTAATGGTGGACTTGTTCCTATTGAGAAAGTTGTAGAGGGTGATGAAATCATATCTGGTAGTGGAGCTCTGAGAAAGGTAACCAGGCTATTGATCAGGGACTATGAGGGATTATTGAGACACATTAAGTTAAAAAAATTGTCTGGGGATGTGATATTGACGACTGATCACAAAGTATTAGTTGTTCGAGGAGCCCCTTATACTAGAATATATAAGAATTTTTCTAAAAGGTATAAAAAATATTTACTCTATAATCAAGAAAAATATTTCGATCTAACGGAGAAATACTTCCCAGTTACTAAGATAACTGCTGGAGAAATTCAATTGGGAGATTTGTTGTTGTATCCGATTGTAGAAGAGGTAGTAGATCCTATAGAAATAGATTTGCAAAGATATGTAGGAATAAATAAAAGAGGATTAGTGCCGAGAGAGATTCCTCTTAGAGTTAATCTGAATGAGGATTTTTTGAAATTAGTAGGTTACTATATTGCAGAGGGTAGCAATAATCGAGCATATATTCGTTTTAGTCTAGGTGCAAATGAGCATGATTTTGCACAAGAAATTGTGCAATTAGTTAAAAGCATTTTTGGTCTCGAAGCGTCTCTATATTTTTGTAAAGGTGACAAAAGTGGGATAGAGGTTACATGCTGCAATGCACAGTTAGCGAGAATGTTTGAGAATTTATGTGGGAAGGGTGCGGAGAATAAACATATTCCCTATGAACTGAATTTGATATCTCCCGCTAGGCAGAGGGTGCTATTAGAAGCTATCTGGAAGGGAGACGGAACCGATTTTGTTGCGAGTCAATCAATTAACACTCATAGATCAGTTACGACGATTTCTAGGGAGTTATTGGTACAGTTGCGCGACGTGTTACTCAGACTTGGTATACATCCAACAGAACACAAATTAGATGAGCGATTGGATAAAAATGAAGTTCACCATAGAGACTCATATACTATTTACTGGTCAGAAGAAGGCCATAGTAAGTACGACTTAGTATATAAAACGAGGAAAGGAGCTAGATATTGGTTGTTGCCGATTCATACGATTTCTGAATCTTATTTTAAAGATAAAGTTTATAACTTAACTGTTGATGTCGATCATTCGTATGTTTCTGAGAATTTTGCGGTTGGAAACTGCCAAGAAGGAGGAGATGTCCTGACATTCCTGCAAAAGTATGACGGCATGTCATTCCTTGAATCTCTTGAACTACTGGCTAAAAGAGTAGGGATCACACTCGAGTCATATAGACCAACTTCGCAGGATGCATACCGGAAAAGACTACTAGAGATCGCATCGCTCGCGAGTGAGTATTACCACTATTTACTGACTAAACATGCAAGTGGAAGTGAAGCGAGAGAATACCTAAAGGCTAGAGGAATAGGGAGTGAAGCAATCACCCAATTTAATCTAGGTTATGCGCCAAACCAATGGCGGAGCGTGTCGGACTTTTTGATTCAAAAGAAAAAGTATACAGCCGAAGAAGTAGAGGCAGTAGGTCTCGTGATCAGGAAAGATGCTACTAGCTATTATGATAGATTCCGCGGCCGGGTGATCTTCCCACTTAAAGATCACAAGGGAGTGGTAGTTGGATTCTCTGGACGTACGTTGCTCAAAGATGAGAAGGAAGCCAAATATATCAATTCGCCTGAAACCAGTCTGTATAGCAAAAGTAAAATGTTGTATGGTCTCTGGGAAAATAGGGAATATATCCGTAAAGAAAATGGGATAGTGCTCGTAGAAGGAGAGCTCGATATGATCCCGTCATGGCAAGCTGGAGTCAAAAATGTTGCGGCGATCAAGGGGAGTGCGTTTACGAATGAGCAGGCACAGCTCATTGCCCGTTTTACCAAAAATGTGGCGATGTCTCTTGACTCTGATAGCGCTGGGCAGGAGGCGATAAAAAGAGCGGTGATAATAGCAGAAAATATGGATCTGAGTATAAGAGTTGTACAGATTAAAGGGGGCAAAGATCCGGGTGACGTGGCAACAGCTAATGGCCGAAGCTGGAGGGAAATGGTGAGCTCAGCGGTACTATACTGGGACTTTTTGATTGATAGTGCTCTTAGCCAGCATGATCCCAAAACGGGAGATGGGGCTCGAATAATATCCAACGAAGTAGTGCCTGCTCTAGCGTTAATTGCCAATTCGGTGATGAGAGCCCATTATGTGAGTGAGCTAGCCAAAAAACTCAGCGTACCAGAGGATAGTATCTACGCGGAAATCAATCGGAGTAATAAGAAAAAAGAATTAAACATCCTCAAACAAACAGTCTCATCGATTGAAAAGGGTCAAGTGAGCAGGAGAGAAGAGGTGGAAGAGTATCTCCTAGCTTTAACTTTGCAGTTTTTCGACAAAGTGAAGGTATTATTGCCGAAAATAGAACTAACATGGATTAGTATGCCAGCGGTAGCCAAAATTTTTGATAAATTAGCGTTGTGGGAAGAAAAGAAGGAATTTAAGATCCAGACTCTGGTGGCAGAGATCCCCCCAGAGTTACAACCAGTGCTAGACACAACTTATCTCAAGGATCTCAGTAGGGTAGAAGATCCAGTTAAAGAATGGGAGAGAACTGTCATGGAAATGCGAGGACTTTATGGACGAGCAGAACTCAAGAAACTCGCCGGTGAGATCGCTGAGGCCGAGAAAAAGGGCGAGATGACTGAGACGCTCCAGGCACGCTTTGTGACTCTCTCCAAGAGTTTGTCTGGTATAATGTAGAACATGGTAGCAAAAAAGGTAGTCAAAAAAGTCTCCAAAGCAAAGAAAGTGGTAGCCAAAGACAAGAAATTGCCATCGGTGGCGGTCGTAAAAAACAAAGCGGAAGTGGCGGCAGAAATCCAAAATCAGAGTGGCCCAATTGAGATGAGTGATGGACGAAAGAAAAAGGTTCGAGAACTCATTTTGCGAGGTCTTTCCAGAGGTTATGTGACACAAGATGAGATCATGGATCTTTATCCTGATGCCGAAGAACATGTGGAAATGATTGATGATTTGTATGACGAGCTACTACTTAAAGATATCGATTTGTACGAGAGCGTAGCTGATAGCGGAGAAGAAAAGGTAGAGCGCGAAACTACAGATCTAGAGAAGGAACTAGAAGTGCTTTCAACCCTCGATTCTAGGGCAATTTCTGATCCTGTACGGATGTACTTGCGCGAGATCGGGAGAATCCCACTACTTACCCGTGACCAAGAGATTGATCTAGCCCAAAAAACTGAGGCAGGGGATCCAATGGCTAAAGAAAAACTAACTTCATCGAATCTACGCCTCGTAGTCTCGATCGCCAAAAAATATATTGGTCGTGGGATGTCCTTCCTAGATTTGATTCAAGAGGGCAACAAGGGCTTGATCAGAGCAGTCGAAAAATACAACTGGAAGAAAGGTTTTAAATTCTCGACTTATGCTACCTGGTGGATTCGCCAGGCGATAACTCGAGCGATTGCTGACCAAGCTAGAACGATTCGTATCCCAGTTCACATGGTAGAAACAATCAATAAATTGATTCGGATTTCACGCAAACTAATGCAAACACTCGGGCGCGAACCACTACCAGAAGAAGTGGCAGAAGTGATGGAAATCACCCCAGAAAAGGTGAGAGAAATCCTCAAGATTTCGCAGAAAACCACCTCACTCGAGACTCCAATTGGTGAAGATGAAGACTCGTATCTTGGTGATTTTATTGAAGATACGAAACAAGCCTCGCCGTATGAACTCACGACTCAGCGCTTGCTCAGAGAGAATATTGAAGAAGTATTGTCAGGACTCTCTGATCGCGAATCTAAAGTACTAGAAATGAGATTCGGACTAAGGGGAGCAAAGCCCATGACACTAGAAGAAGTCGGGAGAGAGTTCGGGGTGACACGTGAACGTATCCGTCAGATCGAAGCCAAGGCGCTAAGAAAACTCAAGCATCCGAGTAAGAGAAGGATGCTACAGGACTATCTAGACTAAGATTGTTTAAAATTTGTCGGACGAAAATTTGTGACCTCCGGTATTATTTTGGATAGAGTACAAACTATTTGCCTGCTTCGCGTCGCATAGTTTGTTTAAAGGAAAAATAATAGTGTCGGCAAAATTTCATCCGCCAACTTTTTTAAGTTTATATTTACCAGAACAACTGCAGTGAGGTAGGGGGGTAGGAGATGACTGTAGGATTAAAGCCAGATTTGAACTTGGTGAAACCGATCCATTTTTTGTACATTTTGGGGTAACGAGGATCATAGATGCCACCGAAATCGAAGATCTCACAGTCTTTCAGCTTGGCGATTTGCATCGCCTTCCAGGTGAGTAAGGTGGGTGCAAATGACTTGTAGCCGAGGGGACTAGAGAAGGCGGCCCAGTAGGTAGCAATAGAGTCATGATAGAGGACGAGGAGGCTGGCGATGAGCTCATCACCCCTGCCTGCGCAGGCAGGTTTATAGCAGAGATGTAGATCGCCTTGATCTGCAAAAGATTTAAAGATGCCATGTAATAATTCTTTGGAGTATCCGATGACGTTTTTTTGTTTGGACCAGTGGTGATGTAGGTTGAAAAAATCTTGTTTTTGGAGATCTGAAAGTCTGCCGAGAGGGGTGGTTGTAATATTTAAAGTATTTACTTTGAGTGTGTGGACGATGTTGTAGCGAGTTTTTTGTGTAAACGAGTTGAGAATGATCTGCTCCTGTGGCAGGAGATCTATGAGAGAAGTGCAGGAGTGAGCAAAAGGCTCGACAGAGAGACCTAGTTTTTTAGCGGGTAATGGAGTAGTTAATCCTGGCTCTATGATGGTAGTGAGAGTGTGATGACTAGCGCGAAAATGTTTGAGCCATACGAGATCAAGGACTTTTGGTCGTTGGATCTTAGCAATAGTAAGGGGTCCGAGGGTACGGTAGAAAAGTTTTGACCCCTTTATGCCTGTGACATGCCAGCCAATTTCCCTCATTAGATGAGCGTGCATGCTCGACTGATGGAGATCTTCGTGTTTGGTGAAGCGAGTAAGGAGATCGGTCACGATTATTTCTGCTTATTTTTCTTAGATTTGCCAGGTTCACTGACAAGTACTAGTTTGTTTTTGGCGAAAACAAATAGGTAAAGCATGTCGAGAATACCCGCAGTATGGATGAGCAGGAGAGCGAGGAACCAGTAGCGATCATCGTTTCTGGCGGCTTTCCAGAGCGCAAGCCCACTCCAAAATAAAGTCCAAATGGCGAGGATGCCGAAGCCGGCGCCCATCCATGGGCGACCTCCGAAATCCATCATGCCACCAAAGTTGTTAAAGTTAGACCAATTGCCCATCATAGATACCTCCTTGAGTAGAATTGAATAGGTTAAGTTTATCATATGGGGCATATTGACAACTATATTCGGGTATTATATGGTTATATTATGAAGAAGAAAGTAGAGACTAGAACGTATCAAGATAGAAGAGACTACCTAGCCAAGATGACTTCTGTCCGTCGGTTAAGACTCAAGAAAAAGCTGGTTGAATCTAGGGGAGGGCAGTGCCAAGTTTGTGGGTATTCGAGATGCTTGATCGCGCTCGACTTTCATCACTTAGATTCAACAACTAAGCAATTTGAATTATCTCAGCGTGACTTGACTAGAAGCTGGGATAAAATACTAGTAGAAGCGAAAAAGTGTATTCTGGTATGTTCAAATTGTCACAGAGAAATCCATGCAGGGATGATGCAACTAGGTGATATAATTACATCTGTAAAAAGTGAATAACCGATCCCCTGTAGCTCAATGGTTGAGCAAGAAGCTGTTAACTTCGAGGTTGTAGGTTCGAGTCCTACCGGGGGAGCTAGTTAGTTCTTATACGAACTCCAAAATCAATATGGATTTAGTTGACATTACCAGGCTGACACACCCGGGGTGGAATTGTGGAATTTACTTAAACAAAACGATTCCCAACATGGGGTGAATCTTAGTTGCATGCTTTCGTTCCGGCAATAACAGCATGACATTTATCCTGGAAACCACAAGGTTCGGATTCATTGCAGCATGAAAAGCCATGAGATATGACACTGGTGCAGGTATATCCACTACTACCACACGCAGTGCCACCAGATAAGGTATAAATAATTGCTGACGGCGTCACACAAATTGGCTTACCGCCACCTCTATGGCCGTGCTCATACCACCATACACCGGCTCCAGGAGCTGATGCATAGTATGTGGTTCCACCACACTCAAGACTACTTCCGTTACAATCGTAGTCAAAGCTCCCATCACCACGATTTGTACCACCACAGTAACTAGATCCCGGATATGCATTTACATTTGAATCGTAACAATCAGTATTATTTGATGCAGTATAACTTCCTGTTTGTGGAGCACAAGACGTAAGCGCTCCAGTGCCATAAGTATCACCATCAGCATCTAAGTATTTTGCAGGACTAATGGTTCGAGAAATGGCAATATTTGTGTCATTACAATCAGTACTATTCGTCACATACCCAGTATAAGTAGCTCCACATCTTTTGGTTGATACTACAGAGTTACCATATGTATCTGCATCTGAATCTTGAAAGAAGGTAGTACAAGTAGTACCTGCTATACATTCTACTGATGTTGTACAAACGGATCCATCCAAAACTCCGGTTCCCGTTAATTGTGTTCGATTGTTGCCAGCATAGAAAGTTTTACCCGACAAAACATTGGCAACAGTAGCATTTCCACTTGATGCAGACCAAGTAGCGGAAGAATAGATCCGATTCCACATGACACCCCAGTTGCCCCAAGCACCTACTCCCTCTGCTCCATAGCTAGTGGTGGCAACGGCTTTGTATAAAGTATTGAGTCTTGAGGCATCTCCTACAGCTGGAGATGTTGGAGCAGGAGTTGGCTGAAGTGACCCTTGTCCTGTTTGGAGAATACGGGAGGTGTTATAGAACGTCTTACCACTAGCCACATCACTAGGAGTGGCATCACCTGAAGGAGTCCAGATACTGGCAGAATACACTCTGTTCCACATAGTCCCCCAGTCTCCCCAAGCTCCTGCTGACTCTGACCCATATGAACTAGAAACAAGAGAATCATAGAGAGTTTTTAAATGAGAAGTACTAGCTGATTCGGGAGTACTCCCCTGCTGTTCGGCAAAGACAAAAGCACCTAATCTAAAAAGACCATAACCAAGTAGAATGACAAAAACTCCGAGCAAAAATCGGCGACACATATTAGATTAATAGTAGCAGAAATCTATCTATAATAGTGGTAAATAAAATTTGAATTATTTTAAATCGTGAGTAATTCGTTTTTCTAAGTCTAGGAGTGGTTTGAGAGATACTTCATCAGCATAATTTTCTGTTTCGTAATAGCCAAATGGATTATCTAGGTCTTTGATGAGCATAACCATGTAGATGAGGATGAAAGAAACAAAGGCAACGAAAAAGATGCTTTCATAATAGGGGTCAATCTTGGTAAAGATTAATCCAAGACACATAATAGCTGAGATAATTTCTGCGATTGCGTATCCAGCTGGGTTGAAGGAAGTCTCTCTGATAGTATGAATCCTTGTGATTGATCTCCTCAAATTGTTTTGTTCGTTTTTTAGTCTGACGATGAAGTTGGCTTGAGTGAGTGGTTCAAGAGCAAGGAAGTAATCATTAAGGTTAGTAATGCTATTTAATACCGTTCCAGTCTTAACCTTTTTGTTTAACCACTGCAGGATTGATCCAGTTAAATCATGAACATGGTGGAGGAGATCTTTGGCAACTTTACCTTTCTTGTTTTTGTAGGTGATATAGCACTCATCAGTTAAGACTTCTAAACTACATGCCAGTTCTCCTGGTAGTTTTTCAGCTTCTTTGTAATCCACGAGTACCCCTGAGATGAGGAAGCCCACGAGAAAGACATTGGCTGAGATGATCGCTCCAAACAGTGAATTAAGAGTGAGAAATTCCCAACCCATTTGATGAGAGAAAAGCTTGAGGAGAATAATAATGGCAACAACGGGAAGTACTCGAAAAGCCAATCTCCACTTACCTTGTTCCAAGATGTTCATGCTCGAATTATACTAAAGATAGTATTTTAAATCGACTTCGGTGTTATTGGGAAACGATTCATGTAAGACCAGAAGTGGGGAATAAGATGTTTTGTAATTAATATATTTTTGTGTAATATTAATGGATTTATGATTGGTAGAGAACTAAAAATGGTTGAGCTAAAGAATGAAAATGAATAACTTAAAGAGATGAAAAATTCGGGGTTAAAATTAGAGTAGATATTATTTGGGTGAGCAAGTGTAGGTGAATTCCATTTGCTGAGTGGCCTCGTTGACTTTGTTATCAATTTTGAAGGCGCAAAGCTTCTCTTTGCCTTTGACCACACTTTGACAGCCAGTATAGCCATCTTTGTTGGAGTACTTTGAGCAGGCATTTGATTGAGTGCTTGAAGAAGTGGTGGGGGACTTTTTGGCAAAGAAGAAAATGCCAAAAAATGTTGCAAGAGTAACGACGACAAAGACAATAATAAGTGATTTTTTCATATAATAAATATTATCATATTTAGGTGAATTGCTCCAAATATGATTTGGTTAAAGTTTTGATGGCTTCATCTATTTTGACGATGCACATGCCGACATCATACTGACCGTAGATGACATAGCTACCGAGTGGAGAGAGCAGGATAGTGGGGAGTGCCAGGAGATCTTCTTCTCCCTCGACCGCGATGATCTGAGGTCTCGTGGGTTGACCTAGGGCTGTTTGGAAAATATTCGCAAACTCTGAGTTGATGACTCCTCGTGGATTGCTAATCGTAGCGTGGGTCACGGGGAAGTACCGCTCTATATCCTTGGGATCTAGACCGTGCCGGCGAGTGTGATAATCGACGATGCTGACGGAGGGTATGTAGCCGGCTTTTTGTAAATCAATGGAGACAATGTCTCCCACAGAAATAATGAAAGAACCTAGTGGAAGAGCCTCTTTCTGTTTAGGGAGGTTTGTGACCACGGTGCCGAGGGGGATTTGGAGACTGGAGCGTAAACTCTCTGGAAGATGATAAATTGATTTTTGCGTAATAAATTCGAGAAAAGAATGGCCCTGACGATCGATAATACCAGCACGGATCCGACTAGAACTAATGATCTCATTATCGTCACCGAGTGAGTAGGGTAGGACGATGAGGGCTAGTTTGGCTAAGTCGAGCCCTTGTCTTTTCGCATTGATAATCTCGGCATTGGGTTTAGTTTCTTTAGTGACATAAATAGCTTCGATAGTACTATCGGTTAAGGAGGTACCATAAATATCTGTAATAGGAATGATTTTGACTCTAGACTCGACGTCTGATTGGTGCAAAAAATCTTTTAGATTTGATTGCCTAGTAAGATAATCTTCGATGCTAGTAGAAGCTAATTTGTCCTGAGTAAATAATTCTTTGACAATTCCAATAGTGAGAAATTCGGCTTGACTTAGAGCGGTAGTAATAAAATTTTCATGTCCCAGATGAAAGTGATCGAAAGTGCCACCTAAAATAGCATGATGATAAAGATGTGACATATTAAATTTTCTTTAGCGAAGCAAGAATGGTGTCGAGAGTGGTGAGGTCAAGAGGTGTGGGGGAAGATGGCGTGACTAGCGAAATCGCGCCGTAGAGTGTCGGGGCACCCCAACCATACTGAGTTAGCTGGCAAAGTCCAAAGCCCTTACCGCTAATAGGAGTAGAGCGGCGGAACTTGTCGCCACTTTGGTTAACTATCTCGACAAAACTCGTATATCTAGCACTTGGACCTTCTGAATCAGGATCACCTGGATAGAGACAGACTGATCCACCGAAGCCACCTTGCAGGATCGTAATGCCCAAATTGTCACCGGAGAGAACTAGTCGCTCACTATCTGGGCCAGGAACCTCTTTTTTGACGGTCCAAGTACTGGGGATTGTGAGTTCGTATTTGGGGAAAGAGAGGATGCCTCCACCTTTGACTGTTTGAGTTTTGACGACTGGGCACTGCGCGAATTCACAGTTGGGGCCAGATCTACCTACAGATGAACCATCAGGACAAAGTTTGGCTTCCATAGTGCAGGCAACTGCTATAGGAGTTGAACTAGGTAGTACGGTAGGGGCAGGGCTAGTGAGCGGTGAAATTCTAGTTTGACCTGCGAAATAGCCGACAACACCAGTCAAGATGATAACGAGGACGACTAGGATAGAGACAAGATGTTTCATAAGTGAATTATACGACTTTTTTGAAAAACTAAAGATTCAGGCGAACTCTAGCACTTTCGACTATTTTGTTGATAGTTTCTGTAAAATCCCAACCCATGGCGCGACTGGCGATAGTAAAAAATGATGACTCGTTTGGATCAGACATGAGACCTGGGGGGTGATTGATCTCCATGACGTTGACTCGACCGCGATTATCTAGACGCAGATCGACACGACCAAAATCTAAACAACCTATGGTTTGATAAGCGGCCAGAGCTAGTTTATTTAGCTCTTTCTCCAATGATTTTGTGACTCTTGCTGGGCAAAACTCCGTCTCTGTCATCTCTGAAAGCCCTGTAGCACCATAAATAAACTTGGCTTCGTAACTGTCAATACGCGGAGTTCCGCTAGGGAAAGCGTCAAAATTGATTTCGATAATCGGGAGAATGGTTATATCGTCGCCATTTCCAATGAGTCCAATAGTGAATTCGCGACCAGGTAGATATTCTTCGACTAACGCATTTTGATGGTATTCATGAATAATCATTGAGACAACCTGTTTTAATTCTTGCGCACTACTCACGATGGAATTTGATTTGATCCCAATGCCAGATCCTTCCCCATTGGGTTTGACGATGAGAGGGTATAGGAGCTTCTCATCTAGATGATCATTTTCATTTTGGAATAATTGCCAATGAGCAGTCCTAACACCATTGGCTTTCCAGATTTCTTTGGCGCGAGATTTGTTGAGAATCAAGGCGGAGGAAAGAGGACCAGGTCCAGTATGTGGAATACCTAAAATCTCTGCCACCATGGGGATTTGGGCTTCTCGATCGGCACTGGGGTTAATACCTTCAGATAGATTAAGCAACAAATCAATATCGTTTTTGGACTGTTTTAGTTGTTCATAGATTCCTGAACTGATGGGGAAATAGCTGACGAGATGGCCAGATTCCGAGAGGGCTTTCCCGACTGCCTCGATGGTTTTCCATTCGTCTCCCTCGATGAATTTCTCTAGAGTCGGATCGTTTCTATCTATCCCATCTGGTCGTTTGTTGTAGGCAATTGCAATTTTCATACTGAGAAATAATAACATGTTTGAGGTTGTGACAATATTTTCATTTGCTTCAAAGAACGTGGACTTGTGTAGTTCCAGGTATAATAGTCTAGATGAAAGAAAAGAAATCACCAAGAGTACTTTTTGCGGTTTGGGAACTAGAGCCATTTTTCAAAGTGGGAGGACTGGGAGAAGTAGCCCATTCTTTGCCTAAAGCTCTCTATGACATTAATGTAGATATCTCCGTAATTTTACCCCACTATAGAGCACTAAAAACTTTTGGTATGCGCAAAAGCATTGTCGGCAAATTGAAAATTAAGTATGGGAAGAAGAGTTTGCAGGTGATTGTTTCAAAAATACGTTTTTTGAATGATAATATTCCCGTTTATTTAGTAGAAAATAAAGAATATTTTGATAAACCAGTAGAGGGTACTTTTGCAGTATTTGCGCTCGTAGTGGTGGAGCTATTAAAGATAAAATTAATCCCCGGACAAGACTTCGATATTGTCCATTGCAACGATTATCATTGTGGACTCATCCCGTTACTATTGAGTGTCAAACAAGTAAAAATAAAGACATTGCTAACTATTCATTGTGTGAGCCACCAACGCAGGTCTCCGGTAGAGATAGCAACGATGATGGGTATACCTATCGAGAAATTGACTTTGATGAAGTGGGAAACTAAAGAGCGACAATTAAACTTTCTGCTTGAGGGCATAATCCACGCAGATTATATCAACACTGTCTCGCCAACCTATTTAAAAGAAATCCAAACGGAAGAGGGTGGGGCAGAATTAGATCGAGCAATACTTAAAAATATAGTCAAAATTTCGGCCATTTTGAATGGCATAGACTATGAAACGAGAAATCCGGCAACTAACCCAAATTTGGCCGTTAGGTACGGCAAAGACAGAAAGCCTCTGCTAGCGAGAAAAGCTAACAAAGCCCTGCTACAACAAAAGTTCGCCTTACCTGTTAGACCTGATGTGACGGTAATCGGCTTTATCGGGAGACTGGTAGTCGATCAAAAGGGCATTGATATGCTCCATAGGATGCTTTGGCGAGAAGAATTTGATCATTGTCAATTCGTCATCATGGGGCACGGAGAGGATGCCTGGGAAGAGCGTTTTGCAACGCTCTCGGCATTTTTCCCTGATACGATTTCTGTGTCTACAAAATATGATGATGCTTTGGCATCTATAATATATGCAGGGTCTGACTTTGTGCTGATTCCATCTCGCTTTGAGCCATGTGGGTTAATCCAGATGAATGCGATGAGATATGGATCAATCCCAATTGCCAGAGAAACTGGGGGTCTAAACGACACTATTACGCACGGCAAAAACGGTATTTTGTATCAAGAGCCGACTTCAAATGGGCTATATAAGGCAATTAATCAAGGTCTAGAATTGAAAAAAAATACGCCAAAAAAATACGTTGAGATGATTGAAGAAGCGATGAAAACAGATTTTTCTTGGGCAAAATCGGCGAAAGAATATCTGGCTTTGTATCACAAAATAACTAGCGAGGATTCCAGGCATTAAGTACCCTATAACTTGCTAAGCCTGAAATAGTGTGATATACTCGACAAAGTTAATTTACATGACGCATCTGATTGCGGGTACATGGCGCGAGCCTGCCTGCGCAGGCAGGATTTTGGATATTTGATCTGATAATCTTTCCTCTTTAGAAGTGTCGAAGGAAAAAATATATGTCGCAACAGCGAAGCTGGTTTGGTGGATCCAAACCGAACTCAGGAGTGCCGGTCGTGGTAATTCTCGTGGTGGAAATAAAATTAAATACATGTCGGTCAGTCCGGCCATGCTTGTAAAAAAAGCTGTGCCTCTCGAGACGCGAATTTATACTTCAAAAAATAAATTTGTGGATTTCCCCCTAGACCCACAAATTCAAAAAAATATTGCCCACAAGGGTTATATCAATCCAACCCCGATCCAAGACCAAATAATCCCTTCAATTTTAGAGGGTCGCGACGTCATTGGACTAGCTTCAACTGGAACGGGTAAAACAGCGGCCTTTTTACTCCCTTTGATAGACAAGATCATGAAACATCCAGGACAAAAAGTCTTGATCGTGACACCAACCCGCGAGTTGGCCGTCCAGATCATGGAAGAGGGGAGAGCATTTTCTTTTGCTACCCGACTATTCTTTACGATTTGTATCGGCGGGGTAGATATCGGGCGTCAAGTCCGCGAACTACGTCGTAATCCACAGTTTGTGGTGGGTACCCCAGGCAGACTGAAAGATCTATCTGAACGTAGAGAACTCAAATTGTTTGAGTACCGCACTATTGTGCTAGATGAAGTCGACCGGATGCTTGATATGGGTTTTGTGAATGAAATGCGTGACCTAGTGGCACAACTACCAAGAGAAAGACACTCTTTGTTCTTTTCTGCCACTATGTCTGACAAAGCTCGCATCATCGCCCGTGAGTTCCTCCACGAACCAATCACAGTCGAAGTGGCAACTCAAAGAGCGAGTGAAAATGTCGATCAAGATATCGTGAAGCTCAACGGCCGTAACAAGGTCGAGGTTTTACACGAAATGTTGATAAGACCTGAATTTGAAAAAGTTCTGCTATTTGGTCGTACCAAGCATGGTATGGAGAAGCTGACGATGGAACTAGAGAAGCGCGGATTCGCCGCGACCTCGATCCACGGCAACAAGTCGCAATCGCAAAGACAGCGTGCGCTCCAAGCATTTAAGAGCAACCAAGTGCAGATCTTACTCGCAACTGACGTTGCTTCTCGGGGTCTAGATATTGATTCTGTTTCTCACGTCATAAACTGGGAACTACCAGAAACCTATGATGACTATATCCACCGGATTGGTCGAACAGGTAGAGCTGATAAAGCTGGTTGTGCGCTGACTTTCATAGACTAGAATAGGACTATGCATACCGATTTGGTGAGAGATGGCTATGACAAAATGGCTGGAGTCTATCTGGCTAACCGCGATAGGCTCAAGAGTGGTAAATATCTCCAGCAACTTCTCAAATATTTGCCGAAAAAATCGACAATCTTAGATTTGGGTTGTGGAGCTGGGATCCCAGTCGATGATGTTTTAATCAAAGCCGGACACTCAGTAGTAGGCATAGATATCTCACCGGAGCAAATAGCACTAGCAAAGAAGAATTGTAAGGGTGGAGATTATCTAGTTGGGGATATTCTAGATTTGAAAGATAAAGAATACCAAGTCCAAGCAGTGGTATCGTTTTATACAATTTTCCATACTCCTAGGAATGAACATCAAAGAATTTTGAAAATAATATCGTCATATTTAATGCCTCGAGGAATGTTGCTCATATCCATGGGAGATAGAGAGTTTGAGGGTAATCATGTTTTGCACGGAACACCGATGTGGTCTAGCCAATATGGAACGGCAAAGAATCGTAAACTGATTGAAGCTGTCGGATTTAAAATATTAATCGATGAAGTGGATACTAGTGGGGGAGAGCGACATCAGATAATACTAGCTAAAAAGTTATGATGCGACAGGTAGCAAAATTGCATATTCAAGCATTGCCATACACCTGGAGTTCGAAGCGAGGGGAAAAGTTCGTAGATAGCTTGTACCAAATCGTGAAAGTAATGGGTTATGTAAAAACCGTTAAACGAGGAGGAGAAATAGTAGGCGTGATGTCAGGGATTGGGCCACTAATTTTAACCTTGGTCGTAGCCAAAGATTGGCAAAGAAAGGGAGTAGGAAAGGAGCTAATAGATCAACTTAAGGGCGTGCAACTTGTTTATACTAATAAAGAAAGTGTGGGTTTTTACGAAAAAATTGATTTTGTGAGAATTGGTCAGATCGAAAAGACAATATTCTTATGGCGCAAAAAATAACTAAATGGTTAGAAAAATATTGGTTTATAGCCTCTGGATTGTTGTTGTTTGGGTTGTATCTATATGGTTATCAAAAAATGTATTTTCATCAAGATGATTTAGATTGGTTTTTGATGGCTCAGAGACCTTTTTGGCAAGTCATAAACTTCCCGATAGGGGATCATGTCAATTATCTATTTCGATTACTGATAAAATTTGAATGGGAAGTATTCCACTTCAATTTTCCCTCGTATTTAATGGTTTCGACGTTAATGCACGCCGTAGTAGTGTGGTTACTTTATGACTTGGCCAGTCAAACCTCTAAAAGAAAAGATTTAGCGGCGATAGTGGCTTTAATATTTACTATCAATACAAACTGGACAGAGGCGATACTTTGGACATCTGGTCAAACAATCTCGATCACGGCAATCTTCGTCTTACTAGCGATGCAGGCGATGTGGAAGCAAAAATTCCAAGCGGTAGCGCTGTTCTTGGCGAGTTGGACGTCCGCACTGGCGATCGGACTGATCGGGGCAACTGCAATAGTGTTTGAAAAAATGCGGGTAAAAGCGATTTTGGTCGGTTTAATCCTGGGTTTAATATATTTTTGGAAGGGAACAGATGGGACAGCGATTGAATACGGTACCAAGTGGCTGTTCAATGTTTTTGTCGTTTGGGGATTAGCAATAATTAATACGGTGATTGGTCGATTGTTTATCCCTTTTGATAGATTTGAAATACTGAGAATCTGCTTAGTGTGTTTAATGGTGATCCTAGCTGTTTGGAAGTGGAGATTTAAATTGAAAGAAATTTGGAATGATACATTGACTAGATTTTTACTGCTTCAGATTGTCCTGTATTATTTGATAGTGGCGGCGGGCAGAGCTCAGTACGGAATAGGAATAATGCGAGCAGAAAGATATGCATATTTGGGACTCGTCTTGTGTTTGTTGTTGATGGTGAGAATATTAAGAAAAGTAAAAATTGGTAATTGGATTTGGATATTGCCAGTCATAATACTTATTCAAAGTATTGGATTATACCGCAGGGCAGAAGATTATATTGTGAGGCCACAGCAACTCAAAATCTTAGTTAATGAAATACGAAAAAGTGGAATAAGTGAAGAAAAATACGAAGAATATTTGCCACATTTTGTGCTAAATGATGAGCGACTGAAGTATCGTGATCTGATGATTCTCTTAAATGATTGACCTATCTGATTTTGTCTGCCATTATAGAGTCAGTAGTAGTAAATTTTGACGGATATTTTATGGCAGATCAAGACGCACAAGATATAAACCAAATGATGTCGGCCAGTTCTGAAGTGCCGATTAAGAAGCCCAAGAAATCGATGTTCTTGTGGGTAGTGCTAGGATGTGTAGTCGTGGGGGTAGGACTAGGAGTGGTGGTTTACCAGCAATCGGTAAAAACGACGATCAAACCAAGTCCGACGCCAAAAGTAGCGGTTGTGCCAACAGCTACTCCTGTTGCTGTAATACCATCTCCTGTGACACCGACGACGAATGTGGTACAGCCAGTCGAGAATACAATAACTTTCCCTGAGGCGGGAAAATTGAGAGTGTTTACTGACTTGAGTAAGTTGCAGGTATTTTTGACTATCACGATAAATGGATCTAAAAAAACCCTGACAATTCCCAATAAAGAATTAAGCGCAACCAATTTGATGACCTATGCAGACTCTACTTTTGAAGTAAAGGCAGGGGACAAAGCTACTATAGAATTATTCCTAAATAGTGCGACAGGGCCGAAGATGGGCGGTTGGATACTACCCACTGAAGCTGAGCTTTGTGGACCAACGGGCATGGTGCAAGTCGATAGAACTCCTCAACTAAATTGGGCTAAGGCGAATCTGGCTACCGGGAAAATAATTTATGCTAAACAATGTTGGGCGGATGATATAGATCCAAAAGATCCAACTAGCTACGACTTTAATGATTTTTACTTAATCTGGAGCTATGCTCCTTCAACTACGACGGCTTCTTCGAGCCCAGCTGCCTCTAGTTCGACAGTCGCCTCTGCCTCGCCATCACCTTCATCAAGTGCCACGGCATCAACGAGCCCGAGTCCAAGCCCGTCACTTAGAGCCTCTCCAAGTCCGAGTGTGAGAGCGAGCACAGTCGCTACTACCTCTGTTACCCCAACTCCTTCTCCTCGTGTAGCTATGCCTGATACAAGTGAGGGTACGCCGGTTACAGGAATATTTGAAGTGACTGTCGGGACCATATCGGTTGGACTGATTTTGTTGATCCTCGGACTATTTGGACTTTTGGCGCTGTAAATTTGGTTTTTCTCTAGAGTGAATGGTAGAATAGGGGAGTTATTTGTGTGATGGATAGTGGCAGGATAGCTCAGTTGGTTAGAGCACAGCATTCATAACGCTGAGGTCATGGGTCCGAATCCCATTCCTGCTACAAGTATTTGAAATGGAAAAAAACACCCAGCCTCTCGCGAGAGGCTGGGTTAATGTGTTGCGGGGCTAGGAGTTGAACCCAGCCTGTGAGATTATGCGATCTGTTGTCTCCAATTACTTGGAGTGTCGGACTATATCTTCGTCCACTAATTGTGGATGTCTGGCGTGTAGTCTCTACGGGTTGTCGCCTCAGGCGACTCTTCCCTCGGTATTAACCATAACCAATAATGATTATTAGGCATTCACCGATATAGCCAAATTCACCTATTCTAATTGCTTAGGTAGGGGCCCATTTTGAGCCTCACGTGCACCGTACACTACCCCGCGCGTTTGTTTTAAAGAACGAGGTCATTGTACCACCAGATGACTTGCTTTCAAAATTTCAACATGAATTTATTTTTTTTCGCGATTGTCTAAATAATTTAATAATTCATCATCTGAGTTCATAAATAGTTGAACAAATTTGGGAGAGGAGATGATTTTGAGGGGATAGATTGCTTTAAGTTTTGTCAGTGCAAGTAGGTCTTGGTCGCCAGTTACTAGATATTGTGCTTTTCTCACTAGTGCAAGTCCGACAATTGGATTGTCTTTTGGATCACGAGAAATTGATGTATATGTATTTTTTGGGTCTGCTAATTGGCTAGAATGATATAGCTGTGATAGAAGTCGTGTTTGCTTGGATGGCGATAAATGATATTTTTGGACCAACTGTTTATCTCGAAGTACGTCTTTTACTTCGGAGAGAATATAGTTTGAGATTAATACTTGAAAATACTGCTTTCGCCAAAGTTCAATGATTTTACTAGAGCTACCACTTGAGTGTAAAAGCGAGCTGATAATGATATTGCTATCTAGAACTACGAGAAGACTTCTCATATGTTTTTATTCTAACTCTTTTTATTGCTGCTAAAACGTCATCCTCAACCTCAGTTTCGACAGTATTTGGATTGTCAGCTTGGATTGAGGCTATAGTTTCCCAGAGCTCTTGACGACTAAGGGAGTTGGCATAGCGCTTGAAAGTGTCTGGACTCAACATGATGATTTGAGGTTCATTGTTGCTGATGACCATTATCGGCTCTTTAGTTTTTTTGGCTCTAGTAAAAATTGATTTGTAGTCACGCTGGAGTTCTCTGGCAGAGACTGTGTTCAGAATAGGCAAATAGTTCATAATTATTATGTTATCAGAGTATTTGTGTATGTCAAGTTGATGACAAATTGCTGACAGCCGGCCTTGATTCGATCAGACTCGGCGAGGCAGGTTGACATAAATGATGTAGTTTGGTATATTCCTCGTAATTGAATAAAGGCGTTATGGAAATTTGATTGGGAATTTCCTAGCTGATCTGGCTACTCTCCAAGAGATGTCAGGTACGGAGGCAAAACCGTAAAAAGTTAGCAACGAGTGTTGCCGAAAGGATAAAGCTCGCAGAGAAAGAGTTTTCTTGCGATTATCCCACCGACTAGGTGGGTTTTTTGTAAGAAGAAGTATCAAGGTGGTACCGCCTAGTTGAAGGCCCTTGTAAATCTATCACGTATTTTGTGGTGGTTTTGCAAGGGCTTTTTTGATGGTTATTTGTTAGTAATAAACTGAAAGGAGGTGAGAAAAATGAAAGAAAATATCGGGCAGATTATAAGCACGGAGAGCTTTTGATCTGGCATAAAAATAGCACTGACATTAGGTTTGATTGGCAGTATATTTGGAGCATTGGCATATGATCAAAATGTGAATGGCGATTATTATGCTAAACAGCGACAAATCAGAGAAGAGCTATGTTTAGCTGATCCGAGCGAATGTCCAGCCGAAGTTATTTTTTCATCTTTTCCGTGGTGAAAGAGGTAGGGGAAACCCTACCTGATAATAATATTTACAGGTACAATATATATAATGGAGGAAATATGAAACAAAGAATATTATCGGGGATTACACCAAGTGGTAGTCAACTACATATTGGCAATTACTTTGGGGCTGTAGAGCCACAAATTGCCTTGCAAGATACGCATGATACTTATTATTTCGTGGCAGATCTGCATGCCCTCACGACAGTACACGACAAGGAAACACTCGAAAAAAATATTACCGGCGTGGTACTAGATTACCTGGCACTTGGACTAGACCCGACCAAATGTATATTTTTCCGCCAATCGGATGTGCCTGAGCATTCTCAGCTAACTGTTGTACTAGCTAACTATGTTAGCTACGGCCAGATGAAGAGGATGCATGCATATAAAGATAAACTGCAAAATGGAGCCAGTGAAGAGTCGATCAATATGGGTTTGTTTAACTATCCAATCTTGATGGCGGCTGATATTCTATTGTATAAACCCTACGGAGTGCCAGTTGGCGAAGATCAGAGACAACATGTTGAACTGACTCGCGATATCGCCGAAAACTTTAACAAAGCCTACAAAACGAATACTTTCCCGCTACCTGAACCCATCATTTCAAAAGAACTGGGGAGAGTCATCGGGACAGACGGAGAACGGAAGATGAGCAAATCGCTTGGAAACATAATCGGGATATTTGATGATGAAAAAATCATTGAGAAACAAATAATGTCTTGCTTCACTGATCCCAAACGGCTGAAGGCAACTGATCCTGGGAGAGTCGAGGGTAACCCGGTGTTTATCTACCATGATTTGATCAATGATAACAAGCAAGAAGTGGCAGAGCTTAAAGCTAGATATCTAGCGGGGACAGTAGGGGATGTAGAAGTGAAGCGTAAACTGATCGAAGCTCACAAGCGCAAGTTTGGTGAAGCCAGAGCTAGGCGAGCAGAGCTAGAGGGGAATATGGAGATGGTGCAAAAAGTGCTCTCTGATGGAGCAGAGAAAGCGCGAGAGTTTGCTGGTCAAACACTAGAAGAAGTTTATAAAGTTATTGGGGAGAGAAACAAGCTAAATACTTGAGTGGTAGAATGTCCCACATGGGTAAGCAGGAAATACATTATCGCGAAAAAGGCGGATTGGGAGCTGATGAGGTGCAAAGATTGGTACTTAAAGTAGCGCCACAATACTTTCGAGGTGACAGCCACCAGAGAGAGATGGAAGCTAGTAGAATCGTGTTTGGGTTTTTAGACGAGCATGGACCGTTCGATTCTTTACAGAGTGCACTTATGACCTTTGTAATAGGGAAGGGAGCGGGGAAATCACACGTGAGTGGATCAATAGATGGAGAATTGAAATCTGGATATAGCAAAAGCGGGACCTCTAGGAAACGATCTCATTATCTTAAATAATATCAAAATAATATGAGAGTGGTTAGGTAGTGGATCTGGTAAGTTAGGGTAAATTAAGTGGGCAGATTACACTTTGCCCGTAGAGTTGTGATGTGATGGTAGTACCACTTATCCTGGCACCATCAATCAGATATTTATCGACATAATCGGGTTTTTTCGCGAAGGAGAGAAATTCTCTACCAGGGAAATTCCCCGTCAGGACAGTGTGTTGAGTGTAGCTAGCACAGGCAATAATAATAGGAATAGTCGAAGAGTGAGTATTGATCGTTAGATTGGCAATGACGCGAGCTAGAATAGTGCAATCGTGGCACTCCTCAGGAAGTAGAATAGTATATTTTGGTATTTTTTCGGTCATCTGAGTAATTTACATCATTTATTCCTCTAGTCAAGAGGAATGATAGAATAGTAGGATGAAAGATATCATAAACTTTGATGACTACAGCAAAATAGAAATAAGGGTAGGAAAAATCATCGAAGCCAGTGTCCCAGAGGGGAGCAATAAACTGATCCAGTTTAGAGTTGACTTTGGCGAGTATCAAAAGACCATATTTAGTGGGATCAAAGAATGGTACAACCCGGAAGAACTTGTGGGAGTCAAGACAATGTGGGTAGTGAACCTGGCACCAAAGAAGACTCCTTTTGGGGATTCTGAAGGGATGCTGTTTGCTTGCGATGATAAAGAGGGGAAGCCGTTTATTGTAAGGATAGGGGATGACCTGCCTGCGCAGGCAGGAGTGGAAGTTGGGAGTGAGTTTCACTAAATATCGTATAGAGATCATCGTTATTTCAAGTCGAAAAACGGCAACATATTTTGCTGGTGCAAAAATTGGCCTGTTGCTCCCCCGCCGCTCGCGAGCAGCGGGGTGCGCAATCTTTTCTTTTGAAACAAACGATAATCTCTATTCTATTTATGTATCAAGTATTCTGATTGCCTGAGTATTCTGGTAGAATGTCTGATATGACAAAAACTAAAAAAGTGGAAACGCCCAAGACAAACTCGACAAATAGTAACTTGCCACCAAATGTTAGTGGAAATGTGGCTGGTAAGCCGGTGAAGATGTGGAGTTTCAAATTTGATCTGAAGAAAATGTTGATTTGGAGTTTGATCTTATTCTTATTTGTGCCGGCAATTGTGACCTGGTTTGGGGGAGCGGCGAGCGATCTCAATATCACTCAATCTCAAGCTATGCAAGATTTGCGCGAGGAAAAAGTGAAAAGTGTCGAGGTGGTCGGAGACCAAGTGATACTCGATTACGGCGACCAAATCATGAAATTCAGTACCAAAGAAACTGGTCAATCGTTTACCGAACTACTGACACAATATGAAATAGATCCTTCAACGGTAAATATCAAAATCAAAAATGGTAGTTTCATGGATAAACTCGGAGGGATACTAAACATTTTATCTTTCCTGCTGATGGCTTTGTTCTTTGTAATAATTTTGCGACAGATGAAGGGCGGGGGAGCTGGGGGAATGGGTGGCGGCATGTTTGGCATGGGCAAATCAAAAGCTAAGCTATTTGCCAAGGGTAAGCAAAATGTGAAGTTTGCGGATGTGGCCGGGGTGGATGAAGCCAAGGTAGAGCTAGAAGAGGTAGTCGATTTCTTAAAGAATCCAGATAAATATGCAAAAGTCGGAGCTCGTACTCCACGCGGCGTACTACTGATTGGTCCGGCTGGAGTAGGTAAAACACTCATGGCCCGGGCAGTAGCCGGTGAGGCTGGGGTGCCGTTTTTCTCGATGGCAGGATCCGAATTCATGGAAATGCTAGTAGGTGTGGGAGCGTCTCGTGTCAGGGATTTGTTTGATACAGCGAAAAAAGCCAGTCCAGCCATCATTTTCATCGATGAAATCGATGCTATCGGTCGGACTCGAGGCGGAGGCAGTATGGGCGGACACGATGAACGTGATCAAACTCTAAACCAAATCCTCGTAGAAATGGATGGATTTACAGTCAAAGAAAATGTGGTGGTACTGGCCGCAACCAATAGACCAGATGTACTAGACCCAGCTCTCGTACGTCCTGGACGCTTTGATCGACGGGTCTCGCTCGATATGCCAGATATTGAGGGGCGCAAAGCAACCCTCGCCATCCACGCCAAAGGCAAACCATTTGTGGAAAATATTGATTGGACATCGGTCGCCAAGCGAACGGTTGGATTCACTGGAGCAGACCTCGAAAATATGTTGAATGAGGCGGCTATCCTGATCGCCCGAGAAAACAGGAAAGCGATTACTTTTGATGATATCGAAGAGGCGGCTACGAAGGTGAAGATGGGTCCATCTAAGAAACGCATTCAATCAGATGAAGATAGGAAGATGACAGCTTATCATGAAGCCGGACACGCGATTGCGACCCACTTCCTCACGCACACTGACCCAGTTCACCGCATTTCGATCATCTCACGTGGACGAGCCCTCGGCTTTACTATGATCCCACCGGCGGCAGATAAATATCAAAGCACGAGAATCGAACTACTAGAGGAAATTTGCACACTACTAGGTGGGCGTGCGGCTGAACAGTTAATCTATAACGATTTGACGGCAGGAGCTTCCTCGGATATTGATCGACTGACTAAGCTCGCTCGAGCGATGGTGATCGATTATGGAATGTCTCCACTTGGGCCGATCGACTTTGGTCCACAAGAAGGACTATCTGAATGGGGTCGTAACTTCATGGAGCCAACTGATGTATCTGATTCCAAGCGAGGCGAGATTGATGCTGAAGTGAAGCGAATCGTAAATGCTTGTGAGAAGACTACCATGCAAATCCTCAAAGACAAACGCAAGACTATGGATAGTGTGGTCGAGGCTCTGATGGAGCGAGAATCGCTCGAGAGAGAAGAGTTTGAGAAAATTGTCAAAATCACTAAAGATGAAGTCATAAGCAAAAAAGAATATAGTGTGAAATATGAGTAATACAAACCAGGTAAGACAAGTGGCGGTCAAGCTATCGCATAGTTCGAGATTTAAAAAACTCCTAATGGCACTGACGGTGGCTGTAATTATCCTAGGACTTTTGATTGCCCCAATCGAGAAGGGGGCAGTAGGAGCAAAGATTATTACTGAAGGCGATGGACTATGGTTTGCGATCACGACGGTAACTGGCGTGGGGTACGGAGATATGGTTCCGGTCACGGGAATGGGCCGGATAGTCGCCGTGTTTCTCGAAGTGTTTGGAGTCGTACTGTTTGGGAGTGTGATGGCATTTGTGTCGCTTGAACTACTGAGATATCAAGAAGATTTTAATACGAGACGAGTGATGGAGAGATTGGATGAGCAGAGTAGGATCATTGAGGAACTGAAAAAGAGATTGGATTTTTTGGTTAAAAAATAATATTTTCACAAAGCCTGTCGTTATTTCAAGTCAAAAAACGGTGATATTTTGCTGGTGCAAAATTCACCTGGTACTCGGCCTGCACGGCCTGCGTAATCTTTTTGTTTGAAACAACCGACCGGCTTTGTTTCTATTTCTGAGGTAAAATGTATTCATGAGTAAGTTATTGCTGGTTGACGGAAGCGCTTTGTTACACCGAGCTTATCATGCCTATCCGCCGTTAAAGAGCAAGACGGGGGAGATAGTCGGGGCTGTGTACGGGGTAACTTCGATCCTGATTTCGGCATTGCAAGAAGTGAAACCTAGTCACGTGATGGTGGCTTGGGATCTGCCTAAGCCAACCTTTCGCCATAAGAAATATGTAGGATACAAGGCGCAGAGGCCGAAAGCGGATATGGAGATGGTAGAGCAGATCCCGATGGTAAAGAAAGTGATAGAGACGATGGGGATAGTCCAACTAGCAGAAGAAGGCTACGAGGCTGACGATATTATTGGGACGCTGTCGAAACTAGAGTCGCAAGAGAATGAGGTAGTGATCCTGACGGGAGACCAAGATACGATGCAACTAGTGAGTGACCATGTACGCGTGCTGACTCCAGCTAAAGGGGCTAACCCACCGGTACTTTATGGACCGGACGAAGTATTTAATAAATACGGAGTTCACCCGGAGCAAATAGTGGACTACAAGGCTCTCCTAGGCGATCCTAGCGACAATATTCCAGGTGTTGCTGGAGTAGGGCCAAAGGGAGCGTCGAACCTGCTAAAAATGTTTGGTACCCTGGAGCGCATTTATCGCGATATTAAGGAGGTCCAAGTCCACTTTGGTGAAATATTAGCCAAAAAACTGGCAGATGGGAGAGATAGTGCGATGCTTTCGCAGGATTTATCTAAGATTGTAATAGACATGCCACTCAATCTCAATCTGGAAGAGATGGAATACAAGGGCTTTGCGACCGAACAGGTGAAAAATATTTTTGAAGAGCTAGGATTTAGGAGTTTGGTGAAGCGATTCTTTGGTGAGGAGAACAAGGAACAAAAGAACAAGAATTTAGATACTAATCAAATGGGGCTTTTTTAGTATGAAAATAGCACTAGTGCATGACTATTTTATCGAGGCTGGAGGAGCGGAAAGAGTACTAAAGGTATTGTCAGAAATGTATCCGCAGGCTCCAATCTATACGGCACTAGTAAAAAATGGGACAGCTAGGCAAATGTTTCCTAAGACCAAAATTGTCGAGAGTAAGTGGGGATGGTTCCTCAAAATAGGACATTTTTATAGTTATTTTAGATTTTTGCTACCGCTTGTATGGGGAGGTATGGATTTGTCAGAATATGACCTAATAATCACGAGTTGCTCGGGTTATATAGCCAGGGGATTTAAGACTAAACCGGGAGCCAAAATTGTGGCTTATTGCCACACGCCACCTAGATGGCTGTATGGTTATGACACGCCTACTGGCGCCCAAGGTAAATGGTGGGGGCAAGCTTTCATGTGGGTAGTCGGACCATTTATGCGATACTTCGATTTCCAGTCGGCGCAGAAGGTCGATATTTGGATCGCAAACTCGAAAGAAGTGGCTGGTCGGATCGCTAAGTTCTACCGGAAGGATAGTGTAGTGATATATCCACCCATAGAAATTAATCATAAATCTCAAATTCTCCAATTCTCAAATCAGGATTATTACCTAATGATATCTAGGATAGTAGGGGGGAAGGGGATCGAGGAGGCAGATAAAGCCTTTAAGCAACTCAAACTAAAACTGAAAATTGTGGGCGAAATAGTCGATCCAAAAATTGCAGAGAAAGTAGAGTGCCTAGGGAGAAAAGTAGATAGCGAGATTGCAGAACTATATGCAAACGCCAAAGGGTTTGTGGCGCTATCAAGAGACGAGGATTTTGGGATGACGGTCGTCGAGTCGATGATGTTTGGGACACCAGTACTGGCTTATAACGGAGGTGGATATAAAGAGACCGTTATCCCAGGCAAAACGGGAGTGTTGATAAATGGAATAGATGTGAAGAGTGTGGGTGAGGGGATCAAGCAGATGGAAAAGATAAAATGGGACAAACAGGAGATCGTCAAATGGGCGAGCAAGTTTGGTCGTAATAATTTTGAAAAAAATATTAAGAGTTTAGCTGAGAGTGAGTGATATCATGATTTAAATCATTATATCGTTTGTATGTAGAGTATATGCCGGAATTACCAGAAGTAGAGACAGTCCGCAAACAACTAGAAAAAGAAATTCTTGGCGCAGAAATTGTAGAGATTGAAGTTCGAGATGCTAGATGTTTTGAAAATGCTGGAAAGATAATCACAAGCGAAATGGTGACAAAGATCATGAGAGTGGGGAAGTATATTTTCGTCGTATTTGAATCGGGGAGAGGCCTGCAGATACATCTGAAAATGACAGGGAGGTTGGTAATAGAACAAAAGAACAAGAATATTGAATATAGTGATGCTCCGCATACAAGAGTGGTGATGAAACTAAAAGCTGGAGGCAAAATCTATTATTGGGATACCCGGATGTTTGGTTACATCAAGGTGGTCGAGGATGTCTCAGCTGACCACCAAAAGTTGAAGCAAAAACTGGGTCCAGAGCCATGGGATATCACAGATATTGATTTGTTGCGCAAACTCCAAAAGACTGGTAGGTCAATAAAAGAAGCTATTCTTGATCAAAATATGTTAGCAGGGGTAGGGAACATCTATGCTAATGATGGATTGTGGCTCGCCGGAATTGATCCACGGCGTAAAGCTAATAGTTTGAAACTGACTGAAGTCGCAAAGTTAAGGCAGGGTTTGTGTAGCGTATTAGAGAGAGGGCTCTACCTCGGTGGAGCGAGTGATAATACTTACCGTGACTTTTATGGAGGACGTGGTGGATACCAAAATGAGTTCTTGGTTTACGGCCGAACTGGTGAGCCTTGCAATAATTGTGGGAGGAGTTTGAAGAGAATAGTGGTGGGTGGAAGAGGGACGTGGATGTGCGAGGAATGTCAGAAATAGTTATTTTGCTCGTAATCTTTATGCCTCAAACGCAAAAGCGGTCTATCTCCGCTTGGTAGCGGAGCGACCTAGTACTCGGCCTACCCGGCCTGCGTAGTTTTTGCAACTTAATCCATAAAGATTACAAGGCTTTACTCATCAGCTATAATCTGGTTAATGAGATTAGAGAGATTGACGCTAGATAATTTCCGAAGTTATAAAAAGAAGGTTTTCCACTTAGGTGGTAAGACATTGATTGTGGCCCCAAACGGAGCAGGTAAGACAAATGTACTCGAGGCAATTTATCTCCTGGCGACAGGGCTAAGTGAGCGAGCAGGAGTGACGGAAGAAATGATTAATTTCGACTCAGAAATCGCTAGTGTGGCTGGAGTCATCGAAAATAACGAAGAGAGAACTGAGCTCTCGGTAGTGCTGACAAAAGGAGTGTACATGGGCAAGAGGACGCCAAAAAGGAGATATCTCGTCGACGGAGTGGCACGAAACCGGGCAGGGATGGTAGGGAAACTGCCGGCAGTGCTATTTCGCCCGGAAGATATGCGACTGATAGAAGGGTCGCCGTCTAGAAGGCGCGGGTATCTCGATGACACACTGTCGATGGCACACCAGGACTATGCGCGAGCACTCATGGTATATGAGGCATCGCTCAAAAGACGCAATAGACTACTTGATGCGATCAGAGACGGACTAGCGCGCAAAGAACAGCTCTCATACTGGGATCAATCGATCATCAAGAATGGGAATATCCTGACTGATTACCGGAGAGATTATCTAAATTATCTGAGTGGAGTAAAGACTAGTTTCGGCGAGTACGGACTAGATTATGATGCATCGACCATCTCGCCAGCGAGACTACTCCAGTATGAGAGTGCAGAGGTGGCGGTAGGATACACGCTCGTTGGGCCGCACAAAGATGACTTCGTGATAAAAAGTGAGAATAGGGATCTGATGAAGTATGGGAGTCGCGGAGAACAGCGACTAGCAGTGCTATTCCTAAAGATCGGGGCGATGCAATACACTGAGGGAAAGTTAGGGGTGAAATCAGTACTGCTCCTGGACGATATCTTCTCTGAACTGGATCAGATCCATAGGGAAGAGGTGGTGAAGATGATGGACGGTCGCCAAACTATTGTGACTAGTGCCGAAGAAGATGTTGTCCCAATGCTACCTGGAGTAGAGGTGGTTAGGCTTGGTTAGAAACAAGGATAATCTAGTAATTACTAATAATTCATCTTAGTTTTGATGAAGCCTTCTAATATTGATGAGAACTCTTTGTATGTTCCACTTGTTTCTGGATCATCTAGATCTACAAATTGCTCGTTTTGTTTTTCAAATTTTGTTTTAACAGCTAAGTATGCTGGTCTAATCAGCTTTGCATAATCTTCATCTATTAGTTCGAAAAATGAGTGTTTATTGCCTCTTATTTCTGATTGGTGAAGATGTGTTCCACTAATGGGTCCAGATAAGCTCATCAACTGATCAAGATCTAATTGTTGTTTTTCTGCTAATTCTATAACTAGTGCGTTATAAAATTTCATGCTAGGACTTCCGATTTGTTCCTTACTCCAGCTATTAGATAACTTATCCCACAGATTCATAGTAAAATCATTTTATGTTAAAAAAGTATTTTAGACAAATTGTTTTGCCGCAAAAGGATAGCCACAAAGGGGAGAACGGCCGAGTGCTAGTGATCGGAGGGAGCCGACTGTTTCATGTGGCCTCATTTTGGTCAGCATGTATGGCGTCAAAGATCGTAGATATGGTGCATTTCTCTTCGCCGACCATGGAAAACAACGAGTTGATGCGGGTGAAAGCAAAAGAGGGATTCTGGGAAGGAATAGTCGTGCCCTGGGAAGAAGTGGAGCACTACATAGTAGAAGATGACTGTATCTTGATAGGTCCAGGTATGGAGAGGGGTGAGCAAACGAGGAAAGTGGTGAACGAACTAATCGCGAAATATCCAGATAAAAGATGGGTAATCGACGGAGGGGCTCTGCAAGAAGTTGACTCAAAACTACTGAATCAAAAGATGATAGTGACCCCAAATATCAGAGAAAAAGAGATCTTGGGCGACAAGATCCCCAGTGGAGTGACAGTATTAGCCAAAGGACAAGTCGACACCATTTACAACGGCAAAGAGAAGGTGGAGATAGCGGGTGGATCGGCCGGAATGACCAAAGGGGGGACAGGAGATGTCCTAGCGGGGATAGTGGCTGGACTCTACGCCAAGTCGAGCGCGATGGCGAGCTGTGTGGTGGCAAGCCAAGCGAACAAAAAAGCAGGAGAAATGCTTGAGGCGAAGATGGGGACATTTTTCTCGGCTAGTGATCTGATACCTGAAGTGCAGAGAGTGATGGGGAACATGACCGGGTAAATTCGTGTGATATAGTATTCTAATGATTCAATATGTTATGGGATGTGTATATGGTGTGTATGGCGTATCTGGGCACTATGCTATAGGATTTGACCTTGTTAATTATTTGACCTATATAGTGTCATAAATATATGAGTCCAAGAAAAGACGCAATGTCGATGAGTCCACGGGAGATGGGTGATCGTAGAGTGACATTGGAATTATTTTTTCATGCATTTATGACGCTGATAACCACGAGTTGTGCCGCTGATCAGATTGATTCGATTTCAGATCCTACCGTCACGACGTATCCAATGGCAACGAATGCTCCAGAGATGACGCCAACTATTCCGCCAACTATTGTCGAATTGGCATCATTATCTCCAGAGGAAATGCAGACCCTTGTTGATCGAGCTCCTTTAGTTCAGAAACTAGTTAATGGAGAGGTGAAATCGGAAAATATTTCGTTTAATTGGGGAGAAAAAACAGCTTCTGTAAAAACAGAAATACTGGAGGCTACGTATACTTTGGATACGATACATCAGGCGACAGTCGAGATAGCTGGTAAGCCAGTGGAGGTAACATTCGTGGGTGGAGTAATGTTAGATTTAGAAGGTAAGTTTGTGGGACTGGCAAAGATGGATAGAGACCCAATGGATGTGGAGCTGGCGCAATTCCCCTGGTTTACTCGTGCTGATGGAGAATCGGGAGAATATGAGAAATGGGTAAGGGCATCTTGCCCTGATTGTTTATCGAAATTCGCAGGTCGAGAACCAGTAGGGACATGGGGCCAAGACGCAATAGATGGGCGGCAACTGAGTGTGATAAGCGATATCAATGGCAAGCCATATACAGATGTTCGCCAGTTGCCGGTTGAGTATAATGTGGCCGGTTATAGTTATGATCCAAATCTAGGGATTATGTATGGATCAGGAGCCATTTTGTGGGATAAAGATAAATTTGCTCCTTTTGCTTGGATGTTTGATGCAGATATTGTAAATCCTTCCAGGACTGATTTAAATGAGTTGTGGCGTAAGTTGGAATGTTCGCGACGACTGACTACTTGCGCTAAAAATCATGCAAAGGTATTTGATCCTGATCTTTCAAGCCCAGCGAGCACACTTTATATGATGCCAGTAGTCCCAACTCTTGGAGACCCAAACGATTCTGAATTAACGACTATGAAGATGGCAACAGTCGAACAGGACTATTACTACCCGAAGGATATCGCAAAAGATTCTAGTATATGGAGAACTAGCCAAGCAAGTGCAATAATTACACAAATTGCAAATGGCAATGATAAAGATGCTTGGGAAGCTTTTAGTAGAAGAGCGTGGTCGATGCGTGGAAAATTGCTTCCGGTTAAGAAGTAATATGGTAAAGAAGTAATATGGTAAAGAAGTAATATGTGTTTGACAGAGTTAGTATATTTCTTTATAGTCGATGTATGGGGAAATGGACTAAAAGGATTTTAATTGGGATATTGGTTTTAATGGTGTTAATGAGTGGTGGAATCTATGGTGCCCATAGGTATTTATTGGCAAAAAACTTGTTTTATATTGTCTCATATATGGGTTACCCAGTGTTAAAACTGGGAGATTTACCCGAGGCTACTCCTGCCTGGCCTATAGATAGTTTTACCTACGAAAATCGTGAAATAATTGGAAGCCAAATACCCATCCCGATAATGACTCCTAAGTATAGTGACACAGTTGCTTTACTGGGGGAAGATAAGGGCAATATCTCCGGTCAAATCAGAGAGACAAATGAGGATAGGCAGTATCACTGGAACAAGCAAACGGGTTATTACCGGTTTTGTGAAAAAGATCTAATCAAACAGACCGAAATGGATAACTCTAAACAGAACATCTACGATAAGTACAATTTGCAGTTTGTCAGCGAAAATAATAGAGGCATATTTGGGGCAGAGAGTTTGAAAAATTTCCGCAATGATTTCGAAATTAATAATCAGATGAAAGGATCTTTGCAAGAAGTTGTCGCAAAAGTTTACCTACAATCAGATAAGCCTGACAAAAATGGACTATATACACCACTAGCTGTCGTACTCTTTGACAAGAGAGGGGATTGTATCCCGTTAGGGTCGCTATGAAAAATAGATTTGGACAGTATGGCAAGATACTGATGGCGATAGGCATCTTCGTAATGATGATGATCAGCTTGACGCAAATCATATATGCAAAAAACGGAGAAAGATGGAGTAGACAATATGGTTGTAGGGGAAAAGGTTGTGTAGATAGCGTATATGTGCCACCGAGTGATGTGGGCACGGGCAAACCGGCATCTGGCCTTGGAACTAGTCAAATCACGCCCACACCACAGGTATTGACAGCCGCACAAGCATTAGCTTCTGTTGGTGCTTTTAGCATTCCCATCGGTGACAAAATATGTAACGCCGCTTTGTGTTACCAACCGGCTGTATCATCAAAAAATGCAAATGAAGCTGGATATATTTTGGGCACATATTATCTTATAACTCCTTGGGGGTCGAATTCTGCTATACCATCTACAATTAATCCTATTTCGGGTTTTTATTCATGTGGGAATGGTGGTCAGTGTGCGATAGGGCAACTGCAGAACAATAATTCTGCTGGTAGTGGATCTGGCTCGGCAAATTGTGCGAACGTTGCTCCTTCTGTTCCTACGTTAATTTCCCCAATCAACCTGTATAAATCTATTACCCCTTCTGTCTACTTATCCTGGGGCTCAGTTTCATCCTGGGGTACAGCCTGTTCTTCAGTCAATACACAGTACAATGTCTATGTCGGCGAAACTAATCCTCCCGTACTCTATTCGACAGAAGCTTCAACTGCTACATCCAAAACCTTTGTCGGATTAAAAGGCACTACCTACTACTGGTATATCCAAGCTACAA
>Ga0194063_10000375_pt1 | contig 33058 bp, 32 predicted proteins | sample SepL3720m_MetaG_FD_155459 | JGI IMG/M metagenome (GOLD analysis project Ga0194063, IMG submission 155459) | Anoxic zone freshwater microbial communities from boreal shield lake in IISD Experimental Lakes Area, Ontario, Canada - Sep2016-L373-20m | ecosystem: Environmental > Aquatic > Freshwater...
CCACCGATCCTCAGAGATACTCAGGCTCGTTCTGTATCATACACTTGGCAAGCTTCCGGAACCCCATTGTTCACACAAATTCTGCTGACGAGGCAAAATGAGAAACTGTAACATTGGAAATGACAAATACAGTAGCGGGTTCGAGCAAGCATCTCCTTTCCGGTTTCTAATTTCCGATTTTCTTCCAGCTCCAGCGGCGTTTGATTTTTGTAAGGGTGGTCTGGATACGGAACCACTGACCTACCAACCACTGGAATGGCATCAATAAAATGCGGCTCCCGCCTGAAAGGACGACTAGACGATCAAAAGCAAATTCCCTGTCTCCAGGAAGAACAACCCGGCAGCCCAGTGACTTGTTGAGGCGGCATTCTACGCGCGACATGTCGGCATGTCTTCCATGAATGATCTTAACCTTCCCCCGCCCAGCAGAAGTGGGCATGACCGTCCGGAAATTATATTCGGGAGGGAGTATTGCCATCCGAACGCCGCACTCAAAAAGTGCCCGCCGAAAGGCCGGCTGATCGTCGGTCTGCCCCGTCGATGCAACGTGCGAGTGGTAGAGGCGCTCCCACTCAGCAAAGAGCTTAACCGTGTTATCGCTTTTCCTCCACGCCAGAACCCCGCTGTTGACCTCGGGAAAAGAATCAGGAATATCCGGCTGCGGCCATGTCACTCTCATCGGAGCATGCGCTGCGGCAATATCGCCGTTAGTGAGCAGTGTAAATATGTCATCCAACGGGGCGCAGACGTGCGTATCAGTATCAAGAAAAATCGTACGCTCAAAAGGGGACTCTGCTAGCGGCTTGATCTTGTCAGCAAATGAGAAAGTAGGACGTTCAATCCTCCGGATCTGATCAAAGATCTCCGGGATCCGCGAGCGATCGACATCCGTAAAAAGCAGGACAGGAATATCCGGCATCTGAACGCGTAAGCTCCGGCACGAGGCAGCAGCTTCATCAACGAACCTTTGTCCCGTTGCCACATAAAGAATGCCAGATTTCATCGACGAATAAATGAAGAGGTTTTAACCACGGAGAGCAGAGAGCTCCTGACACTTACGAAGGTTTTGAAGATTGGCAGTGTTAAACGCATTTACTCCAACTTCTAATTTCTCGCTTTTCAGATTCGCTCCATCACGCCGTCTGCCGCTCTGCGTGAAACAATCATTGTAATTATGCCACAAAAAGGCACGAAGAATCACAAAAAGAGAGTAAACCATCGGCCGTGGAAAGCGAAACGAATGATTTATGGCCTAACTAAGCAGGCGGCGTTGTGCGAACCGACAATTCTTGTGCCGGATTGCGACTGCAGGCGAGACGCCCATTCCTGCTTACTTAAAAGGGGTGTAGGCTCTGCCAATCAATGATTTTACGATACAGACAGGATTGTCTGTGCTACACTCCAGAAAAGACGCATGCTTCGCCCAGCTCTCATTGTCCCGAACCGCCAGACGGCAAGACTGATGGCCAGGAAGAAGAGGCGATCCGTGCACGTGCAAAATGATTCATTGCGTTGTAGGTACTCACCAGTAACGTCACTGCAGAATGTGCTTGATTCAGTGCAATAGCAAACTCCTCTGCATCGACGAGATATTCGTGCGTCAATTTGTTGCGCAAATTGCGCACGTCCAACCAATCAACCACAGAAGACAGCAATCCCAGTTTCTCGGCTCTGTTGAAATTGTCGAGCGCACTGCCAGGCTTTTCTGCCAATGACCTGAGCAGCGAAGGAAGTAATTTGTCACCCAACGTATCCTGCATGCGTCTGAAACGTGACACAAATGCCTCAAGTCGCTCGGCAACTCCCTCGTCACTTTCCAACCGGTGCACCCAAGCGGCATCGACAACTTCTACGAACAGCCTCGCGTCGGTCTTGAGCAGCAAGTCTCCTTCTCGCCTGACTATTTCCAACAGTGATAGAAATCTATTTTGCTCGGTTGCTATAGTGTCCAATGTCATATGATCACACCTGTTTGACGTGCGATTTTGTGAATCGGTTGTTCTGCTGTTTCGGGATCCACGATGATGACATCGATTTTCTGGTCGCCGAGTAGGATCTGCAATTCGCTTGCGACCCGGCATTCCGTGGCGATGCGGCTTTCTAGATTCCGGCCAGTCTCAATCAAAAGATCGATGTCCCCGCCTTTTTCCTCTTCTCGTGCCCTTGAGCCAAAGACCCGCAGGCATGCGCTGCCAATCAAGCGTTCTACCGTAGCACGGATGACTTCAATTTCTCTTGCCGACAACCGCACTGAGGGCTTTCCATCAACCATTTTCTTCACCGAACTTTGTGTCACAGTTTTTCCATGCCGGAAGTGGTTCACCCGATGAACACCGAAGCGTTAACCACAAAAATGCACAACTAAGGCGAAAACGGGAATGGAGGTTGGCAGTGCTAAACGCTTCTACTCCAACTTCTAATTTCTCGCTTTTCAGATTTGCTCCACCTCACCCTCTGCGGCTCTGCGTGAAACAATCCTTGTTTTAAGGTTTCGGCGCCCTCATTTCCCCAAGATCTTCCCATGTTTCAACGGGCGTCCAAAGTAGGCATTTGCCACATCTTCCATAATAAGCTTCCCAGCGTTATCGAGATAGTGATGTTCATCAAAATACATACTCATATCATCGGTGATTTCGACGGATCCAGAAAAATCCACCACACCGCCGAGGCCAGCCAAGTCATTTTTCCAACGCAAGTACGTCGGCCAGAGTGACGACCTCTGAAGCACGTCCCTATACCAACGGGACTCGGGATTGATGAAGAAAATAACAGGAGCTTCGCTCGCTCGCAGGTATTGCAGCCTGGAAATCATTGCGGGCTCATATTCAAAATTGTCATAGGTTCGAACATCGGCGAGCGATTTCTTTTGAAATGACTCCAAATACCCGGGCAACCCGCGAATTTCCTCCGGCCTCCGCGCCATCACGTCACGTCCGTTGAGCAGAAGGCGATGGCGAGGATTGGGATCTGGTTTTGCTAACGCCTCTCCAACCGAACGAATGTCGATCATTCTCTGAACGACATCCCCGTAGGCCGCGAACTTACGTCGTGGGTCGAGATAAAATGCCGGTACCCCGTCATCTTTTCCAAAAGAAAAGAAATCGAGAGCAACAACTGCCACCATGTGCGGGCTGTTGCGCTTGGCAATCGAGAGAAATGATTCGACCGATGGCAATCTTGCCCCTTGAACAGCAAGATTGAATGTTTTATCCCCAAACTCCTTAAAACCTGGTGAGTCCGGGTCAATCCTCAGCGCTCTGGATGATCCGAAAACTGCTGCATCGATTCCTCCAGCTTTGAGCGATTTGACAAGTCCCCGCTTGAATTTCACATCGGCATAGTTATCGATCCGGTTGATCGGATGGGGGTTCCACCCGGTTAGAAAAAAGAAATCAGCAGCCGGATCAAACCAGGCGGAAATAAACAGGGCAATGGCAAGGACCAGAGCAGTTGAAAAGGCCAGAGCAGAGAGATACTTCGCTTGTCTCAAAGTCCGCATCAGAACTGAAAATATAGAAACTGCGAGGGCCTTGCCATGCAACAAATACAAATCCCAAAAATCATGCCGAGGAGGCACGCCCACTTGAGATTCGGCGTCCAGCGACACGGATGTCGCACTCCATTGTGCTCAGACCTGTAACTCAATGCGGGATTGAAAGCGGAAAGGATCTGCTGGGTATTCGGCAACAGGATGGCCGCGAGAAGGATTCCCCCAACCAAAGCAACGTCCCAAGCAGAAAATATTTTTAAGGGAACTTTTTTTGCATGGAACATTCCTGTGAGCACCTTCGAAGCCTCGACAATGGTCGCGGCACGGAAAAACACCCATGCAACCTGCACACAAACCATGGTGAGAATCCATGCAGGGATTGAGGTCCACTTTTCCGCCCACAGCCTCGCAGGACACTTTTGCCACGCGTGGTTGGCAGCCAGAAATGCGCCATGCATCAATCCCCAAATGACGAATGTCCAGCCAGCTCCGTGCCAAAGCCCGCCAATAAACATCGTCGCAACCAAGTTAAAAAACTGACGCGACTTCCCGCATCGGTTGCCACCAAGTGGAAAGTAAACGTAGTCACGAAGGAAATTCGAGAGCGTGATGTGCCATCTCCGCCAGAACTCGACAATGCTGAGCGACTTGTACGGAGAATTAAAATTGAGAGGCAAAAGGATCCCGAACATTCGTGCCAGCCCGATTGCCATGTCCGAGTATCCCGAGAAATCAAAATACAGCTGGAGCGAGAAGGCGGATGCTCCAACCCAAGAGTCAAGCATCGAGGGGACTTTACCGCACGCCGCTACAGCAAACATCGAGTTCGAAAGGGGAGCCAGCGCATCCGCCACGATCACCTTCTTGAACAGCCCAATGATGAACATCGATAATCCTACGGTCAGGTTCGAACCGCTGAATCGGAAGAGACGAGCCTTAAGAAACTGAGGCGCCACCTCGCGATAGTGCACAATCGGCCCGGCAATGAGCTGGGGGAAAAATGCCACGAAAAGACAATAGTCGAGAAATGGACATTTTCGGATTTTCCCCTGATAGACATCCATCAGAAATGCCACCTTCTGAAACGTAAAAAACGAAATCGCCAGAGGCAAGAGGATCGGGTCCAGCCGGAATGTTGTTCCTACACATGAATTCAGGGATCCAACGAAAAAGTTGAAATACTTGAAGTAGCCGAGCACGGAAAGGTCCGCCGCAAGTCCGAAGATTAAAAGACATTTCCGCAGGGTTATGCTTTCGGACCTTAGAAGTCCCTGCCCCACCAAATAGGTGAAAAGCATGACGGCAAGGATGACGAATAGATGCGGAGCATGCCACCATGAGTAGAAAAATAGTGAAGCGAAAAGAAGCCAGATCTTTGCCGCATTCGATCGCCATCCCGCTAAAATAAATGTTCCTGCGAGAACGATCGGCAGGAACTGGAAAAGGAAAACAAACGAATTGAAAAGCATCAGACAATAGAAAATCTAAAAGGAGAAATCCGAACTTTGAAATAGAAGGCGAAAGAGGTTTTCAGTCGTCAGTTCTCAGTGATTAAGCAAGTTTGGGGGACAGTTCTACGATTCTGCCGGGCCGAAAAGGCCCAAAAAGGCTTAATTTGAATGAAAAAGCGAAGCGACTCGTAGATTTCCAATTTCCACTTTCCACTTTCCACTTTCCACTTTCCACTATCTAATTTTCTTATGCCTCTACGCGAAGGTTTCGACCATCTGCCACTGCGAATTATCTCGGCTGCGCTCGCACCCTTTGGCGCGATACATCAAGCCGGCTTTCGCAGCCCAAGGCCTAAGAAAATAAGGGAGCGGCCCTCGACACAAAGTCCGCAGGCTCCGACGGATTTCCGAGCGGCCCAGCCCTCCCCTCCTGGAGAAGCCAAGCGCCGCTTGCTTCGTGTAATGCTCAAGCGCGCGCGATGTTTTCTGGTTACCATGTCTACGGAATCCAGCAAGAGGCACTCCAACCGAGACGATATCGGCATAGCGTGCAAATTTCAGCCAGAGATCATAATCCGCAGCGGCATCGAGCGAGACGTCCAGGTGCGCGCCAGCTTTTTCCCAGAGACCACGCCGCCAAAATGTTGATTCCTGTTGAATTGGCCATGTTCCAGGGAGCCCGTCGCCAGGGAGGGTTTCGCCCGCAAGAATACTCCCCTTCGAATATCCTGCAGTATCCCGACAGGCCACCGCCCGTCCCTTAGCATCCCACCTGATAGGAAATCTCGTCGTCAGCCACTGAATCTCCGGAAACGTCGCGAAGATTTCTCCGACAACAGAGAGCGTCCAAGGCATGTGCATGTCGTCGGAATTCAACCATCCCATGACCTCGGCGTCTGTCTTTAAAAAACCTTTATTGATTGCATCGTATTGCCCGCCATCCGAGCCAATCTCGCAATGATGAAGCTGCCCCCGGTAGCGATTGATGATCGCAGCGGATCCATCCGTAGAACCTCCGTCCATCACCACATACTGAAGCGACCTATATTGCTGCGACAAAACGGACTGGAGCGTCGCTTCCAGAAACTCTTCCTGATTAAAGGACGGAGTGACGATCGCGATTTTTGGAAAGGACGGCATTCTTAAGACAGAAAACGGATTGCACACACGGGCATAATATATGAAGAGGTTTTAACCACAAAGGACACGGAGCACGCGAAGCTAAAGGCGAGTTGCGTATAATTGTTCCCCGTCGTGAACTGGAGGGCGATGCTCCGTCGGCGCCTATTTTGTCTGTTTTCGATGCGAAATATGAGATGGCAGGGAGGCTATCTAGCGAAGTTGGACCTTAGATGCCGTTAGTCACTAGGATTACGTGCAGATATTACAGCGGTTTCGAAAATAATAGCGCTACACAATCCAAGTCAAACGCGATTTATCTCATCCTTTCCCTCAACTCTGTGCTCTCTGGGCTCTTGAAGGCAAAAAAATTCCATTTCATTCGTACATCGCTTGAATTCGCTCCGCGAATGTCTTATGCCGGTCGAACTGGTGCAATACTGCATACGGCACCCCATCCTCATTGAGAACCTCCCCCCGATCTGACACGACAGGGAGATTGTCCGCAGGCATGAGCCCCATCGTCAGCACCTCTGACTTGCGATTTTCACACATTGTCACCGGTCCAAGATGCCCGCGATGGATGAGATAGTTATGGATTCCCTGGTCCATCCCCATCCGCATGACACTTTGTGCATCGCGCAACGATAGAAGAAAAGCATCAAGGTATTCGGAAATTCGAACCCGGTCGCCGAGGATGGTTCCGCTGCACACGATCGGCTTCGCTGCGAGATCAGCGACGACATTGTCGCCGTACAGTTCTCTGAGCCATCGGGAATTGTTTGCGCAGTTCCCAATCATCTGGCCAGGTTCTTCGACAAAGACGCGCAACTCTCCATCTCCAACATGAAGACACGGATCAGACTGGAAGCAGACATCGCGCAGATCGGTGAGGAAGACGCGACGGTAATTCCCGCCATGCTTCAATAAATAGTCCCTGTAAAAGCCAAAGCGTAGGATGGAAAGATTGAGAAACGGAGCCGCAATATGCCGAACGGCACCGGGCGACGAAAATGTTGAAAGCAGAGGGCGGATAACCGGCCAGAGGCGATAGAATGGCGTCCGCAGCTTATAGCACCGGCGATAGGGATACCAAAATGGAACTATAATCGCGCCTCCCGCTCGGAGAAGTCGAATCGACTCGCGGTCGGTTCCCCCAACAAAAAGAACGAGATCACCCCGGAACGAAGTTCGTGCCAACGAGCTAATAAAGCATTTGAGCTGGGAATGGGAGTATCCGTACGATACGGCCATGATGAGATCTTTCATAGTATCAGCTAAAGAATCGTGACTTCTCGTCCCGATTTCTCGGGAGGAACCTCGCAGACGTCGGCCTCGAGCATGTAATCTAGAATTCTACAAAGCTTATCCGGAGAAATTCGCGTGTCATGATCTGGCGAGGCATCCTCCCCAAAGCAATACCAGAACTCATGGCCGACTAGACTTGCCTGACGAAGCGTGGCGGCATCCCACCACATGGGATTGATAATCTCCATGAGTTTTGCGCCTGGTCGGCAATAGATGCTGTTAAGCAGATTTGTACCATGGGGTCCAACCATCATCGCTGTCTCGGAAGCAATTCGGATTTGATCCTTTATGGAATGCTCCTCCCAGCGGATCAGGTCAAACCCGCGTGCGGAAAGAACCATTTCAAGCTCATTCTGGTTGAGAAGCTTACGTCTTTTTGCACCTGAACGATCAACGAAAAGCCTTCTGAAAGGAATAGTATTTTCGTTGACACCAGCAGCCTTTCTGGCACGCTCTCGAAACTTCAAGAGCAGTTCCTTGCGTGGCATTGACCCGGAACTCGAAGTGTGGCACACATGTAGCTCCTCCACCGCCACGACACCATCGCGCACTGGCACTAGTTGATCAGGGCGGATTCCCGCGACCTCGTAGAGCCCGCTGTGCCATGGGAGATGCGCCTCAGGGACGAGAAACCGATAATCTGCCAAGTTATCAAAGGCCGCCGTCCTGAGCATCGCATCAAAGAAGAAATGTCCAAGATTTCGATCTCCCCAAATCGTCAGCAGGGAAATGAATTTCCCCTCCAATGGACGAGGCCAGGGCTGAGGGACCTCGGACTTTCTCAAAAGCCTGGATAGGAAGAACGCTTCGCTCAATATCTCATGTTCCCCGGAAAGAACCCCTCCGCCGTGTCGTACAATTGAAGCTCCTGGAACCGCACACCGAAAAACGCGATCCATCGGGTAGCGATAGACACTGTGCAGCAACGAGGCCCAATGACGGCTGAACACCTGCCCGCGCGAGGCATCCCGGTGGCTTTTCAACATTTGTTTTCCGTTGTCTACCCATGCTAGAAAGTCTTCGCCCATAGCCCGAGCTCCTGGACACGACTGAATGGTTTTCGGATATACTTGCTCAAACGTCCACCCTCGCTCTGCGGCTGTCTTCTCCAGATCGTCAATCCTCGGTAGACGGACCACGGGATCACAAACATCCCGCACAAGCCGCTTCATATTTCCTCGTATACTGGCACTCATTTCATCATCGCAACTACAAACGAGATCGGTCCTGCAGGTGCGGAGCCAGATCGGGGCGAATGGCTACGTAATTCGGCCCTAGGAAATCCTCATCCCATGCCGAGTATTCCCTGATTCGCACGCCTTGCGGAAGAAGCTTTCCAACAAGATATCCGCGCTCCCTGAAATAACTGTAGAAATCGCACAACAAATATTTGGCATCGATATTTAGCCTGCCGTATTCGAACTGGACGATTGGAATGACGCCCGGTCGCACGAGATCGCCGAATCCTGACAATACGCTCGGCTCGGCTCCTTCTACATCAATTTTCAAGAAGTCGATAGTTCCGACAGACGAACTTTTGCAATACTGATCTCCGCGCTCGACCGGCACACAAAACTTTTGCGCATTTGTGATAGTATCGACGTTCAGTGTACTGGTTAACCCGTCGCTTTCACTGGAGTAGTGAATTTCTGTCTCTCCTGTACTATTTGAAAGGCCAAATCTGTTTAGGACGACATTTGAACGCCCGTCGAGGACGGATTTCAACAAGGCGAATGTCGGCGGGCATATTTCAAAGCAGTGGACATGTGCCGCAGGATTTGCTTTCAACACGCACTCCGTCCAATCACCCCGATTTGCTCCGACATCGAATACAACACCCAGCAAACCAGCTGATGCCAGTTGCTTTAAGAGCCAGAGCTCTCCATTTGAATTGTGGTTATAATTATAGTTTTCGTAAGCACGGTGGTACATGACGGCAAAACCGTCTGCGAAGGCAGCTAATCCCTTAAACCGCTTTGTTTTTGCCAGGGCATAAACCTGACATTCGATCAAGTGAAATATTTTACTCTTTATCGTATTCATAGAATTCCCCTCACGAGATCGGCAAGCTAGACATTTCCGAACATCCCCTGACATAGTCGCAGCTTCGAAAATTGAATTCCCGGCGGAAGATTCCATAAAGTCGGAACAAGCCACCGCGCAATATGATCCGCGCTCGCAATTCCGCGACCCCTTAGGCGCAGGCGCCAGATTTCGCATTGCCTAAGAGCATTAAGGTATTTTAGGCAGAACTCGTAATGAGATCTCACCTCCTCGCCACCAAGTTCCAGAGCAACCTTGCTGATTTCCCGGTTTCTGGCATCGCCGCCCACACCGGATTTGTGAGCGCTGTGGAAACGATAGGCTGAATATAGAACCTCGGACTTCCTGAAGTTTCCGTTCTTTGCCGCGCGTAGATACCACTCCCAGTCAAACGCATAGTGCAGCTCGGGACTAAGCGACCCGGTTTTCTCCCATAATGCGCGAGTCCAAAATGAGCTCGGCTGGACGATGCAGAGCTTCAGACCAAAAAGCTGTTGGTCGTAGGCAGGAGGCCTATTCACGAGACAACGTCCACCCTCAGCTGAAAAACTGAGACAGTTTCCGTAAATTAGGTCGGGCCCGTTATGGAGTTCCCGTCCTACTGATTGAAGAACTCCCGGCAGGAAGAAATCATCACTGTTCAACCAACAAAGAATATCGCCCGTTGCATGCGCAAATCCTTTATTAATCGCCTCTGACTGGCCGCCGTCTTTTTCTGAGACCCAATAGGACAACTTTTTCTCGTGGCGACGAATGATATCCACGCTGTTATCGGAACTTCCACCGTCAATGACAATGTACTCGAGGTTCTCGTAGCCCTGTCCGAGAACGCTCAGGATAGCTTGCTCAAGGAACTGTCCCTGATTGAACGACGGGGTGACGACGGTGATACGAGGAAGAGCCATTACAAAAGCAGAAGAGTATTTTACCGCAGATTAACAAAATATACGCGGATTATCCTATGTACTGAATATGACGACACGGAGAGTTTCATATTATTATGAGAATATGCTGATTCATAGCGTGGGAGGAACAGCGCTAAGCTCACCCCTTGTAAGTCGTGTGTCCGCCAGATACCGCCTGCTTTGCAGCAATGTAGCACAGACAATCCTGTCTGTGCCGTAGGCTTTACATTGTCAGGGTGCCCATGCCACGTCTTAAATCAAACGCATTTGGCGGTACGCCTGGTTTTTCAGGCAACAGGGCCATTGTGACGGACGCGCCATGTCATAAACCATACTAAACTTCGTTACATTCATCACCCTGAGGCTTCTCTGCAATAATCCATCATGCGCTTTCCAAACTCCAGGCCACGGAGGTCCGCCACCTGCAATGCAGTTTGCTCGCGCTCTGGATCAGGTCTCGCTGGAAGCGACTCCCAGCATTTGCCAAGGATGTCGGCGAGCTTCTGTGGTTCACCACAAGGGAAGAAGCCGAGGGCGTCCGGACACTGCTCGCGATGAACAGCGATATCAGAAAGGACAACGGGGCAGCCAAGTGCTTTGGCATCTTCAACCGAGGTGTTCCATCCTTCAAACCTGGACGGCTGCACCAAGACAGAAGCCCTCTGCAGAAGAGCCTGAACTTCGACTCGAGGGATTTTCCCAAGCACCAGACAATCCGCCCACGCGCCCCCTTTAACCAGAGCTTGCAATGTTTCGTTGAGCGCCGAGTTTTCCTGATCCCTATGATCGCTGGGCATCCCGGCCATAACTGCCGGAATTCTTAACCCTTGCTTTCTCAAGATCCCGAGCGCCTCGGCCACAGCACGATGGTTTTTATGTCGCCAGAACTGATTCACTACAAGGAGATACTTTTCGGGTAGGTGGTATGCCTCCAGAGCGCGATGACCGTCGTCCCCAGGTGGCTCGTAAGCAAATAATGACGGGAATGGCGCGACCCTCGCCTTCCTTGCCTCAGTCGGAAAGGTCCTCCTGAAATCCCCAGCAGCATCCTCGCTCGTAAGCCAGACGAGACGAGATTTCTGTGCAAGTAGAAGAAACCTCTCATTGCGGGTTTTGACGACTTGGGGAGAAAAAAGCTCAGGCAGATGAAGATGCTGGAAATCGGGAATCCAACCGATCGAGGGTGTCGAGCTAATTTGCACAGCATCCACTGCGGGCAATAGTATTGTAGCGCCAGCTGAGCGGAGGCACTTAGCACTTTCCTCTTTTGGTTCCTTCCCGAGCCACTTTCGAAACGTCCACTCGGCCGGGATGTATTTAGCTTTCCCAACGATCGCCCCGCGAACCCCCTGCGGAACTCGCTCAGACGACGTGGACGCATACACAATATCCGCGCCTGCGCCCCTCAACGCCAATGCCATAGTTCGAGTGACGACGCCCCCTGCCGTCCACCCCCTCATTGATAGATCGCGCACCCCAATAACCAATGAGCCTCTATCAGACATTAAATATGTGCTCGCATTCAGACATTTCCAAACCAGACACCACCAATAATGTACGGCATCGAAATCCACTCATATTTTTCACGAAGTATTTTCAAATATTGCGGAAGTGTTGGGATCGCATGCTCATCTTCTTGAGTCCACTCGGAAACAGGAATCCACTTCTTTTCAGCGATTCGGTATCGCTTGACAACGCGACATGGTGATCCGATCGCCACGCTAAGCGGAGGAATGGATTTTGTTACCATGCTTCCGGCTCCAATCACACAGCCGAATCCAATTGTAACTCCCTTTAATACAATACAGTTCGAACCCATCCAGCAGTTTCCTTCAACCGTAATCTCTTCGCCACTGGGAGAAGGCGCAACGAGAAAGGGCCTGAACGGATCGCTGAAATCATGATCGGCCCCCAAAAAGTTGCTTTCATTTCCGATAAGGCAATGCGGACCAATTGAGATTTTCTTGCCAGAGTTCATGAACACTCGTCGACTGATAATGCAGTGATCCTCGATTAGGATTCGAGCCTCAGAACCACTGCGATCGCTGACATTGAACCAACACCCCTCGGAAATAATCGACCGATGTCCGATCTCTATGAAATCGGCACCGATAAACTGAACAGTAGGATCCACAAATGTCCTATTTCCAGTTTTGGGTCGAGGATTTCGCATACGAAATACACGTTGAAGCCACGTCCCCCCGTAGTTGCTTGTAAAGTTTGGAAACCCTCGCTTTTTCATTTTTTTCAGATTCAGAATCCACCCACAACCGGTTTATTGGCGATTAATCAAGCGATCGATGGACAGCGCCGAGTTTTCCCGTGCCAGCATCATGGAAAGAAATGCTTGCTGGGGCAACTCCGACCAAAGCTCCCCTTGCGGACGCACGACCCATCTAAGAAAATCGAAGGGCTGCGGGGTGAACGAAGTTTTAACAAACAGACACTTTTCAGCAATGTAGTAACAAAGCCCAGCCAAATTAGACTGTGCTGAATCAGGAATTAAACCTCCAGCGAGTCCGCATTGTAAAAGTGAAAAGTATTTTTCCTTGGATTCTGCATCATAGGTAAACCCACATCCTGAATAATAGCAATGCGAGCCAAGAATCACCGGCTTTTTCATCATTGCTGCTTCAATGCCGATCCGTGAAGTGAATGGAAGAACAACTTTGGCCTGAGATAGCAAGTCATAGGTATTCACATCATCCTCCGCTTTGACAAGACGGATTCGGGTGCCGAACGATGCATATACTCCCAAGTCGCGCTCCCATTGGTCGTTCCCACGAAACTCTGGAATTCGTTCGCAGGGATGTTGGCGGATGGCAAGATGAAAAGGAGGATGCTCTTCCACCCACGCACAGAGCTCATGAACCCATTGGCTGACAGATTCAAAAATCTTTTGCCGGCAGAGTGCTGCAGTATCTGCCCGATAATTGAGCGGCACTAGAATATCACACCGCTTACCATCTCCGGAACCCGATGGCTTAGCTTGAAAATGATTTTCATCCTCACCGGCCATCCTAACTCGGAGATTATTTTCAGCAAGGATGACAAGCCGATCACGCTCGGCGTCTGGTAACTTTTGCATTTCCTGCAAAGCTGGTGCCACGTCCACAAAGTGCGCTGCCGGTCCTCCTCTTGCAACGGCCACCTCTCCAGGTCCAGAGTCGTAGCTAGTATAATCAATACCTAGTCGTGATGCCATGCGGGCATAAATGCCACTCGCTGCCCATACTCCCCCAGGAATAAGCAGCCAGTCGAAGCTCCCGTGTGAAAGGGCGTTCTTCACACGCGCTACGTGCTGGCGCATGGCAGTAGGAATGGCTATATTTCTGGCAAGAAACTCGGAAACACCATCTTCTCCTTTCAGTTCGCGCACAGCATTCTCGTAAATAAGTAAGTGCAGGAACTGCTCGTCATCAAAAGTTTCCCCCGAGTCAGAATCGTGGACAGAGATTCGCTCGAAACCAGGCGGGAGCGAATTAAACATATCTTCGATCGCCTTGATTTCGCGCGGCTTTCCAGCATTAAAGAAAACATCCTCGGAATCCCAAAGCCAAGTCACTCGGCAGCCAGCAGCGGCCAAGGCGAGGCCGCATTCAAGCGCAAAAAAAGGAGCGGGGGTAAACATCCAGGGAGTAACCACCACTCCAACATGAGGCCCGGTGGACGTAGGTTTAAGTGCACTCCACTCCCTGACCAGCCGACGACTATAGGAAACTGCCATCTCCTGAAACTTAGGAACTGCGGGGACATTTTTTCTTTTGGTACCGCAAATGGCTGATTTGAGGGTTTGAATCAGATTCATATTGTTAATGGGAGCAACTGGAGGAAATCATCGGGCGAGTTGGATGAGCTTGAGCCTTTCGATCACACGACTCTGCGCCTCCTCCCGGAGGCCCACCGAACAAGGCAGGCTAATCGCATCTCGATAGAGACGCTCTGCCACTCTGCCACCCAAGGACTGAGTATTCCGATGCGCTGGGGAAAGATGAAGCGGTTGCCAGAGCGGTCGGGCTTGAATTTTTCCAGCCGCTAGGGCACGGAGAAGTGCTCGGCTATCCATACCAAAACTTTCGTATTCAACGAGGGCGGTAAACATCCAGAAGCAGCTTCGCGCATTCCCTTCCTCGAGCATCGGCAAAATCCCAGGAATTCCGGTCAGCTCTTTGATATAACGAAAAGCGATTTCTCGTTTGCGTTCCACATAGCCACTCAGCATCTCCATCTGTGCACAGCCCATTGCAGCCTGAATATTTGTGAGACGGTAGTTATAGCCTATTTCTCCATGGATATATTCTATTTGGTCGTCCTTTGCCTGCGTTGTGAGATATTTCCCACGCTCGGCGAAAACCGGATCATTGGTGACAATCATGCCTCCCCCACCGGTCGTGAGAATTTTGTTTCCGTTGAAGCTGAAGCAGGCGCAATCGCCATGCGAACCGACGGGACTGCCTTTAATCTGTGCGCCCAGACTTTCGGTGGCATCTTCGATTACCGGAATCTCGAACTCACGTGCAAGGTCACAAAGCCTAACAATATCCACCGGATGGCCGAGCGCATGTACAGGAATGATTGCCGCTATCCGTCTACCTGTTTCATGATTGAAGACCTGGCCTTGAAGTCGATCGCACCGTCGTAAAAAGCTCTCGACCAGATCGAGATCCATCTGCCAGAAGTCGGGTTCAGAATCAACCAGCACCGGATGCGCTCCCACATAGCGGACAGCATTTGCCGGCGCTATAAAGGTCAGATCGGAAACGAGCACTTCTTCGTCTGGCTTCACCCCGGCAAGAATCAAAGACACATGAAGTGCGCTCGTCCCGTTCGATGTGGCAACAGCGAACTTCCGTCCAGCCGCTTCCGCAACTGCCTGCTCAAAGCGATCCACATACGATCCAACCGATGAAACCCATCCCGTGTCCAGGCAGTCTTTCACATACTTCCATTCGTTCCCACGAATCTCGGGAACACAAAGCGGAATAAAAGTAGGCATGTGAGAAAAATGGAAATTGGAAATGCTGAAATTGGGAATTAAGACAAGTAAATCGTGGGCAGTCCTCAGTCCTCAGTCGTCAGCGGGCAGTGATTCAGCAAGGCACGAAAACAGGACGGATTTGCTTTTTCGTGCTCGCGGCTCTGCCGTGTTTTCATGTGATCGTTTTTATTATGCGTAATTGGCATATTTATTCTTTTTCGTGGCAAGGCATCTTACTTTTTACAACAGTTCGCGTTCGGCAATTCTCGGGAGGTACCATGCGGCAGTTTTTTCCAGACCTTCAGCCAACATGACTTGCGGCTCGTATCCGAGCTTACGCCGCAGAAGCGTAATATCCGGACACCGGCGGGTGATCGGGTCATAAGATGCTTCCTGCTCGACGCTAGGAACAACCCGTCCCAAGGTCTTCATAACTTTATCGACAAGTTCCCGAACTGGCAATTCCTCCAAGTCGTTTCCAATATTGAACGTTCCCCCATCCGCCTCCGGTGACTCCATGCAGGCGATTGTCGCACGGACCGCATCGTCAACGTAACAAAACGCCCGGGTATATTCGGCTGAGAATACACGGAGAGGATTTTCTCCCCGCTCCAGACGCATCATGATCTCGGGAACGACATGCTGCCATCCCATCCGTGGACCATACACATTATGGTAGCGTACAATCACATGGGGCAGTCCCGCGCATCCGTGGGCAACGGCCAGCTCACCAAATATTTTGCTTCCAGCATAGGAGCTGCGCGGCAAGCGGACGTCGGTGATGGAAAGCGGGACATCTTCAGGTGTCGGCACCGGCAATTCATGGAAAAGGCGGGTCCATCCATATGCTTCGCTCGTTGAAGAAAACAGGAACTTCTTTGCCCCGCCAGCCCGGAACCACTCGAGCAGATACAATGTGGCAAGCGCGTTGATCCGGACAACATCCCACGGGCGTTCAAGCACATTTTGCACGCCAATCACAGCTGCCAAATGATAGACCTCATCGTAGCCACCACCAAGCTTGGCAAAAGAAGCTGGATCTGCCAGATCCACCTCCAGAAACCGGACTCTAGAATTATTTAACAGTTCCTGAATTTCGAGATCTCGTACACCGCGAGAGAGATTGTCCGCAAGTGTAATTTCAGAATCCTTGTGAGAGGCAAGGGCCGTCGCAAGATGAAAGCCCACGAACCCAGTGCCTCCTGTAATGAGAATACGTTTCATATTCATTTATACCATCCCATTTCGCGCCAATGTCCTTTGCCTGCACCTGCAATCCGGCAACCGATCCCCCTTAGGCGGAAGGCCTGATCGTCGTTAAATATATTTGAAGCGTCCACGATGATCGCTTTTCCATGGAAATCTTCCGGTGCAATCGATGAGTATTCTGCATGTGGCACAGCAAAGACGATTGCATCAAATTGCTCGAGCGCACCGGCAACAACTTCTATGCGGGAGATCTCAGGGCGTTCAGGCCATACATCGACAAGGGAGTCATGGTACAAAACCTCCGCTCCTTCAGCCACCGCCGCATCAACAAAAGTTAAAGAAGGAGAATTTCGCGTGTCGGCCACATCGGCTAGGTAGCTCACACCACAAAGAAGGATACGAAGACCAGACAGCTTGCCTCCTGCACACTCGCGGACAAGATCCAACGTGTGTAGTGGCATAGCAAAGTTAGCCGCAAGTGCGGCAAGTGTCACTGGGAGCTCACATTCCAATTGTAGCAGGTTTGTCGCTCCCCACTGAGCAAGATAGGAATCCTTCGTCAGGCAATAGCCACCAACGCCGAACCCAGGATAGCGCATGTTGTCGTGGGTTCCTTTCCTCAGACGGATCGCATCGACAACTTCCCACAAGTTTACCCCAGCCTTCTCTGCCAGCAGGGTCCATTCGTGAACAAAGGCAATGTTGGCGGCACGATAAGAGTTCTCCAACAGTTTTGCCATCTCGCTTGCCGTGGAATTGTGCAAGCGGCTAATCGGATGTTCCGTCGCGTCAGTAAAAGACTCTAAAAACGACATTGTCGCTTGGGCTGAATAATTGTCATCGGCGGCAAATACCCGCCAGAACTTGCGAATGGAATCCAAGTAGCGCTTCCCAGGCATGACGCGTTCATACGCATGCGCGAGACGCAAGGGAGTCGTAACCCCTCGTGCAGACCTCTCCTCCTCGATCACCGGGCGGATGACTTTCCGAGTCATCCCCAATGGAACTGTTGTTTCAACAATCACAAGGGCATCGGGTTTCATCGTTCTCCCGATGGAGCGCAAAGCTTTTTCGTAGCTCTCCAACCCCACACGAATATTATCCTCAGCTCCCGATAGGGCGGACACCACATCGAGTTGCACATCGACGAAAATCACATCTGGAAGCGCGTACGCACCTTCGCAGGATGTTGCAACAAGATTTTTCTCGACGTTGACGGCCTCATGCAAAAGACGTGAGAAATCAGGATCGGATGCGGCAAAGGGACTTTTACCGGAATTGATCGTGGCGACCTTCCACCACGCCGAGGGAGTGGCAAGATCGACTCCGACCACAAAATAACGAGGACGCCCGACTTCGTTCCTCGCCGCAGCGACAGCAACGGCAACGGCGGCCCCAACAAACCCAAGACCCTGTACAACAACAACCTCACGTCCCGCTGCCGCATTGCGAATAAGATCAAATTCGCTCTCAAGAACCTTGTCATCGGGAATCGGATATGATTGCCCTTCGGGCGATGTAGAAATATTTGTACTCATACCTGCTTGTGAAATCTACCGAACTCCTCTCGCCCTCATTAACTGCTCACGTTCGCCCACATCGATCCACTCATCTTCGATCGGGTAGATGCCAACAGTTTTTCCATTCAACAGAAGCGACGAAATCGCTTCGGTTATAGGGAAAAAACCATTGGGAATCTCCGCAACAACCTTCGGACTGAGCACGTAAACCCCAGCATTGACTTCGAATGCAACCACCGGCTTTTCCTCGATGTGATTAAGCTTATCTCCGGTTTTCCTTAGGACACCGAATGGAACGGTATGCGTGTACGCGGAAGCTCCAATCGTTGCCGAGTATCCGCCAGCTTCGTGAAATCTAAGCATGGCATCAAAATCAACCTGTGTGACCAAGTCGCCGTTGCAAACAAGGATGTCATTTTCAGGCAAATCAGGTAGAAGAGATAGAGCGCCGCCCGTTCCGAGGGGGAAATTCTCCTCCAAATAGTCTATCTTGCAGCCAAACCCCGTCCCGTCACCAAAATGTGCTTTGATGCTTTCGGCCAAATAGTGAACTGAAATGAATACCCTTCGAATACCGTGCCCAACCAGGTGCAGAACCAAACGTTCCAGAATCGGTCTCCCGGCTACTCGCAGCATGGGCTTAGGCGTGCTACGTGTGAGATCACCAAGGCGGGAACCGCGCCCACCAGCCATTATGACGGCATAATTGGAACGCTGCGATAAACCAATGACATTGTGAAGAAGGTGAAGGCCAAAAACTCGACGCTCATCGTCCACGACGGGAATCTGGTGGATACGCATGGCCTGCATGAGATCCAGGACATCAGCCCTTGGACAGGATGGGTCGACGACCGTCGAGTCTTTCCGACAATAAAGAATTGCGAGATTATCAAGGGCCGCTCCGGCCAAAAGAGCCCTCCGGACGTCTCCATCGGTTAAAGTCCCTATGAGGCGCCTTTCAGCATCAACAACGAGTGCGATCCCTGCACTTCCGTGTTCGATAACACGCAGCGCCGCAAGAACTGAGCATTCTTTAGTAAGAAGACATTCCTCAACACTATTTGTCATTTGTTAAGAAAAATAGATTCGTTCGCATTTTCAGTGTAACAGGGTGCCTCATAAAAATGTTTTCGTAACAAATTAGTCCAGTGCGTATTTTCACGAAGTATACGAATCAATTTATCGGTCGCATGCCCATCGCCATAAGGGCTCTCAAAATCCCAACAATGCGAATTGATAGCGTTAAGAGTAGCCTCAGCAATCGCCACCGGATCTGTGGGACAATCTACGACAGATTTGGCGCGACATCGCCCATCTTGTCGAGGACCGATATTGACTGTTGGAATGTGGAAGGCTGGCGCTTCATAAAGTCCACTTGAGGAGTTTCCGACAACAACACTCATCAAAGATAAAGCACTATAGTACAGATGCTGCCCAAGGTGTGAGGATATACAGCGCTGTTGAGGGTTCCGCTCAGCAAAAATGGAAAGTTCCCTCATCACTTCTTGCCCTCCTGGGTCAGAGTTCGTTCCGGTGATAAGAATACCGAGGCTTGATGGAAGAAGTTCCAAACCAGCTACCAAGGCCCGAACTTGGACAAGGGGAGTCATCCGATCAATTGTTGCAGGATGAAATGTCACAATAATATTGTTCTCGTGCCATTTGTAACCAGTTTTTAAACAGAGTTCTTCTTTGGTGGCCGAATGGAATTCGTTTATTAAATCAAGGCTGGTACTTCCAATATTGTGAACAGTTGAGGGATCTTCACCCATGTTCATTATTCGACGGGCTGAGCGATTATTAGTAGGAAAGTGAAAATGTGAAAGTTTAGTTATTGAATGCCGAAATCCCTCATCAATAGCGCCTTCAGTCACATCTCCACCACCAATATGCGCAATAGGAATACGCATCACATAAGCAGCCTGTGCAACTGCAAAGATTTCAAACCGATCACCAAGGATTAAGACGAGATCTGGCTTTAGATAGGAAAATGCATCGCACATCCCAGCGACCGCAAGAGCAATGGACTTTCCAGTAGCTATTGACGTATCTGAAGCAAGAACACAATCCACGAACATATCAGGCACAAAGCCATCGGCGCGCATGAGAGAGATCGATTCCCCGTCCTTGCTCGACAAATGAGGGCCAATTACAATTGACTGTAATTCAAAATCCGAGGAACCCTGAATTTGCCTCATTGGCTGAAGCAAATATCCATAATCTGCCCTAGACCCTGTAACAACGCATATTTTTCGTTTATACATTTATTTATAAACTACTGCTTGGTCTTCTAGTCACGCGAACCGAGATGAACACCTCTAAACAGAAATCACACTACTCTATGACTATGTATGACTGGGTTGGGCTATATCGACTGTGCCGGATTCTGCAGCTCCCTATTCCAATAACCTCTTTTAACGCTAACGTTTCCCCCGGATAGTCATGGTGATTCAGTTCATCAAAACCAATTATACTTCCTTTTGTAAGACGGCTTTTTATTGCAGAAAGACATGCTTTGGTCGGTTCGTAAATATCAAAATCAAAGTATGCAAATGCAACAATCGTCTCCGGATTGTTAGACAAATATCTTTCAATTGTAACTGTTGCATCGCCCTTTACTAGCTCTGTCTTTTTAATATTTGAAATCGGGCTTTCTTTTTCGTGATAATCAATAACCACCGAGAGATATTGCTCATAATCGGGCGTAACACCATATGAACCAACATCAATAATTTCAGATGCCCCGTCTTTAGCGTGAACTGTAGGAAATCCTTCAAATGTATCAAATCCAATGACTTTTCTATTATGATTGAACGGCTCATAAATCCCGCGAAGCGAGTTGTATAAAGCAATATTTCTACCCCATCTTACCCCGAACTCCATAATAACTCCGTGGACAGGAACAATCTGCTCGTAGATCTCATTGATGAATAATATTTGAGAGAGGTTCTGCCTGCTAATAAACAAACCGAGGTTTTGAAGCACCTCATTTTCTGGAATAGGGCATTGGGAGAATGTTTTGTAAAAGCTGGCTCTCAGATCTCGCTCACTTTTTGACGCATTCCATTTCGCCTTAATGTCTGGTGTTCGACGATTGATTTTTTCGCGGGATGGCCTGCACTCGACATTTGCATTTTTGGCTTTCATGATAAATATATATAGTTATTGTTTTGTTTTATTATTGTCTCCGCATAATTTGCGGAGACATTATTTCATTGCGACAACAATCCATTCCGACGTTGTCATGACCCCGTTGCCATCAGTCCGACTGAGTGTGTCAATTTGGAGATTTCGAAAACAGCTAAAAAGATCGATGATCTCCTGACGAACAAAGAAGTGGGCTACAGCATTTCCCGCACACGGTCCGATGGAGGGATTGACAATCGTGCCAGGTTCAATTGCTTCCCCGCTTTCGCTTCCCGTGGTATCGCGCCCGAACATCTTCCCAAAAAATAGTCCATCGGGTTTCAATGTCCGACAAATATCTGATATGGTGGCTTTAATTGTCGCCATTGGATTTGCATATATTGCCTCGATATCCACAATCGCGTCAAATTTATTGTCAGGCCATGGAAGAGATGCAAAGTTTCCGACTTTTAGATCGATGTCGTCAATATCTGAACACAAGCCTTCGGATATAATACGTTGTTTTGCTTGGTGAATCGCTGTCGATGACCCATCTATTCCAGAGACCGAATATCCTTCTTTTTTTAAAAACCAGATGTTGGGCCCAGGGCCACATCCGACTTCTAGTATGTTGATGTCAGTTTTATTTAAGACAGATCCGAATCTCCTAGCAATAAACCTAATTAGTTCTTCAGGAGGATACTTCCCCCACATTCTAGTTGAGAAAATGTTTTCCCAATAGACATCTGTGGTCAACGCCATAGTTTTCATATAATCAGACATAAACTAAGTCAGTTAGAATCGTAAAACTGGAATCGATTATGTGAGATAGATTCGTTTGATTTGACAAATTCGTTTTTGACTTCACCATATATCTGAGCATTCAAGATCGTGCATCCAATCAGTGATGAGAATACTCCGTCGGGAGCAAAGGACTTCTTAAAGTTGAATATCCCGTCATTTGGTTGCGCTCCTCCTCCTAACAAAAAGTATTTACAACCAAGATTTTTGTAAAACCTAATAATTTCGCGCTTCAAGAAATGGTTTGCACATAGTGGCATCGCCTCAGCGGTCGTCCCTCCGAGAAACGAATGACAATATAAGCCGCAGTGTAAAACCAGTTCACAAGAGACAGCTTTACCGTCTTTCAAAACATAAAAGAAATTAAACATTCCATTAATTTTCTCCTCCATTTTAGAGAAAAAGCTCTTTTTGAAGTAGTAGAATTTGTTTGCGCTGCACCGATCCATTGTCTTGTAGTAGATTTCAAGAAAAATATCGATGTTGTGTCCGCTTGAATGCACTGCACACGTCAATTCATTTCTGTCAGCTTTACGAAGGTGCTTTCTCGTAGAGTGGAGGAATGAGAGTTCAATGTCATCTATTCTCGGAGACAAATCCACGACAACGAATCCACCAATGTCTCTGATTTCCGTTTTTTGGCTCGCACAGCGCTCATTGCTTAGTACAGGATGAAATCTATCAAAACCACAGAAAATATTTTTCTCTTTGAAAAGGCCAGCAATGTCGTCATGAAATTCGGAGACTCTCTCAGCATTTGTATTTCCGAGGACAAGGCCACCGCGGCCATACAATCCGGAGATGTCCTTGATTCCTGAGAAACACGGCATCCCGGTAAGGGATGCCATATCCCGCTCTACGTAAGGATATAAAATAGCTTCGCCATTTTTTCGAAAAGCGGCACACTTGACAGCGTATTCTGGGTAAAGCTCGGACTGGCAGAGGTCGGCAAATCCCGGAGAATAAAAGACATCTTTTTGATTATTTGGAAGATCGTCGAAAATAGCATTCCATTCCGGACTCTTAGGGCAAAAGGTTTCTATTGTCATGCTACTATAGGACAAGAGTTCAGATATTTACTTATGACGCAGCATAGACCATTGCACAACAGTATCCTCTTCAATGTCATTTAACACTTCGCAACCGATAGCCATATCGCTAAGTTGGGGATCAATTCCAGAAACAACTTTTTTAAAGTAGATGTCGTTTTTAGAAAGGATTTCACCACATCGAATGTAACGCGAAGTCACAAGAAAACGACGGAATGCAGTCCTGTTATCCGCTTCACATGGCATGACACGCTTAATTCCGTCACCCAGAGCCGACCTAGCGTTTCGAAGCATTTTACAATAGTCTCGCATTTCTGACGGTGTAAGCGATGCTTGGTGATCTGGCCCAGACACTTCTTTATGCAGTGTCAAATGCTTTTCAAATATTCTCACACCGAATCCGACGGCTGCGCAGGCAACCTCAGCCCCAAGGGTGTGATCAGATAATCCCACTTCACAGCCAAATGAACGCTGCAATACAGGAATCACCGAAAGATTCATTTGATCAGCAGGGGCAGGATAGGAAGAAACGCAATGAAAGATAATTAGACTTTGATTCTCTTCCAGAATCGTTTCGACCCCCCGCGCGAGCTCACTCATTGTACATGCCCCCGTCGAGAATAAAACCGGCAATCCGAGTTTTGCTATATACCTGAGAAATGGCGTATTTGTGACGTCTTGGGAGGCCGTCTTGAACAGATTAACGCCCATTTTAAGCAAGCAGCTCGCACTCTCCTCTTCGTCGGGGGTCGAGAAGAATATAATTTTCTTCTCATCACAGTATTTTTTTATAGCCACAAAGTCCTGTTGCTTTAGCTCAAGACGTTTGATCGTTTCAAATTCAGATTCATTATCACCAGTTGTTTTAATCTGATAGTCTGGCTTGATAGACTTATTTCTACTATAGACCATTTCCGTTATCCACGTTTGAAACTTCACAGCACTACATCCGGCTTCAACAGCTGCATCTACTAGCTTAAAGGCTTCAGCGAGGCAACCATTGTGATTTACACCAGCTTCAGCAATCACAAAGACCTCTTCGAATGAAAGGGAGAGAATATTACCGGCGTTAATAGGCATACACATTCAGAGCTTAAGATCATTTAGCTCATGGACCATATTATCAACTTCTTTAGTGGAGAGAAATTCACTGATCGGAATGAGCAAATGCTCGCACAAAAACTCCGACTCTACAAGAAATCGTTCGCCAGAGTTATTTGGGACAAAATCCCACTTTTCTTGCAATGTTGATAAGACAATCCCTCTTTGAAAAGAATACTCCACTATTTGTTTTCGCTTTTCGCGCGAAACTCGGACAGGAACGCAAAAAGGAACAATGTCGTTTCCTTGTTTTTCCTGAACAAAAGAAAAGACACCCTCATTTAACTTGTCGTAAACAATAGCATTGTTCGCAAGTCGTCTTTCTATGATTTCGCTGTGTCGCAACGACTTCTCAATTAAGCATGAAAGCGCACTCTGACGATATCCAGAAAGATCAGAATTAATAAACGAATAATACCTCTGATAGTTTTCTGCCAATAGACTAAGCAGTTTTATGCTTTCGCCTGTGTTCTGGCATGCCAGAAGGTCCCGTGCGTTTTCAAGATGAAGCTGATACGATGATAAGACTGATTCTGGAAGTTCGGGCATCCGGCTTTCATCAATTGCCAAATCAATATCGCAACGATTGGAGGCGACAATAGCGCCATCGGACACTGGCAGGAACTTATTCAAAGAATAAAGAACGACTTCGTCTTCATTGAGAAATCCATGGCCATTATCCGGTGAATTAAAGAGTGCATGCGCGCAATCACTTACTACTACGGAGTCATGATTAGATAATGTTTCCCTTAGTTTTCCTGAGTCTGGTGAAAGTCCAAAATAGTGAATAATTACAACTACGGCAACCCCGCCAACATTTATGAGTAGTCGGTTTAGGTCTTCCACACACGGGGATAGATCTGGATTTAGCTTATAAAACTGGATCTCATAGTGTGCAGAAACGAAAGGGGAAATAACACCTTCTGCAACATAACAAGGAAGCAGCACTGTTTTACGAAACCGTAGAGGCAGTCTCCTGATCATGTGCGACAAAGCACCACGACCCGTTGCGTGCCGACTAGATGAGTTGTAGCCCGAGGTAATAGGCAGTTCACTCTGCTGCGGATTCAACTTATTAACGTCCACCGCAACACGAAACATCGTTATCATATTGCGCAATTATTCTCTAGAAAGAGCCAACTCAGCAAGTTCGAGATCAGAGAGCGTATCGATGTCGATCGATCTCTCACGAGGCATGACATACCCAAGGGTTCCAACTGGTTCAAATGTTTTCTCTTGGAAAAAGGAAGTCGTACGGACGACGAATATTGCTCCATTTACCATGTAGGCAGTGGGAAAGTCTTGTCGGCGAGCGTTTCCTTCACCCACTTCAACGAAGGCAGCGATGGAGGAATCAGACATCAGTTTGCGTGTCATCCACGGATGCGTCACTGCCTTGCATATTCCGATAACGGCGGGTGCATTGGATTCAAGACCCATTTTTAAAGCGGTTATGATGTCTTCAGGAGTTCGAAGGGGACTCGTTGGTTGGAGCAGAACGAACATCTCAGGCATTTTCGATCGCTCACCTTTTAAAAAGTGCAAGGCATGCTCGACAACCCCATAACTCCCAGATCCATCTGTCGCGAGGTACTCTGGGCGGATAAATGGAACTTCAGCGCCATACGTCTTCGACACTTCAGCAATTTCCTGGCTATCAGTGGAAACAATTACCCGTCCAAGCCTGGCTTCCAAAGCAGCGACGATCGTCCATGCAATCAGAGGCTTTCCGCCAAGCGGAACTAGATTCTTTCGAGGGATTCCTTTCGAACCGCCACGGGCAGGAATTATCGCAACGACGTCCATAAGGTAGAGAAATACGGTTTGAGTTCCCCTCCGAAACCAAGTTTGAACTCACCTCGCTGGGGAGAATTGACACCAATGAAATCGAAGTATTTTAAGCCGCGACGTTTGGCCTCAAGTATCGATTCCAACAGAAGCGCAGTACCCGCCCCTGTGTTCCGATATTCGGGATCGTTCCCAGCGATTAAATAGTATGCAGTCTCCTTGTCGAAAAGAATGAGCACAGCACCAATCACAAGATTTTCTCGAGAACGACAGAAATGAAGCCAGCCGAGGTTATGGCGAATCGCAACCTCCGCAGTCCGCGCAACGGAGCGCTGAGTTTCCTCAGAGGTTTCATGCCCATGCTTTGAAAATGTCTTAATATAAAGAGGCACGAAGGAGGCAAGATCATCTCCGATAGAAAATGTCAAACCAGCCTTTTGGGCCCTTTTAAGATCACCTCGTCTTGAGTCATTAAGACCAGACGTGATGTCACCGTCCAATGAAAGCGAAGCAGTATAGTGCAGCTTGATGGACGCGAGACCATCTTCAGGCTTGTGATAATTCAGCCACTGGAATGGGCGCATATCGCGCCAGCTTGGATGAATGGAGAAATGAAGTTTTGCATACTGCGCGGTCACTGACTGGAGTAGCGACTCGATGAGCCGTGGGATCAGAATACCACGTGTATGCGGCGGGCTCTCATCAAGCCACCTAGCCATGAGCAGACTTTGATATACGGTGAACCAAAGCCCCACCTGCAATGGCTGATCGCTTTGTGTCATGAAGACGACACCACATGCTATTTGCTTTTTATAAAAAACACCCCAATATTCCGGACTCGACTGCGTGCCTGCAATATAATCTGGATGTGAAAAAGGTGAAGCCTGCAAGGACGTCTCGTATAAACACCCCCACTCCTCAGAAGAGATTCGACGAACTTCGATATGTGTCTTACTGTTCAATTTTCAGGTAGTAGTATTCTCAAGCTGCATTTTAAGATTTTACCGCAGATTGCACAGATTTCACTATAACTTCTAACGCTAATCAACTTGGTTCAAGACCGCCCACGATCCGAGCTTTTTTAGTCTAAAAACCTCTGTGCTCTTCTGTTCTCTGTGGCAAAACATCTCTCTCAGGCTTCCATCGCTGCGATTTCCTCGAGCGATCCAAACACTTTCTCAAAGGCTGTCGCAATATCATTCAAACATGATTCGTCGAGATCGGCATGGCAGAAGTCTCCTGTGATGACTTCTTCAAAATGCATGCGTTCGACGACAGGGCAAATTCCTCTGCTGTAGTTTGCTTCTCCATAGTAATATGGTTTAGAAAACGGAAATCCCTTGGTTCCAAACGCGATTTTCCGCTGATAAACTGGCTGAAGATAAATCGGTTCAACATATCCGACTCCTAGAGGAATTCCCTCTGCCCTAAGCGCAGCTACGACAACTTGCCGAGTCGGCAATCCAGATTCGGGCACATAACGCATTGCATAAACATAGTATCCATGCAGGCATCCTGGCAGTGTTTGAGGAATGATCAGCCCTGGAAGCCCTTCAAGCCGTCGATCAAGATACTTCGCATTTTCTCTTCGGCGCTCAACAAGCCTCGGAAGCTTTTTAAGCTGCTCGGTGCCAATCGCAGCCTCGATTTCGGTCATCCTATAGTTTTGCCCGATCATGTTGACAATATTTTCTACTTTTTTCCCTTTGACGACGACTTCTGCATGATTTCGAATCAGCTGCAGGCGCTCCGCAAGATTGTCGTCATTGGTGACAATCATTCCCCCCTCTCCAGTGTGGATTGTCTTATGGTAATTCAGGCTGAACACCCCCATGTGCGCGAGGGTGCCGGCCGAGCGCCCGTGATAAAACGCTCCCGGGGCCTGAGCGGCATCCTCGATCACTACCAGGCCCCACTTTTCGGCCAGTGACATGATTTCATCAAGCTCAGCGGGATGTCCGAAGATATCCACAACAACAATCGCTTTTGTCCGTGATGTGATCAGTGGCGCGATTGTTGCGGCAGTGATATTAAATGTGGTCGTATCAATGTCGGCAAAGACGGGTACTGCATTATTAACCAATGCACACGCTGCGGATGCAGACATCGAATAGGGTGTTACAATAACCTCGTCACCAGGACCGACGCCAGCGGCGCCAACAGCAGCATTCAATCCAGACGTGTTGCTGTTAACAGAAACGGCGTGCTTGACTTTAAAGAATTCGCCCCAAGCCGCTTCAAATGCGAGAACTCTTTTTCCCCCAAAGAATTCTGGCGACCATATTCCAAGAAACTCCGAGAGCGTCCCGCTTTCGATAACTTCCATTGCCGCTCGTCTTTCCTCTTCGCCAATGGTGCGATAGATTGGCAGAGGAATTGATCGCACCGGCTTCCCTCCTCGAATTGCAAGTGTGCTCATCGTGTTTTTAAAGTCCCAAGGATGAGATCCACAATATTTTTAGTGGCGTCTTCCTCCAATTTCCACCCGCAGCACTTTCTTAATAGGTTCTTGCGGTGTAGGTGATCAAAAAGCAAGCTGTGAATCATAGGTTCCAGATCTTTTTCTCTGCTAATTCTCAAGCTTAACCCCATGCGATTTGTCGGAAGACAATCATGAGGGCCGGAATTCAATTGAATACTGGCAACAACACACCCTAGGGCACAAGCTTCCAAGAGCAAAGCGGATTCCATTCCTGCAACCAGATCACATTCGACAAGCAGAACTCGAGGATCCGCGCAGCGATCAATGCTCACTGAAATTTGCTCGCTTTGAACCCATGCGAAATCATCGTCATATTCACGAGGATGAGGGCGTATCACTAAAGAAATCCTATTCTTTGTGGATCTGCTGATCTTTTCCAACGCATCCACCAATTCAGGCAAGACGGTGTGCTTTGAGCATTCACGCTTTTCGCAACGTGCTAATATCGGTTGGGAGACAAATGCCACGCGAATCTCTCGAGCGGACAACGTCTGATCACAATTCAATTGAGCGAGAGAAGCATTACAACAAAAAGCTTTTTTTTTCGCTAGCTCATCAAATGCTGGTTGCCCAGTAACAATAAGACGATCTACTGGAAAACCTTCAGCAGCCATTTCCTGACGGGCCTGTTCGTCCATGACAGCAATCCGATCCGGGAGACAGACAACACCCGATCGATGGGTAAATCGAGCGGTATAATTCGACCAGAAGTCTAGAACTGAAAGCGAGGGGACACCAGTAGCAGCCATTAATGCATCCAACTCCCAATCTCCTCCATTTACAGATGTTCCTAGGAGCAGAAAGTCTGGGGAACAGCTTTTTACAGACCGCGAAACAGCTTCAGAATTCTCGATCAGCTCAGACATCGGAATCTGGTATCGCTGAAATACGTCTCGTGCCTGGCGGTAACACAGGGCGTGGACTTCCAAGCGATCGCTGAGCATGGAGATAACAGGAGCTACCGCAGCCGCGCCACCAGGATCGCCGCAAATTGAAAGGACAACAGACATCAATCCTTAAGCTATTAACCTCCAGGACAAGGCGGTCCCTTTCTTTAAATCAGCGTTCACTTTTTTCCCCAAAACATCGTCAAAGTACTTCGGCGGCATGCCAAGGCCAGGCCGGATTGCCCGCACATTATCTCTCGTTAGCTCTCCTCCTGCCATCACATCCTGAACGACATATAATGATCTTCGAAACTGAAGAGACTTTTTTTCATCCTCGGTCGGCCCATATTTGATTGCCCCCAATGCGCGCCAAGCACGATCTGTTTCGACGACAAGCTGTGACATTTCTTCCGGTTCCATGGAAAACGCAGAGTCAACACCTCCGTCCTTGCGACTTAAAGTAAAGTGCTTCTCGATCACTGTGGCTCCAAGAGCAATGCTGGCAACAGAAACGCCAACTCCCATCGTGTGATCAGACAATCCAACCTCACAGTCAAAGAGATTGCGCAGGTGTGGAATAGTGAGGATATTAGAGCTCTCTGCAGTTGCAGGATAGGTGCTGGTGCATTTTAAAAGAATAATCTGCCCGCAGCCAGCGCTACGTGCCGCACGAACAGTTTCGTCCAATTCAGCAACAGTTGCCATCCCCGTGGAAATGATCAGGGGTTTCCCTGTGGCCGCTACTCGTCGAATTAATGGGAGATCCGTATTTTCAAACGATGCAATTTTATAGCAAGGAACATCTAATTCTTCTAGAAAATCGGCAGATGTATTATCGAAAGGTGTACTGAACGCTATTATTCCAAGTTCGCGCGCTCGGTCGAATATTGGTTTATGCCACTCCCAGGGAGTAAAAGCCGCGCTATAAAGCTGATAAAGAGAAGTTTCCGACCAGAGACTATTACGATCTGTTATATGAAATTCACGTTCATCTAAATCAATTGTCATTGTATCTGGAAGATAAGTCTGAAGTTTCAGCGCATGTGCACCAGATTTGGCAACTGCCTCTACAATATTTAATGCCCGCTCCAATGACTGGTTATGATTTCCAGACATTTCGGCAATAATAAACGGAGGCCTATCGCAACCGATTTGATGGGTTTCAATTTCCATTAGGTATTATTTGACGTCCCAGACGATCTCTGATATTCGCTGAAATATTTTTCGAATATTTTGTCCTTATTACTTATCCAATCCTGCCGAGTTTGTCGCAACAACGATGCAGGAATATTCCTGCCAGTCGAGGTTGTTTTAGTGAACTGTAAAACGGTTTTGAATCCAATCCGCGCGTTAAATCTATCGCTCACCTGGTTTGCGCTGACCATCTCCCCAATAACCTCCTTCGCGCAAAGGACCTCGAAGAGATACTCCAGCGATAGAATTCCCATAGCGGTTCCTGCCCCTGGAAAAATATTCTTGTCCCCCAAATAGCACCCCCAAATCCACTGATTTTCTGCCAAATCGACAACTTTGGCGCATACAACACCTATTATCTCGTTACGACACTCGAACATGAGAGCTTTGCTATGTAGATTCCCTTTAAGACTTTCAAACCATTTCAGATGATTCTCCCAGGGGATCATTTCGCTCTCAAACATGTTTAGGCGAACGCGGTCAGAATTGCGCCAATCAAAAACTTGCACCAGATCGTCGCCGTCCATTGGCCGGAGTCGTAAATCAGATTTCTTGACAATCATTCTTGTTTATTATCAACCGTTTATTGCAGCAGCAACACTCACTTCGTTCAAGACGCCTACCACCCGATCGGCCCCGCACCCATCAACAAACATTCGGCAGTGCTCGGACCATGCAGGCTTCAAGCCATTTCTGATTATCGGCCCAAGATGTCGCCGAATGACATCCTCTCCAACACCGCTTTTGTTGCCAAGAACTACAGCTAGGCCTTGTTTTTCGAGTTCACTCGCAATCGGCTTCTGATTATCAGCCAGCGTAATAACAAGAGAGGGTAATCCAAGGCACAGTCGCTCCCACGTCGTTGCCCCCGCAGCACCAATAGCCAAATCAGCTTCTGCCATCAGTGGAGCTAGGCTCTGTAATCCGCTGTGAATATGAATATTTTCACGACCGGAAATCTGATTTCGAATAGTTACTGCGTGCGGGCAATCAACCGATATTACGACATCGAGTTGAATCTCACGGCAATCAAGAGCTATGAAGGCAGCCAGACTTCGACCGGTAAAGTTATCGATGTCAGATCCTCCAAAGAAGACGAGAATGCGCTTTACAGGGCCAACCCGAGGAAGAGTTGTATTGTGGAAGAGCGCGTAATCCTCTTGGAGTAAGGCGTACTTGGGTCCAAGAAGCAATCGACATTCCGGATCCGTTTTTCCTTCGTACCGCATTGCCATGTGGTGCACAAGGTTTTGATCCAACAGAACATCACAGTCATGCGAGCGGTCAGCAAGATCATCAATTACTAAGATTCTCCCTGCACACGAGCGGAGCCGCCTTTCCCAACGGGTATCCAGAGCGTAGTGATCGACTACGAGCCAATCCCAGCGGGCACTCGACAACGCCCGAATGCTGTTCATAGCATCAAATCGCTGACTTGTGCCAAGCCAAGAGGAATGTGGAAGATCCTCATCCATCACTCCTTTTCCCTGGTCTTCATCCAACAATTGAAAGCCATGCCCTGATGCTTCCAGGGAGAGGCGCATATGATCAGGCAGTTGTCGGGAAAAGAAACACGTTGAACATCCACTATCTTTCAAGCGATCAGCCAATGTAAGACACCGAACAAAATGTCCTGAACCGATTTTCACTGACGCATCAACCCGGAACGCAACGTTCATCAGATTATAACAGTTGCATTTACCTGAAAAAGCACCTCCGCCCGATCCCAATCCGACGGCGTATCAATATCTACAACGCGCCATGAAGGAATCGGAAGGCCCACACCACTCCCATGGATTCCTGGGTTTGTGCACCAAGCATTCGAAGTGCCCCAATAAAACTGTCCCGCATCATGATATGCTGTTTCAAGATCCTGCGTTCGTGTGAATTCATGAGCAGGATAAATTGGTTGCATTTTTCCGCCAGCCAACCGCCTCATCGCACGCTGGATGGGTGAAGGAAATTCCGTCACAGGGAAGCAATAATCAACATTTTGTTGGATTAAAAAGGCGAGAGATTCCTTAAGATCACTAATCTGAATAAATGGAACTGCGGGGTATATACAGCATACATACTTGGCAATCCATCCAAGCTCGGAACAGGCCTGAATCCCATGAGCAATTACAGGAACAGTCGTCGCTTGGTCATTTGATAGTTCTTCGGGACGGAAAAAGGGAGTTTCGGCCCCCCACTCTCGCCCTATTGATGCAATTTCCTCATCGTCAGTTGAAACTATGATATGCTCGAAAAGCCCGCATTTTTGTGCTGCTTCAATCGCGTGGGCAATCATCGGTTTTCCAGCAAATGTCTTTATATTTTTGCGCGGAATTCGCTTGCTTCCCCCTCTTGCTGGAATGATTGCAATATTCATACGCTTAAAACAGTCTATCCTAAAAGTAAAATCGATAATTTGCCACAGAGAGCACAGAGGACACAGAGGGAGGAATGTAAAAGATATTGAAGGCTTGATGTGGAATCATCAACGGTGTTGAAAGTGCATGCTAATAAGAAGCATAGGAATGCCTAAGGATTGCGATAAGATCGCCCCAGGGAGCCTCACGCGTGAGGGAAGCTCTCAACCAGCGCAGGAGCTTGACCGTGCGCTGA
>Ga0194063_10000376_pt1 | contig 33040 bp, 22 predicted proteins | sample SepL3720m_MetaG_FD_155459 | JGI IMG/M metagenome (GOLD analysis project Ga0194063, IMG submission 155459) | Anoxic zone freshwater microbial communities from boreal shield lake in IISD Experimental Lakes Area, Ontario, Canada - Sep2016-L373-20m | ecosystem: Environmental > Aquatic > Freshwater...
CGTCCCCTCCATACCACCATTATCGATGAGGTTGGGGATGAGAGTGATGTTGTCTACGTAGTAACTTATATTTGCCGTAGCAACAGGCCGTATCGAAACACGTAAAGAAGTGCAGCCTACTGGCGTCTTGAATGCGTATGTTACATAGTACCAACTATTCGAATTGGTTGACGCTTGAGTGTAAGTCGGTAGGACTATATAGGCAGCATTACTCTGATCTCTTGTCGCGAGACCAATTTGATTAGCTCCATTACTCTTTATCCATGCCCCAATCAAGTAGTTAGTATTGGCTGTCACGGTAACCATTTGAGTAATTCCGTCACCATTACCAAGGCCATCACCCGTTAGTTTTTGTGATCTGGTATCTGAGAAAATATTCGCTGTTTCTGCATCAGACGCAGTAGTTCCAGTGTCAACCGCCCAACTCGTTGGCGCTCCAACCGTTGCAGCTTCTAAATTTCCGTTGGCTAATAAATTGGTCCCACCAGTCAACTCCGAAGAAGCTCTCGTCATCTTACTTGCGCTTGATCCCCCGTTATACGTCACTGGCGAAAGAGTGCCTGAGCCGTCCATCTTGGCATAGAACTTCAGTGATGGGTCTGCTACATATCCTGCTTCATTACCGGTACCAGCATTGTAGAGAGAAGTGATCTCTGCTGTTGACAGTACTCGATCATAGATAGCGAAGTCATCAATGAGGGCATTGGCAGGGCTATTCGCAAGCAAAGTAAGGCCAGAATTGTAGCCCTGTAAACCTATGAATGATGGGAAACTTGGATACAGATTTCTTGGAACCCAACTAGAAGTAAAGCTAGATGAGAGTGAGTTGTTGATATATAGTTCAGCATAATTCGACCCCGACACTACGTTGTCTACATCCCAACGGACTGTGACCAAGTACCAAGTCCCAGATGTCCACGAACTAACATTTGCCGAAAAAATAACTGTGGGTGTTGGATTGTCGAAGTAGACTGACAAGCTGCCACCCGTACTCTTGAAGATTTGTAAATCTCCTCCATACACTCCTTTTGAGAAGAAAAAATGCTGCAACCCATCATTTCCATTCCAACTTGGTTTTACCCAAAAAGAAACTGTTCCCTGATTTGGGTTCCAGCGCTCATAATTTTTACCACTTATTTGAACACCATTATTGTAAGTTAGTTGAGATCCCCCTGTCCCCCCTGCATTCCCATACATAGATACTGCCTGTCCTAGTTTCCCTGTATCCAGATACCCACTGGCCTTGAATTGATTGGTATCAGTACTGGTAGTCTCATCCAGTCTCCATTGTCCCGTATACGCTAAGAGAGCAGGAGCAGGAGTAATGAACTCCTCAGGTACATATCCATACGTTACGACAGTCAATCCAGATACATTCGCAAGAGATATACCAGTGGGTGAATACACTCCTATCTTGCCTGATGCATTCGCTACTGCATGATATCCCGTAGAGTATGACGTACTACAGTCTTTCACCATATTCCCGGGAGTAGTCGGATCAATAGGTAATCCCGGTATCTGAGTAGATAAGAGTGCACATAAGTCTGCCTCAGGACCACCAGAGTTCTTTGCTATACGCTTGGGAGTATTCAAGGGATACATCTGAGTAGGGACTACTCCTTTCATAGATACTAGATACATATCCAGTGACTTCCCTATGGTTGTTACATCAGATGATCTCTTTGTCTGTTGTGCAGCAAGAAACATACGGAAGGGATTCACGGCTACGATAACTACTGTCATGAGGACTGCAATGATACCTGTCGCTACCAATAACTCGATGAGGGTGAAGCCAGCATGAGAAGAAGAAGGAGAAGGATGAAAAGGAGAACCAGAACAAGAAGAAGAACGGTACGGGACCATGCAGTCAGTATACGCAAAGATAGTCTATAAAGTCTATAAAGTCTTAAAGTCTGTAAAGTAAGCAATGGGGTCATTCTGATCAGCCCAGGGCTGAGAAGAATCCCAGGCATACATGTCATCCCGGGGTACCTGTCGCGCTCTGCGCGATCCCGGGATCTTGTTCCTACTCATCTCAAGAGGAGAGTGTGTGGTTCACTTCTCGACAGGCTCGAAGTGACAGAGAAAACAGAATCAGACAAAAAAGGAATATCATCCCTCCGGGCATAGCCCTACGGGCGGTGCCCGGGCGTGTCCCGGGATCCTGTACACACTCCCCTCTCCTTTCTACACTTTTCCCTTTATGTTATACCTTCTCCACTCTACCTTCTCCACTCTACCTTCTCCACTCTACTCCCCCTCCTCACGGTACAGCCGTATAGGTCCCGTCATACCATGCACTACTACTCCCATCATAGTTATACCCAATAGCAAATGTAGTCGGTACACTTGCAAATGGAATCACTCCCAACTGAGTAGCTACCTGTACTCCATTCACATACAAGACGAGACTCCCTCCGGCAAGATAGGTCATACGTATGGTATATGCTGTGCCTGCATTCAATACTGCAGATGCCCAGTTGGTTGATACTTGTGTTCCATTAAAGAATCCTTTCAATACCAGATTGGATGTAGCATTCTTCTGCAGGAGTATCCTATTATTCCCGTCATACCAGAGACTGGCTATCGTTGGAGTACTACTCCCATACTTATCAGCTACACCAAAGCTATGACGAGGAGTGAAGACAAATGATATATCTCCAGCAGTACTTGAGATACTATTCACTGTCTGTGTATAGGTATCATATCCATCTACCCGTACTCCACTTGCTTCAGTACTATTGGCCAGTGAGGCTGGAGTGAGGGTGAGGGTGACGTCGGAAAGATTCACCAGGAACATATCATCAGTATATGCCGTGCCTGTCGAGCAGGAAGATCTGGCAACGGTCGCACTTGGTGCACCTCTTATGACATGTTCATTGAGTACATATGACCCTCCTAATATCCACCAGCTCTCTGAATAAGGTGAACCAGACGTGGTCTCAAGTATTGAATTGTTGTGATAGCACCCTCCCGTTCTATACCCAAACCACCCAAGGTCTGCAAAATTGGATGCAGATCCTGTAAACGCCATATTTTCACCATGGAACCCCGTGACATTCACTGATTTTAAGGCTGATGATCCGGAATGCACAATGGTGTTTTCTTGTAAGCCTTCACCAGCGACATATCCACCGTTGGACCAGCCAGTTGGTATCCACGGACTGCCTGCTCCTGATTCTAGAGACGGGTTTATCACTCTATTTGTCTGTACCTCCACCTGATGCCAGGAGCAGGTACCTGTTCCAGATGTGTTGATGAGTTTAAATATGCCATTTTCGGTGGCCGGCGCTTGGAAGGTAAAGATGTATGTATCTGGTGCGGTGCGGGTACTCGTGGCGGTGCCATTCAAGTGAGTAATCTCGGTGGAACCATCGGCCCTGGTCACCAAGATTTGTGGAGAACATGTCCCGTCAGAATTACCTATAGCCCGAATAACGTAATTAGCATTGGCAGTGAGGGCTTTGGTGTAAGAGATGCCTTGGTTCGCCATAGTTGATGTGACTTTATATCCGCCAGAAAATATTCTCTCGCCAGCGCCTAAAGCAGCAACAGTCGGATTGTTGGCAGGGTCAGTGTAGTTGACGACGAGTTTCGGACGATTTCCTGCGGTACCGTAGTCGGAGGAGCGAGCAGGATCAGAGTCTCCAGTCGGTCCGTTGCCTTTCACGATGAATCCATTATTTGTCGCAAACATTAGCTGTATCTCACTAGCTGCAAGTGAAAAAGAATATTGTCCCCCGTTGCCAAGGCCAAACGGCCCTGTTCCCATGAGCGTCGAAGAATAATCCACTCCAGATGTGTTGGCTCCTACCGAACCTGCCCATGCAGTCGAACCATCGAGGGTATTCCAATTTGCTCCTGACTCAGTCCACCCTGCATTAGCTGGCATGATCCTATACATGGTTAAATTATCTTCTGCACCTTGGTTCGTATCTACCCATAAGGTGAGGGCGCCACTTTTGATCGTTGATGCGACAGGAATACTTGATAAATCAAACTTAAATAACATATTGCGTTGCGATGTGAAATACGGACCTCTCGATTGTAATGGTGAGGTGGTTCCGAAGTTGGTGGTTGGATTAGCTTGGTCTATGAACGTATCAATTCCTGCGGTTGAGTCTGGTTGCAAGGTTAATGTTTGAATTGGGCTTTCTGCTGCCCACCCATCACTGGTATATGTTCCATTCATCATATATCCCCCTGTATTTGTGGTACTGGTATACAGGAGATTACTGGCATGAGGATGACTCCATGCCTCACCGGTAGTACCGAGTGCTCCTACCGTACTATTCGTTGGTAATGCAAATACGACATCCCAGGAGCCCGTGACTAAGGTAGGATCTCTTCCGGTACCTCCATTGTAGATCTGGGTTAACTCATCACCATTGCCTACGTTGATGCCTGATGGTGTTGTTGCTTCATAGAGGGGACGACGATAGATGGTGAGACCTTGGATGAGGGCGTTGGCCTCATTGACTGTTAGGGCAGACCCAACGTAAGGACTTGTACCCGTCGGTGGTGTCCACGCAGACGTTTTTGAAAATGTACTCGTGCCATTAATAGTTACTGCAACGTAGTAATTTATTCCTGAGATATTCGCAATTGGCTTTGATGAATCCCATCTAACCATTACGCTGTAAGTTGTCCCAGCAGTCCAACTTGAGATGTTGACTGAAGCAAGTTGCCCTGACGAATTTGGCCAGTAAAAATCCAAGGTATTAGCAGGTACTTTAAGTATTCTCGCTCCCTGGGATTGATCATTGTAAAAATAATGTTCTTTCCCATCATTACCATTCCACTCAGGAGTGACCCAAAATACAAAACTTCCTTGAGATAGATCCATATTCTGATAAAAACCCCCAGAAATTTGAGATCCTTTATCGAAAGTTAGCATATCCCCATTTGGCCCAGTCCAATCTCCCTGTACCATCACCCCCGCTGCAAAGGGTCCTGCAGGAGGAGTCCTCTTGGCTATAGCAGGAGTAAAGGTAGCACTCCCATAGGACATGACGGGAGGAGCAAGAGCAATGAAGTCTTCTCCTACTTGTCCATATGGTATGACATTCATCCCTGATGCATTTGCGAGTGATATCCCCGTCGGTGAATACACGCCTATCTTCCCTGAGCTATTCGCAACAGCACTGTATCCGGTACTGTATGTACTAGTACAGTCTTTCACGATATTGCCTGGACTATTAGGATCAATAGGTAATCCAGCTATATGAGTAGATAAGAGACCACATAGATCTGCCTCAGGACCTCCTGAGTTCTTTGCTATTGGCTTAGGAGTATTTAAGGGATACATCTGAGTAGGAAACACTCCTTTTGCTGATATGAGATACATATCCAGTGACTTCCCTATGGTTGTTACATCAGATGATCTCTTTGTCTGTTGTGCAGCAAGAAACATACGGAAGGGATTCACCGCTACGATAACTACTGTCATAAGGACTGCAATGATACCGGTAGCTACCAATAACTCGATGAGCGTAAACCCAGCATGAGAAGAAGAACGGTACGGGACCATACAGTCAGTATACTGATTCACATACACAATAGTCTAGATGGTCGAAGGTCGAAGGTCAAACGTCGAAAGTCAAAATAGTTATCAGGTTATAAAGTCTGTAAAGTGTCACTTCGAGCAGGGTCTAGAACAATGTCAGTTCGAGCCTGTCGAGAACTGATCTGTGTATTTTCCTCTTGAGAGAAGTGTTCAAACAAGATCCCGGGATAAACCCGGGATGACATGTGTGTGGTCTTTCCCCCGCCACGGCGGGATCGAGATGGCTTGAAGATGGATCCCGTTTTTCAACGGAATGACAACGTGGTGTAACTTTACGGACTAGATCCCGTGTCTCGCTCACGCGCATGCACGGGATGACTCACTGTTGTTCGTCACTTTAAGGACTTTACGACTGTACTTGTCCCGCTCTGCGGGATGGACTATCATCTCTGCCTTCTACACTCTGCCTTCTACACTTTACGGACTATGCCTATGGTTTATGCTCCATCCACCCTTTTCAGTGCGATCTCAAAGGTTGCCTCACGGAGTGAGACCGAGTGTTTGAGATGATATTTCCATACCGCATCAAATGCGTCGGACATATATTTCTTTAGTTTGACATTGACCTGCTCGAGTGCCCATGTTTCTTCATGCATGTTTTGATACCACTCGAGATACGAGACGGTGACTCCTCCCGCATTTGCGACGACATCTGGTATGACGATGATACCTTTCTTGGTCAGCATACCCTCGGCTTCACTCGATACGGGTCCATTGGCCATCTCGATCACGGCCTTTGCTTTCACTTTCGGAGCGTTGTGCACGGTGATCGCATTTTCGAGTGCTGCTGGTACGAGGATGTCTACAGCGAGTTCGAGCAGATGCTCGTTGGCGATATGGCGCGTCCCCGGTACTCCCTCGAGTTTGCCTGAGGCATGCTTGTGTTTGAGGGCATGTTCGACTGACTTCAGTCCGTCTGCTGCATATATCCCACCTTTGCTGTCAGATATAGCGACGACCTTGCATCCGAGCTTTTGCGCATGCAGTGCAAAATGATACCCCACATTTCCAATCCCTTGCACGGCGACTGTAGTATCTGCAGGCTTCTTGCCTATTTTTGCGAGTAGTGCTTCGAGTACATAGACACCTCCCTGGCCGGTTGCTTCGATGCGTCCTGGAGATCCATGGAGATTGATAGGTTTGCCAGTGAATGCAGCATGTTTTTGGATAGGAGTATGGATGAGATCTTGAGAAACCTTGATGAACTCGTCTACCATCCATGACATCGTTTGACCGCTCGTGTTCACGTCTGGAGCCGGCACATCTATCTCCGGACCGATATGAGGAGCAAATGCTCGTGCCCATGCCCGGGAAAGTTTTTCGAGCTCAGTGAGACTGAGTTTTTTGGGATCGACGACGATGCCACCTTTGCTCCCACCCAGAGGGAGATTGGCTATCGCACACTTGATCGTCATGAGGGTCGCGAGTGCCTGGACTTCGTGTTCATCGACTTGTTGATGAAAGCGGATACCACCCTTGTATGGCCCTCGTTTGTTATTGTGTTGGATACGATACGCCTTGAATTTTTTTTCATGTCCATCATCCATTGTGATCGTAAGATCATAGTAATGACTCTGTGTGGGCTTGAGGAAATCTTTGATTTGCTCTGCAGTCCATCCGATCCGTCGCGCTGCATTTGATATTGAAGTTTGGGTAGTCGCCAGCATTGAGTTCATAGGTATATAAAAAACTGCTAGGTGCCTCACTATACCACAAATAGCTGATCTCATATGAAAATGACCGGGTATGTGACGATGTGGACGAGTTGAGGATCAGCACCGAAAACATCCATACGTATATCTCCATTTTGGAGATGGAGTTTGGGTGAAAGGGGTGATGTTGATATCCGAGGCGCGTTGAAGTATACTATGGGCTTTATGTCACCTCCAGCAGAGTCACTCCCCGTAGAATCACTCCCCGACTCACTCCCCCGTACTCCTCCACTCGCTCCACCTGAGAGCCAACATCAGTTCAAACCTTTGGAATTGGGCTCGATATATGTAGCTGAGCGACCCATATATGCGAATCTGATCGATCAGTATATAGCTGACCCAACTACCCTTGCGAATGCACTACAAGATAGTTTGAAACCAGGAGTCCGAACTCCAGAACAAATAGAGCAGATTGCTCAAATCAGAAAAGCCCTGGATACCTATCCATGGCAAAGGAAACGAGAAGTGTGCGGATTCGCTGGTAATGTGCTTGAGAAAGAAGAATATGCACGAGGGATATTAGCTGTACTTGATACAGATATTCCAAGTGGTCAAGGGAAGGACGAGCGAGTTATACGCACAGCTTTTCTCCGCGGTACCATGAACACTATGTATGCTCCATTGGAAACTGTCGATCCCAAAAGTGGAGAGGTGACTCAGGTCGTACCCGCCGATGTGGATAGTGAAGTCGAACTGCAGCATGAGCTCATAGCGCGTGCGCTTGAGAAAAATCCAACGCCTGATCATGGACCTGGTCAAAATCAAACAAATACTGTACAAAAGCTGATGAAATTATTCAACAGTGACCCTTCGGGCATCATCAAAAAAGGCGACTTTTTCCATTGGAGTTGCTACCTTGGACTCTATGCTCCACAACGCAGCGACAGTAGATATGACAAGGAACAAAATCGTGTGGGCTTGGCCAGGCAGATCTTCAGAGCGGTACATTGTCTAACTCCTGAAAATCAAAAAGACCACAGCAATCCTGCCCATCCAATTCCCTATTATTATAAATATCTCAAAGAATATGAGGCGATCAGTAGTGTCGCTCAGAAATGGATTGCCGATCGAGGCAATAGCAATGCTCCATTCCCCAGATATCCATCCATTAATGCATATATTAAATCTGAGGCCAAGAACATAAAAAAATCAATTAGTAAGCTTGACAATACGACCCCAGGAGCAAATCCAATCTATGAGGAACTAAAAGGTTTTGACAGAAATGTTCCGCTCGATATATACACCCATATTTCAGAATCTGTAACCAATCGAGAATATGATACATGGAATACTTTTTTTAAAACAACTCACGTTACAAAAGAGCAAAATGAGCAGCAACGTCTCCAACAGGTGCAAGAAAGTCTCGAGTCGATAATAGTATTGGGTCGGTTTTCAGGCGTAGATCAAAAGGTTATGGCTCGAATAGCCGACCCGAAGTATATGAGTGAAGGCATTTTTTTAAGATCTGTCTACTGGTATTCTGGTCGTGAGCGTCAGGAAATAGTCGACATGGCCACGTCCCCGCTCATAAACATATATACACGAGAAAATGACCCGAGCGCTTTTCGCGCAGTTCCGGTGTATCAAAAAAATACAAGAGAATCTCAGACTGTATGGATCCCAAAAGGATCATGCGAACCAAATGTATTTGCCCAAGCACTCAAGATATGCGCGTCAAAATCATCAATAGCTGCTGTTGACTATCAAATCACATATGGTGGACGCAACTCCATCACAGTACAACCATATCCAGATGGAAGCTTTCTCATATCAACGCTCACCCCCTCTATCCCCGCCGTCCAAAAACCACTCGAGTTTTATACAGATGTGCATGTCGATAGCTACACTATCCCAGATGAAAAGATGAAGGGTCCTGAGGTAGCTCGCAAATATGACTCCCGAGCTGATTTTGAGACTATCATCTGTCATTTGAACCGGATCGTGAGTAGCCGACCCGATGTGTATGAGTTGTTAGATCATCCTACTCTCGGGAAGTTTGCCGAGAGAGCTGTGGTAAAGCCCAGCACAGAAGGGTTCGATGTGATCATTAAGCTTGCCGAAAAAACAGCAATATACCCTGATGGAGATGCGCCTCGTGTCACCTGTCATATCAAGCTCACCGATGGAAAAACACAAGTGATGCTCGATGATCAAGCCGAAAAAGACTTGCGAACTGACCAAAAAGACTATCTCACCTGGCTTGGGCTGCGATTCTTTGAGACGAGCTCGATAGTCACTGTGGCTCAACGGGAAAAAGAAGTGCGGGCTATTCGTGGCTTTGAGCACGTGCGAACTCAGCAGAGTGGAGAGTCCCGAACTGTTGAGGAGGGTATTGCTGATGAGACGGCGGTATTCCTCGTATTCATTGGCGGAGATAAAAGTGATGGTTCTCCCCGTGGACCATCCCAGGACAAGAAAAATATGTTTAGTGAGACTCACTTTGGATGGCTGAGAATAACACTTGATGATCTAAATAGTCGGCTTCATGCTCGAGGTGAGAAGCGAAATAGAACAGTCAGAGTGACGAGGAGAAAAGATAAGGACGATGGACCCGATGCCGCAACGAAGCGACAAGAGCTGATCGATAGCAAGACAAATAATGTGGTGGCAGGACGATACAACCCCCATCTGCGTCGCGATCTACCTCCTGATTTCCCCTACCACGCAGCAGTAGCACAAGAGTGATCTCACCACGAGAGAATAAAGCATGATGCGACAATCGTCGTACTCTACATGGGTCACGTTCTCCTTGCACATGTCGTAAGATATGTGGGATACTAGATAATCGAAAGCATGCAATTGTCTTTCATATTCCATATTTCATAGTTCATATTTCATAGTTCATATTTCATAGTCTATATTCCATGTTTTATATTTCATAGTCTATAGTTCATATTTCACATCTCCCCCATGACTATCCATGATGCCATTCTCGGCTACCTCGAAAACTGCGAGCTTGATCGCAACCTATCTCCAAAAACCGTGCGCATGTATGGTCAATACCTCCAACTTGTGGAGGCATGGTTGCTCAAAACGTATGGCACTGTCGGACCGGAAATGGAGGTAGAAAAGTTTGACGATGGCGTGGTACGCAAGTTTCGTCTCTTTCTCTCGCATGATTATCGCAATCAGGTCAGAGGCTCGCTCAAGCGAGTCACGCAAGTGAAGTACCTGATGGCAATCAGAGGCATGCTCAAATTCCTCGTGAAAAAAGGGTTCAAGGTACTTGCTCCAGATATGATCGAGTTGGGCAAACTGGGCGATCGAGCCATCAAGTTCCTTCATGATGATGAGCTGCAACGACTCCTCAACTCTGTTGACGCCGGATCTACCAATGGATTGCGTGATAAGGCTATACTCGAAACACTTTTTTCGACTGGGTGCCGCGTCAGTGAGCTCACGGGCATCGACCGCCATCAAGTCAATCTGAACACCGGAGAGTTTAGCGTCCGTGGTAAAGGAAACAAAACTCGAGTGGTGTTCCTTTCTGAAAATGCAAAACACTGGCTCAATTCCTATATGCAGTCTCGCACAGATCCGTACAAACCGCTCTTCGTACGGACCCGAGGACCCAAAGGCAATAGTGAGCTGACCGATGAGAAGTTCCGTCTATCGCCGCGCTCTGTTGAGCGGATCGTCGAATACTATCGAGTCAAAGCAGGTATCGTCACTCGGATCTCTCCCCATGTATTGCGACATTCGTTTGCCACAGATTTACTATCACACGGTGCAGATCTCCGCGCCGTCCAAGAAATGCTTGGCCATGCCAATGTATCGACGACCCAAATCTATACCCATGTCACCAACGCGCGCCTCAAAGAAGTCCATGAAAAATATCATAGTGGAAACAAGAGTTGAGAAATTAAAACAATTTATGACTGGGGAAAGAGCTATACAAACACAGGAAATCAGACTCGGATCTGAAGTGACTACTTTCTCGCGCACACTACTCAACTTATGGGCAGAATCGAACGACCACACAAGCTTTTCCTACTCTGAGCCAGTCGCTGAAAATGATCGGGTAAGCAAGGTTGAGAAAGATGGCTTCATTACTGTAACTATGCCACCAAATCCTACTGCTCAAGACATACTGGAGGCATCACGTCTAGTCAATGAACAAGCTAGTGAGAAAAATACTCCCCTTAAACTATTTACGAAAAATCTTAGAGATGGAGCGATACTATTAGCAAATAATCAAGCATTTGCCGCCGAAGAGAACAATGATATTGTTGAGTTGCTCTATAATTTAGGTAACAATCTAGATTGTCACAATGCGACCGCAGTAGCACTACAGAGAAAAGATATTCAGTCACTCCCCATTATTCATCCAGAAGGTGCGGATCCAGAAAAGTATACCGACTATCTCATGTTATTCCTGCTTGGTAAAAACACCGTTCTATCATCATCTACTCCATCAACGAACTCAAAACTTAAATCTCACAATGAGGCAAATGAAGATCCACAGAACTCATTTTATAGCGCTTTTTACTCAAGATGGCGAAAAAAACAAGCTAAGGCTGAGGACAGTGAACTTACTCGACAAGAATTCGATACTATGCTATTAAAACGTCTCAAAAATCCCAGCCCCCATGGACTCTCATCTCTTCTCGGTAGTTATATTAATGACAGTTTGAAAAAAGGGAGAGGGCAAATTGCCCTACATGATCTTGTTGAGCAGGCCTCTAGTCATGAGTTGGAATCGGCAATTGCTAACCGCGGCATCGACTATATACGAGAGGAGCTAAAAAACCCGCCATTGATTAATGATATAGATCCTCTGTTACTGCTAAGAATCAGGTCAATATATGGTGACATTAGTTTTTTCAAGAATTCAAAATTGTTTGAATCTGCCAAAATGGTTCTTGAGTCAATCAAGAAGGAAAAAGGAGAAAAAGGAAAACCCGTGAATACAAAGGATACTATAGCTACTTTGTGTGAAATAGTTCAGGCTTATAAGTATAGAGAAACATTTAAGCCCTCACTTATAGTAGCGAATCAAGAGTTTGAGTGCGTATTAAAGTCTTATGTTTTAGGAGAGTTGATGCAGCAACATATTGGCTCTGATGTGATAGTTTTTAGTGCACAACAATCCGGGCATATGCGACTGGTTGTTGCCGAGAAAGAAACCCTTGACACTAACTCGCCCGTCATGTATTTTGTTGACCCGACTGCTGAAAGCAGATATGTATATTTGGAAGACAAAAGGGATGAAAGAAGTACAAGCAAACCTATTCAAACTATCGAAGATAGAAATTTTATAGATCAAGTAATTGAAGCATATAAGCAAAACCCAAACGATATACATGTGAACTGTCAAATTGATGGCTACCAGGGTGTACTTCCAATCCAGACAATTGACTCATTTAAACAAGGGACTGAGGCTGCTCTTTGGCACAATAGCGCTCAGTTCGCTTCGACGCGTGAAGATAGGATTCAATGTCTGAAGAAAGCTGTCGAATATTCTCCTAATAACAGTACGCGTTGGAATGACTTAGCAAACAATCTCATCAACGTTAACGATAAAATAAAATGCTATAAAAGGGCACTTGAGCTAGAACCTGATCTTTGGAAGGCTAATTTTGCATTATCATCAATTGCTCTGACAGAAGATGAGCGAAGAAAATATAGTGATCGTGCTACAGCAGGACTTGACTTATTAATTCGTAGTCCAGATGTATTAGATCAAATGAGCAGTTCTACTTTACTAGAAATTTCTACATTTACCAAGAATAATGAATACAAATGGGACTTACTTTGCCACGCTGACACAAAGGCGGAACAAGAGCACGCAAGCCCGACTGTAAGATGGGAAATTAAATACCAAATGGGCTTACACGCCCCAAAATTTCGTTATAAACAACACCATTTTTTGGAAGCAATGGAATTTGCGCCAAACATAGCATTTCTTCAATTCTATTATGGATGGACAGGTCCGCCTGAAAGCCAAATAGAGTACATTCAAAAGGCAGCCGAAGCTGCAACGAAAGGTGTAGGTGTCAAATACCTATTCAAATGGGCTAAACAAGAGTATATTAGGCCAGATGATATGAAAAGTGCGCGTCAGACTATCATGATGTTTAAAGAGTTGCTGAAGATCGCGGATAATGCTAAGCCAGGAGAGATACCTCCCGATGACATCGAATATGCACGTTCTGAAATACAAAGAATTGAGACTGAGCTCAAACAATATAGCTGAAGTAGTCCTAAATTTTCTTAAACGATAATTTTTTCACAATTTTATCGATAAATATTAAATCATTCTTCATGACTATAGAGGATGATTATATGTAACAGTGATGCAAATCCTGCTAATATATAAACAATACTGATTTTATGATTCTTCCCCATTCCCCTATCCTTACTGTTTCGCACCTCCGCAAAAAATACGGCGACTTCGTGGCGGTCGATGACATCTCATTTCAAATACCTGTCGGCAAAATAGTCGGATTCCTTGGGCCAAACGGTGCTGGGAAAACGACCACGATTCAAATGCTTACGGGGATCACGACACGGACAGCTGGAGACATCTCGTATTTTGGACGAGACTTCGATCATGATCGAGAATACTGTCTCGAGCACATCAACTCAACGTCAGCATTCAATACGCTTCTCGGGCGCATCACCGTCCGCGAGAATCTCAATGTTTTCGCGCATCTCTATGCAGTCCGTGACATCCGGAAAAAGATCGATGGCCTACTCAAGTATTTTGAAATAGATGATCTGGCGGGAAAGCTGTATCAGTATTTGTCAGCTGGTCAAAAAACGCGGGTCAATCTGGTGAAGTCCCTCCTCAACGATCCAAAACTCATCCTCATGGATGAGCCAACTGCATCGCTTGATCCTGACATTGCAGACAAAACGCTCGCATTGATCGAAAATCTACGAGATGAGCGCAAGCTCTCGATCCTGTTCACCAGTCACAATATGGATGAAGTCGCTCGTCTTTGTGATTGGGTCATATTCATCGACCACGGTCGGATCGTCACGCAGGGTACGCCAGAAAACCTGATCAAGATGATACCCGAGGTGCTCATCTCAGCTACCTATGAGGGTGGACATGAGAAGCTCGCGTCGTATTTTCAAATGATGCGGATGAAATATGTGTTTCATGAGCATCAGCGAGTCGATGTGTATGTATCGCATGACCACGTGGGAATATTTTTGCATGATTTGACGGAGCATGTAGATCGTATACTCGATATAGATATTGTGAAGCCCAAACTCGAAGATGTATTCATCCAGATTGCGCGGAAAACGAATTGAGTTTCAAGTCAATTATTTTGACTTCCCGAATTTAGTTCCGGAACCATCAATGTCAGTTCGACATCTCGACCCCGCAGGAGCAGGGCAGGCAAGCCACAAAGTGGCCCCTTCGGGGCTCGATGTGACAGATTGTTATCAATGTCAGTTCGAGCCTGTTGAAAGTGGAGAACAATGTCAGTTCGCGCTCGTTCAAGGTAAAGAACAATGTCAGTTCGAGCCTGTTGAAAGTGGAGAACAATGTCAGTTCGAGCCTGTCGAGAACTGAACAAAGCCAATGAACACCTATTACATCTACATCCTACAGTGTAAAGACAACACCTACTACGTTGGCGTGACGAATAACATAGAAAGACGAATGCATGAGCATTCATTGGGTATAAATGACAACTCATACACCCACAATCGAAGACCACTGTGTTTAAAATATATCGAATCTTATACAGATATCAATGAAGCTATCAGAAGAGAGAAGCAAATAAAAAAGTGGTCACAGGTAAAGAAAAAAGCCTTAATAGATAAACAATATGACAAGTTATCAACACTCTCGCATGTCAACTTCTCGACCCCGCAGAGCGGGGCAGGCAGGCCACGAAGTGGCCCCTTCGGGGCTCGAAGTGACATGCTTCTCTACCTCTGTACAAGCTTTGCTCGAAGTGACATGCTTCTCTCATGTTGCTCGAAGTGACACGCTTCTCTGATGTTGCTCGAAGTGACATGCTTCTCTCATGTTGCTCGAAGTGACATGGAAAACAGAATCAGACAAAAATGATTGTCATCCCGGGCTTGTCCCGGGATCTTGTTCTACTCCTCTCAAGAGGAGAGTAATAAAGAGTCTGGCACCCGCTCGCAGCTTGTAGCTTATATGTTTTCTCAACTTTACAGACCATCTCAACAATTGAACAATGTAGCAATGTAGCAATGTAGCAATGTAGCTATTCTCGACTTTACAGACTGTCTTCACTATACATCTTACTCTTTACCTTCTACACTATGTATGTCGCGTTCTAAAAGCATTATGAAACTCCCATCCATCCGCCGTATATATGGCATATTTTTGCAGGAGCACTATGTTCACCTTCATTCGGTCGAGGGAGTTTTTGACATATACATTTATTCTTCTATTTCTCTCATTTTGTTTGGCTTCTTGTCAAAATACTTGATGAGCGCAGGTGGTGGCAACGCTGCCACCCAGCTCGCTGGCACATATCTGCTCATAGGGATGATCTTCTGGGAACTCGTGCGTATCGCCCAATACACGATATCGGTTGATCCCATGTGGAACATCTGGTCGCGTAACCTCAGCAATATGTTCATCTCTCCATTGAGAGTATCTGAATATGTCATAGCACTTGCTCTCACTGCGACCGTTCATGCGTTGGCACTTTTCATTTGCGAGTCCATCATCGCACGATATGTGTTTGGAGTTGATGTGTTCGCTGTACCTCTCCCCTATCTGCTGTATGCGATCGTCATGCTCCTCTGGTTCTCGGTGTCTATTGGAATATTTTTGTTCGGATTGATCTGCAAGTTTGGCACGCGCATACAGTCTTTCAGTTGGGGTATCGTGCCGATGTTACAACCTCTGACAGCTGCACTTTTCCCTGTTTCGAGTCTCCCCCTACCGCTCCAATATGTTGCGTACCTCCTACCAACAACATACATATTCGAAATGATTCGGGGGAGCATATCGGGATCGCCCGGGCAGCTCCTCCAAAATTTAGCTGTTTACGGATTTTTGGTGAATATCATATGGTCTATCATCTGCATCTTCGTCTTCCGCAAACTATACGGGAGCTCTCATGCTACCGGGCAGTTCGCCCGAAACGAGGCGTGATCTTTCACACCTTTTCATAACCGCTTGGGGAAATCTACTCGCACCGTCTTTCAGCTCAAATTCCCCTTTCCCTGGTACACTTATATCCAGCTAATCTACAGGTTGAATTGTCGCGTAAAGTTTCAACAGATTGAGATGATTTGTTATTAGTGGTGGCCCATATGGGAAGAAGACCTATCTTCAGATGAAAAAACTTATCAAGCGCTCCATACAGCCTCGCACTATCCTACTTGTCTGCATTTTTTGTTTCATAGGTGTATTTATATATCTTTCGATTGCTCGACTTCATCAGCTATGGGCATCATACTTTGATCTGGGCATCATGCACCAGACTGTTTTCAACACGTACAAGGCTCTCCAGACCACAGACTTCTCTCGTCTGCTCGAGCTGACTGATCCGCACGGTTCGGGCCTACAAATCAAGCGGATGGCCATACACAACGACATGCTTCTTGCTCTCCTAGCACCGCTCTATTTCATATACAGTGGACCAGAGATGTTGCTGATTGTGCAGACTATATCGCTAGCGGCTGGAGCATATGCACTCTATATGATTGCAAAAAAGAAAGGTCTGAGTACCTTGCTCAGAGGTATATATCTCGTTTGTATTCCTTTGGCATATCTCATGTACCCACCGCTTCAGAGATCTGCACTCTATGAGTTCCATGCCGTCGTATTGGCTACGACTCTCCTGCTCTGGATGTATTATGCGTGGATCTCGCGTCGTTGGGCATGGTTTGGGATATTGTTCGTATTGAGCATGCTCACTAAGGAGCATGTCGGGTTTACGTTGGGCTCGTGGCTCCTGCTCGAGTGCGCGATCGCATGGTGGCACAAGCGCAAGGAGTACATGCGATCAGTCCCCCTAACCCAGTTTTTTGATCGCAAATCACTCTGCCTTATTGCGCTCGCTGTCGTCTCCTTCGGATACACGATTTGGTCTACCTTTGTATTCATCCCCTCATTTCGATCTGGTACAGACCATTTTGCCCTCTCATATTTTGCAAAATATCCAAACGGTGGTTCGCTCATCGGACAATATTTTTCTATTATTTTTTCAAATCAGACGATCGACTACCTGACCCACTTATTTGGGCCAATTGGGTTCCTATCTTTTCTTTCTCCTCTATCACTAGTCACATTGCCCGAGATACTTCTTAACTTACTTTCGAGTAGTCCGGAACAAAAAAATCTCTATTTCCACTACAGCGCTCTCATCACCCCATGGGTATTCATCGCGCTGATTGATGCTGTCGTTCGGTTGAAACATATTCGGATCACACGATATATACCCGTTGTTCTCTTTGTATGTATCGCGATAGCGAGCTACATCGACAGTCCACTCCCCTACTCAATCAGAAATGAAAATAGTCTATGGGGACCTGCCACAAAGGAACTGGCGGATATCAGACTCTGGCAACAGATACTCGCTCGAGATGAGATCAAAGTCTCAGCAGTGGGACAGTTTGCTCCCTATCTCACAAATCGTAGATACTATTATGACTTCGGCACCAACTATGTCAAAGCGGACTATGTCCTGATCCGCTTGAAGGAAATATATGACTATCCGGGGAAAGACGTCCTGGTCCCTGTCTATGTTCAGCTTCAAAAAGATGAGCATTTTAAACTGATATACAAAAATGAAGGCGTTGAAGTATACAAAAAGCAAACGGAGTTATTGATTAATAATTAATAATGAATAATGGTCGTCAATCGTGCATTATGGAACATGAAACATGGAACATAGAACACGGAGCTATTGATTAATAATGAATAATGGTCGTCAATCGTGCATTATGAAACATAGAACATAGAACATGGAGCTATTGATTAATAATGAATAATTAATAATGAATAATGGTATCAATCGTGAATTATGGAACGTGTACATGAATTTATATTTTTGAATTTTCTATTTGAATTATTAATTTTTAATTATTCATTATTAATTATCTCCTCTTATGCTCTCTGTCATCATCCCTTTCAAAAACGAAGCAGGTAGTCTGGTGAAGCTGATTCCCCTTCTTCGCACCACTCTTGATGCGCTCGGTGAACCCTACGATGTGCATCTCGTCAGCAACGGATCAACAGATGACTGGGAAAAAAGATTGGTTGCGCCGACGCCAGCATTCATTTTCCATCGTTTGCGTCGCGGAGATAAGGGCCGTGCACTCCGGAGAGGGCTTGACCGATCGAGCGGAGACGTCATTATTTTTATGGATGCCGATCTGGAGGATGATCCTCGAGATATACCTGTCCTTTTCAAAAAACTGAATGAAGGATATGACTTCGTGAACGGCTGGCGCAAAAATCGTCGACACGACTGGCTTAGAGTGATTCCCTCATTTATCGGCAACACCCTCATACTTCGTAATCTCCTCGGGTCTTCATTTCATGACATCAATTGTGGGTTCAAGATATTTCATCGTGAGTGTCTCAAGGATGTCGTCATGTATGGCGACAACTTCCGTTTTTTACCACTCGTAGTAGAAAAACTGGGATTCAAAACGACCGAGGTTGTTGTGATGCACAAAAACCGTGAACAGGGCAAATCAAAATATGGATTTTTTAATCGACTCACTGTATTTGCTGATATTCTCACTTCGTATTTCATCTTTCGATTTGCACAGAAGCCACTTCACTTTTTTGCACCTATTGGAGCAGTTCTCTTGATCCCAGGATTGATCATCACGGTAGTTTTGGGAATCGAGCGGATCTTTAGCGATGTCCTCCTCAAAGATAGACCTCTCCTGCAGGCAGGTATACTGCTGATCGTTGTGGGGCTCCAAATCATCATGACTGGTGTCATAGGCGAGCTCATCGTCTATACGAGTAAAAAGCTGGAGAAAGAGATAGATGAGGAATAGTCGACGAAGTGCATAAAGTCAATAAAGTCTATAAAGTCTATAAAGTCCATCGCGCCTGCCTGTCGGCAGACAGGTCAAACGCGACTATGTGGGATGGGTAAAGTCTGTAAAGTGGCACCGCAGTGTCATCCCTCCGGGTGTAGCCAGAGTTTATCCTGAGCGTAGTCGAAGGAGGCGGAGCCTGAATTTATTTCAGGATCTTATTCCTGCAAGGTCATCCCCGCCAGGTCCGTACGGTACCTGGCGGGATCCATTCTCTTTGGAGTCATTCTTCAATATTGTCACCTCAAGCCTCGAAGTGGCCACTTTGTAACTTGACTTGGGAACGATGTTTTATGTTTTGTAGTTTATGTTTCAGATGGGACTCCTCTCAAGAGGAGAAAACCCGCTCACGGAGTGGTAGCAAAGGTGGCATCAGCACCATCATTTCCACTGTTGGCTCCCCACCGTATGGTATTGGGGGCATTGGTAAAAGCCGGAATAAAGCTCCGTGTTGCTTTGGTGACGCCATTGACTTTGAAAAGCAAGTATCCTCCCGCAGAATACGATAGATCCAGTGCATACGTGGTCCCTGCAGTGAATAGCCCCGTGACATCTATACCGCTAACCGATCCATTGCTCCCTCCAATCACATTTTGCATCACCATAGTGTTCGCAGCCGAAAAATACAGAGCGATAAAATTGTTCGCGTCATACCAGAAGATTGCGACATATGGATTCGGCTGACCGAACTTCATCATATTCGCTGAGCTCCGTCGAGGAGTCCAATTCCACAGCGCTTGTCCTGAGTTGACCGTCCACGCGGTATTGGCTTGAATCAGTGTATCTCCTCCATCGACTCGTACTCCACTCGCTTCAGTTGAGTTGGCTAGTGATGCAGGGGTGAGAGTGAGGGTGACGGCATTTAGCTTATATGCGAAAAAGTCATCGATATAGGTTGTGACTGCAGCTCCATTGTCGTTTCTGAATCCTGGACGGAAGTTGCCATTTGGTCCTACGCGACCGACGACTTCTTTCAAAGACCATGCTGCAGTCGAGGAGTCAATATTCATCGTGACCCCATTACCAGAAAACCATGCATTATTGAAATCTTTTAGTCTATTAAATCCAACAGATGTATATGAATATGTCCCTCCTGCATAATAGTCGCCAATTGTCTCCCCTGAAACATCGTAGTAAATACCTGTGCCAACAGAATTATTAAGAATCTTGAATGATGAAGAACCACTATGGACAATTATTGATTCTTGAGCCGACATCCCACTTGTCAGACTTCCATTGATCCATCCGGTAGGAATCCACGGGGTGCCCGATCCTGTTTCTGCAGATGGATTGCCCACTGCATTACTCAATACCTCCACCTGATGCCAATACGTCATCCCAGAGGATGCAGCATTCAAAGCTCTCACTGAGATAGAGGTGCAGCCTGCTGGTGCTTGACCGGTAAAGATGAATACATCAGGCGCAGTCCTCGTAGATGTAGTAGTGCCAGTCACCTTCCCAATACTTGCGCCATGAGTCTCATCATAGAGTTCCAGTACTGGTTGACTGGTACCATCGCTATGAGCTAATCCCCGTATGACATAGTTACTCCCTGCGGTAGTAGCTATCACTTGTTTTATCCCATCGTTGGCTGCAGTAGCATAATGAGCATATCCTCCAGAGAATATTTTCTGAGTAGCAGGCATATCAATGGCACCGTTCATGGCTGCACTGATGGCTGCTACCTGTGCAGCAGTGAGGGTGGAGTTGTAGATCGAGGTGGCTTGGATGTTGCCTAAAAATTTTGTACTAAAACCATTCATTATGCCGATGCCTATTGGCAAATTGAAGGAGGCAAATGGTGTTAATGGAGATGCAAAATCCAGCGCACCGTTTAAGTAACCAACATTTGTTACTGCCATAACGCCACTAGTAAGCGCGTCAGAACTCGCAGGCAGTGCGTATTGTCCGTTTCCATATTCTTTAATTAATGCGCCGGTGCCAGGCAAAAAAAGTGAAAATCTTTTATCCGTAGCCGAGTAATACGAACCTGCAAGCCATCCATAAGTAAACGCGCTGCGCGTCCATCTTACAATCATGCTATATGTAGTGACCGGTACAATACCTGTTATTAGATATTGACTGCCATTAAATATCCACCCCGTGCCCGAAGCCCACGTAGGTGCGACACCATCCGTGAGATCATACGTTCCCGGATTCGCAAGATTTACTTTGCTTGCAGCGTAATCGGCGGCTCCTTTTGCTTGATACACTCCTACAGCATTTACTGGATTTACTCCTCCTGCTAACCACCAGTTCGTACCAAGTGGTTGTGTTCCTACATTTGTCCATGCTGAGCTGGCATATGTCGCTTGCATAAAGCCATCGGTGAGAAGATTACTTGCATGCGGATGACTCCATGCTTCACCGGTAGTACCCAGCGCTCCTGTTGATGCATTTGTCGGTAAAGCGAAGACAACATCCCAGGATCCGGTGACTAAAGTGGGATCTCTTCCAGTGCCTGAGTTGTATATCTGACTGATCTCATCTCCATTTCCTACGTTAATACCTGATGGTGTTGTTGCTTCGTAGAGGGGACGTCTGTATATGGTGAGACCTTGGATGAGGGCGTCTGCAGCAGTGTTGCCGGAACGAAAACCTAATTCAAGATTTGCTCCTTGAGTATTAGCTGTAAATGAAGAGCCTGTAAAAGTATGAGTATTATTTACGGTAAATCTCACATAACTAGAACCACTTAAATAGTTCCTACTATCCCAGCTCACAATAACTAAATATGTCGAACCGGGTACCCATGAAGTTGTTGAGGGACCTGCAAAACTATTTGTTCCATCATAAAATTGCAATATATTTGCGGCATGTTTTCTTAATAAGAACGGACCCCCGGATGTTTCAAAAAGATCATGCATAAGTCCGTCATTCCCGTTCCACTCTGGGGTTATCCAAAAGACAATTGATCCTTGATTGCCATCAAAATTTTGGTAAAAATTTCCAGCAACTTGTGTTCCATGACTTGCTGTGATCGAGTCATTTGTTCCATTTGCACCCTGTATTCCCTGCACCATCACTCCCGCTGCAAAGGGTCCTGCAGGTGGAGTCCTCTTGGCTAGAGCAGGAGTGAATGTTCCTGCAGCAAATGCCATGATAGTAGAAGGAGGAGTAATGAACTCATCAGGTACTTGTCCATATACAGCTACATTCACTCCAGACTGGTTTACGAGTGATATCCCTGTCGGTGAATACACGCCTATCTTCCCTGAGCTATTCGCAACAGCACTGTATCCGGTACTGTATGTACTGGTACAGTCTTTCACTATGTTTCCAGGGCTATTAGGATCAATAGGTAATCCAGCTATATGAGGAGAAAGTAATCCACACAGATCTGCCTCAGGACCTCCTGAGTTCTTTGCTATTGGCTTAGGAGTATTCAAGGGATACATCTGAGTAGGGACTACTCCTTTCACAGATATGAGATAGGTATCGAGTGACTTCCCCAGAGTAGATACATCAGAAGATCTCTTTGTCTGTTGAGCAGCAGCAAACATTCTGAAGGGATTCACGGCTACGATAACTACCGTCATAAGGACTGCAATGATACCGGTAGCTACCAAGAGCTCTATGAGCGTAAACCCAGCATGAGAAGAAGAACGGTACGGGACCATGAGGATCAGTATACTCATTCCCAGGCACAGAGGGCAAATGGTTATAGTGCTAGATGGCCTATCTGTTACTTTATGGACTTTAGGACTTTACGACTTTATGGACTAATTCACCTGATAACCTTAGACTTTAGACGTTCGACCTTAGACCTTTGACCTGACTTGTCACGCTCTGCGCGATGACGTTTGACCTGATGACATGCTCTCGTCCGTCACTTTATGGACTTTAAGACTTTATAGACTTTATGGACTATGTCTATGCCTTCATTTGACTTGGTACCATCGGATTGAGTAGACTGATTGGATCTATGACGATCCGTAAGCTCATGCATTTTCCTGTGCATCATCCATGCACGATGATCCTCGTCGCAAATCTCATCTGGGGTGCATCCGCACCGATCACGAAGCTCACGCTCGTCGAAGTGACTCCGAGTGTGTTCCTTTTTTTGCGCATGTTCATGGCGACCGTCATATTGCTGCCTTTCGCTTGGGCATATCGGGTCAAGATGACGCTGCGTGAGCAGCTCTTCGTATTTTTATCGGGCTTTTTCGGTGTATTTCTGAACATAATCCTTTTTTACGGGGGTATGCCTGCTATCCCGAGTATTAACGCACCGATGATCGGTGCGATCGGCCCGCTCATCCTCGCTCTCCTCGCTCGTTTCCTCCTGCGAGAGCGATTGAGTACTACGAAGTATCTGGGGATGGGACTTGGTTTCATAGGAGTCCTCTGTATTTCAATATTGCCACTCGTATTCCCTGGAGCGACCAATGTCTTGGGGATCCAGTCAGTGTTTGGGACATCTCCGCTCATGGGTAATCTCGCGATGGTGCTCGCTACTATGGCGGGAGTACTGGGAGTGCTCTTCATCATGCCGATCACTCATATTCCCGGTCATATCATCGCATTTTGGCAGTTTGCGATATGTTCGGCTTTTGCCTTTCCCCTCGCTCTATCTGAGGGGATATCTACCCAGATTCATACGATCGGATTCAACGGTGGCATTGGCATCGTATATGCAGGGCTCCTCTCATCGGTCGTCGCCTACACACTCTACAACCAAGGCCTCCATCGCATAGCAGCATCAGAAAGCTCACTTTTTAGCTATGTATCCCCTATCGCTGCAGTGATTGTAGCTGTTCCACTCCTCCACGAATACCCCTCCCAATGGTTTATAATCGGATCTGTCCTCGTAATCATAGGTGTCTGGGTGGCTGAGAAAAAAAGGAATACATCGGTGTGCTAAATATATTTCACTAAACATATGCAAACGATACTCGTCACTGGTGCTGCTGGCTATATCGGATCGATCACCTCTGATCTCCTCCTTTCTCGTGGATATCGCATCATCGCGATAGACAACCTCTCGAGGGGGTATGTCGAGGCGATCGAGTATTTACAAAAAAAGCATGGCACAGATCAACTCACATATTATCAGGGCGACCTGACTGCGGGCATAGCCGAGGATGTGCTCTCTGCACATCCTGAGATCGTCGCATGCATCCACTTCGCAGCGCTTCTGAACGTCGGTGAGTCATGGAAGATCCCCGAAGTCTATGAGAAAAACAATGTTGGTGGAACTCGCCGATTGCTCGACAGTCTGATCGCTCACCAGGTCAAAAAAATCGTCTTCTCATCCAGTTGCACCGTCTATGGCAACGCTCAATATCTCCCTATCGATGAAAATCATCCCATCGCAGATCCCGTGACTCCCTATGGCAAGACCAAAAGAGCCTGTGAGATATTGCTGGCAGATCTCGCTCAGTCACAGGCGCTCCAATATATTTCTCTCCGGTATTTCAACGTGTGTGGAGCCTCTGATGATGGAGCTATCGGCGATTCGAAGGATCCCTCTTTTCATCTCGTCCAAAACGCCGTGCGCAGTGCGCTCGGCATCGCGCCATTTGAGCTGAACTATGCCCAGGTGAACACACCAGATGGCTCACCGATACGTGACTATGTGAACGTGGTCGATCTGGCGGATGCACATGAGAAAGCTATTCTATGGCTTCTTGACCACCAGAGCGGTTCAGAAATACTCAACATCGGCACGGGCACCGGCAACTCAGTGCATGAGATCGTGACCACAGTGAAGCAACTCACGGGGAAAGATTTTGCAGTAGGCACGTCGTCGGATCGCCGACAAGACGAAGCAGACAAAATGATCGCTTCCAATGCAAAAGCCGAAAAAGTCCTCGGCTGGATACCCACACATACGTTGTCCGACAGTGTCAAAAGTCTCATCACCTGGTATACCAAATATCCGAAAGGGTGGAAAGAGAATGTAGAACGTAGAGTGTAAAATGTATAACGTGGACATGTCACAGAGAACAAGCTTTGACGAGTGATAGTTCAGAACAAAAATTCATTTTGAGTCATACACCCCCTATTTGCACTATACGTTTTAACCGTTCGTTTTACACCTTACCTTTTACACTATAAACTATGCATATGGATCCTCTCTATCTCGAAGAAGACGATTTTAACAAAAGCTTTGAACTGACCCCTCGTGTCGCGTGCAATTTATTTGTCGTCGATCGTGAGGATCGGTTTATCCTCACACGTCGTGCTCTGGATCCAGAAAGAGGCAAGTGGAACATCCCCGGGAGTTTCCTCCTAAAGCATGAGACCATCGATCAGTGCCTCGTCCGGACTGCTGCGCAAAAGCTCGGGTTTCCGATCTCTGCGCGTGATTGTCGCCTCAAGATCGTGCATGAGAACTTGTCGACTGATCCGCGAGGACATGTCGTCACTCTGATATACAAGTATCGCCTACTAAAAGACATCCTCATGACGCCGTGGGGTGATTCGTCGGAGATGGCTCCTTTCACCCATATACCTGATGAGATGGCATTTGATCATGCCGAAATTCTGAAGAAGTTGGTATAATGAACACCAGTTGAAAGTCCATCGCGCCTGCCTGTCGGCAGACAGGTCAAACGCGACTATGAGAGAAAGGTACAGCCGTAAAGTCTGTAAAGTCTATAAAGCGACACCCAGCTGTCATCCCGTTGGAAAACGGGATCCATCTGTTTTGTCATTCCGGCGAAGGCCAGAATCTAAGCGCCTTATAAAGCATTGGATATTATTTGGAATTTGTCCGCCAGGTGGCGGATTGGAACTTGAGACTTTACATTGCGGGATTAGTTTCCGCCAGAGGCGGATCAGCCTAGGGCTGAAAATGGTTCCTAGATTTTCATATTGCGGGATTAGTTAAATGGTATAACCCCAGTTTTCCAAACTGACATCGCGGGTCCGATTCCCGCATCCCGCTCCAGACGATACTAAAAATTAAAATCTTCAAATTAAGCCTGATAATCAATCTAAAGCCTGGTCCAAACCAGGTTTTTTGATTTTTAGCCCCTAGCCTGGAAATAAAAATTACTGGAGATGGGAGTTGAACTTATTGTTGTTAACACATCTAAAAATGATAGGTTATCTCACAGAAGGAATCTTTTCAAAAAAACGTTTTCCCACAACAATGTCTATTTTAGTTCTAGTATCCTTCTTTAATCTTTCATTCAAATCATATCGGACGTGCGACAACAGTCCATCTAAAGATAGACTCGCATGAACTTGACCCTGACCAATTTTCTCATAAGTAAAAGCCTTATCAGCAGGGACGTTATATTCTGCGTCATCGCTTTTATAGCCTGGAAAGTATGGTACAAAACCACCACTCCCACTGCTAGACATTAATCCCCAACTTATTTCTCCATCATCATAGACATAATGAAATGGGTTGAAGTTGTGAAGAAGTCCATTACGGAACATTGAATACATTAAGTTCGCTTCGATCTTTGAATATCCTAATTCTTTTAAATATGCTCTTGTAGTTTTTCCTACTATGTTAAGAGCAACACTTTCTATAATAGGAAATAATTTGAAACCTATATCGAGCGAATTTTCTCTGGCTCTGTCTTGGTCTGCTTGGTCAACGCTGATCGTTGAACGCTCAATCATGTTTAACTGTTCAAGAAAAACTTGATAGACTTTATTTTTATCCATTGGTTTTCTAATGTCTTCAGGTTCTCGTTTTCTCATGTCTAATTTTATATTTTTATTCAAACATTAATTTCAGTGTTCTTTTGTGTTCTCTAAAAGCTTCACCATCATAAACTTTAAACTTCTGCAGAAAAAACCTTAAAATCATAAGGTAATTAGCGTAAGTAACTGGGATTATTGCTTCAATATCGACGGGACTAGAATCAATAGACATACTAAAAGAACCATTATCCTGGTAATTTCTAAATGAATTAAGGCCACTCGATCTTAGATGTGATATTCCAGAAAAGTAGGGATAATACGTGACATACATTTTCTCTAAGCTGTTTCCTTGATTCAACTTGTTCTTTTGACTCAAGTATTGATCATGTTGCATACATCTTTGCTCAAGCGGAGGTAGTTCGGAATTGTTAGGCAATTTATATCTTTTTTGATCCTTTGCTATTACCTTCTTCAATATTTGGATGTAACCATTCCAATCATCAGCTTTTGCTTTATCACCAAAAACTAAATTCCACTGGGGATACTTTGTCATCAACCTCTTATACCTGTTTGAGTATTTTAAAGTACTTTGCAACCAGTCTATATGGAAAATGGTAGCATTTTTTTGACTGTCACACGCATAGATAAAACTTAGATTCATCAAGTTTTCTGTTATTGATCTAAAAAGAATTATTGCAGAGTTAAAATAAATTGAGGAGTGTAGCTGGGTTGGAGTCATGATTTTGAATATGCTCTCAGCTTCGCTTTGAGTAGCACCCATCATAAAAAAGAGGAGCTTCTTCTTTAGTGAAGTGCGCTTTTGTTTTAGACCAACTTTAGCTAATTCATTGTGTCCGTAAACCAAAAGTTTAGAGAAATTCTCTAAAAAAGATTTTTGCTTATCAGTTAATTTCATGAATTAATTTTACGTCTTTTCTTAATAAAGTAATCAAAAAAGTTTAAGAGTGCTGTTGCTTGTTCCAATGCTTGTGCGTCAGATAGTTTCCTTCCATAATCTTTGCGAGCAATTGCTTTAAACTTCTCTAGTTCTTCCAAGGTGATCTTCGGTTGCCCAAGCACAGGTGTGTTTTTCATTCCCGAGATGATAGTCGAGTGGAAAGAAAATATCAAAGTGTACTGAAGCTCATGATACCCAAGTGGTCTTTTAAAGCAGCAAGTTGTAAAATCAAATCAGCTGTAATGTAATAGCGAAGACCTATTTTTATTTTATAATTAGTGCTGAATCACGCCCGAGTAGCCACAGTTTGGTATACTCATCCTCGATGACCAATCCAACCCAAAGTCCTATAGACCGTCAGAAACTCCAAATAGTCGAGACACAGTACTGGAAAGTGATTCTCGGTGAGGACCAGGAATATCTGGGGAGATCATATGTCAGCATCAAAAGAGACTGTCCAAACCTCTCAGAAGTGACCGATCTCGAATGGGCTGATTTGAAACGACTGATCGTCGTCATAGAGTCTGCTTTCAAAAAGGCGTTCGATGCCACACATTTCAACTGGTCATGTCTCATGAACGACGCGTACAAGAAAATCCCTCCGCATCCCCATGTTCACTGGCATATGCGACCACGATATTCACATGATGTCACATTTGCAGGTATCGTATTCAAAGACCTTGAGTTTGGACATCACTATGCACGATCAAATGAAAGGGTCCTGAGACTGCCCGAAAAGCAGTTGGTCCAGATAGTCGAAGAAGTGAGGAAGCATCTGTGACCATACTTCACTGAAGTTGAAATGAAGATTAACCAGCTTATGACCGACCTGCTCCTCATCCAAACCAAGCTCCAAAACGAGGCGATTGCGGTCGTCGAAAAACTCAACCTGCGCCCACTCCTCGGGAGGTATGGACACTTCACACTGGTTGGAAGCATCGTCTACGGTCTTATGACATGGCGAGATATTGATATCAACCTCATCATGCCACATGTGCCTACCGATACCGAGTATTCTGAGATCAGTCGATCCATATCGTCCCTCCCACAGGTAGTCCGAGTCACCCATGCCGACAATCGCCAACTCGTTGAGGCAGATAGACCAAGGAGCATGTACCTCGGCATCAGGTATATGGATGATGCGAAAAATATCTGGAAAATAGACGTGAGATTGTTGACAGCAGATGCGGTCACGACCGATAGGATCGCTGACCTGATCGAAAAGAATATCACCGATGAATCGCGAAGAATCATCCTAGACATCAAGTCCCAGGTGCATGATGATCAACAGTACCACAAGGCTTTTTCCAGCGTGGATATATACGAAGCGGTTCTCATCCATGGGGTGACAGACATCGACGGCTTCACAAAATATCTATTAAGAAAGAATATTACTGTATAGCATTCTCCCCGCCTAAAACGGCGGGTAGGTTCGGCTCGAAGTGACAGAGAAAAAAAGATCGGTCAAAAAGAATGTCATCCCGGGTTTATCCCGGGATCTTGTGTGTAAAGTGGCGCCACTCTGTCATTCTGAATATTCTAACATCGGGCCCCGAAGGGGCCACTTTGTGGCTGCATGTGGAGCTTTGAGACAGTCTTTGCTGCTCTCGTTCAGCATCATTTAGTATACTCATACCATGTCGACGACTACCCGCATCACACCATCGCCACAGCAATCACTTCAGTCTCTCGTCGACCATGCAGTTGCCGTAGGCGCACAAAGGATAGAGCTAGATGGGACTTTTACGAGTCATGGGCAAAAACAGTTTGGTCTGCTGATGATAACGAAAGACCTCGAGATCATCGGACTACAGGGGGCGACGCTCGACGGCGAACATAACGTCGCGCACGTACTCTTTGTCGCAGATGGGATCAGACTCACGATCCGAGATATCGGTTTCACAAATGGGGATACCCAGGTGGTGACTACATCGCTCAACGAGACGAATCGTCCTCACTCTCGACTCAATATATTTCGCTATCTGGATGGAGGAGGTATTTCTATGGGTGTGGGATCTGAAGTCCTCATAGAGAGGTGCACTTTCACGGGGAATCACTCTGCGATTTGTGGTGGTGCGATTTCCAATGCTGGTGGATATCTACGAGTGCATACGAGTATATTTGCCGACAATAGCTGTGGTGATACAGGGGCCGCAATCGACAACCTCGCAGCTGGCTCGCTCGCCATGATTCACGATTGCACATTTGTGGATAATCACCCGAATCAGTTGGGAGATGGTATGTATGGTGCGGTGAGTGCTTTTCCCCATACGTTTTTGATCGTCAAAAATTCTGATTTTTCCAAACAAGGTGGCACAGCCATAGACTATCGAGATAGTACGAGAGTACATATCGACTCAGACACCACATATCGTGAGGGCGCGCTCTCGCCGATCACAAAAGATCCCCTACCAAATCCAAAAACAAAGTGGCACATATTGAGCAGCTGGATTTGGATATTTTTCAGTCATCCATGGGATCTAAAATGTGAAAAGATTCCGACCTGTTCTCCCGGTGTCCTTGAAAAACACCGGATGATATATGAACAAGCAGTCGAGCCTCGCCAACGATCCCATCGTTAGGGGGGAAGGATTGAGAAGCGAACTGTGTGCTCTCCACTCGAGAGGAGCTCCATCTTGGGCAGCCTGCTGGCTAGTCCTCGCCGTTTTAGGCGAGGGAGGCGTGTTAGGGTGAAGATCCTGAAATAAATTCAGGATGACACAGCAGTGTCACTTTACTTGTCCCGCGTAGCCTTGCCTGTCCCGCTTTGCGGGGGCGAAGTGGGATAGACTTTATGGACTAATTTACCTGATAACTTGAAAACTTTATAACCTTATAACTGTTTTCCATTCGCCCTTCGACCTTCGACTTTCGACCTTTGACCTGACTTGTCGCGCTCTGCGTGACGACTCTCAGTCTTTCTTCATTCATTTTAAATTCTAAATTATTAATTTTTAATTGCTTTTCTCCTACCTTCCACTGTTATACATATCGAATATCTGCGCAGCTGTTAACACTTCCGTAGTAACAAAGGGTTCGTCGATGGAACCGTTGAGATGCCTGTCGTTAGTACCAGACCAATAGTAATCAAATCCAACTGTTAGGGGAGCATAAGTATCCGATAAGGTTAAGGAACCGTTACTTACCACTGAGGCACCATCAATATAAACAGTAGCCGTTCCACTAGAGAATGTCACTACATAAAAGTGCCAGGCTGTTCCCGGACTAAATGCGAAATGAGAAACTCCGTAACTATCTGTCCCAAATCTAATATCATTATCACTTATGGATAGCCCAAAACCATTACCTACACTACCTGTCTTCTTACCAATTACGCCGCCATTATCTGACGCATTTCGAGTTGTCCAAGCTCCTACAGTAAATGTGGAGGAGAGCTGGAAGTCAGTCTTTCTTATCTCATATCCAACTGGTACTTTAGATCCGCCTATTGGCAATGTACTTCCACTTGCTCCCCATCCTCTTGTAGCTCTAGCCTTAGTTGTGTAAATTGTAATATCTTTGTTGCCAGTACCGCTTGCAGTTCCTAAGTATCCCCAAGTTAATGTATTATCTGAATTAGTTACTACCAGCATATATGATGCATCACCCGATGTTGTTTGATAGGTACTAAAGTTCTGACCGTCATCTTCAAACTGTGCACTAGTCGTGTCATTCCCAGTGGCATAGGTTAAGGTCCCTATATTCATACCTATGGTTGCTTGTCTCAGATATCCACTTGATCCATCAAAGGTATAGGCGCTGTTACGAATACCAGTCGCGTTTGACGCGACTCCTGTTGTACTCCCCTGTACAGAGAGACCATTACTTGATCCTCCTGAGTCTGCTACCGGAGTCCATGCTTTCAGGGAGAGAGCTACGTTGTCGAGAGGGGTGACAGAAATGTCGTCGAAGTAGGCGTAACCGCCATTAGGCGTAGGAGTGTACAAGTAAAGATATGCAACTCCAGTAGTGGACTTAAAGATTATGGTTACTCTGGTATAGGTCGTACCGATAACTCCAGTTTTTTGCCAAACTGGGTATCCCCCACTGCCATCATAGACAATAAGCACACCATCATTAGTCCCATCGCCTCGCGTCCAGAACGATATTAAGTAACTTGACCCCGCAACGATATTGGGAAGAATTTCATTGATATGTGTACTTCTTATAGAAGGCCCAGATGTCAACTTAACCGCATGTCCGCCGCTATGGACTATTGATGTTTCGTCAGCGATTGTTCCATCCCCAACATTTTGCGTCCACCCAGTCAGACTCCCGCCTTCCATCCCGCCATTGTCGACGAGGTTGGGGGTGAGGGTGATGTTGTCGAAATAAACAACTGTACCGTTAGTACGAGCTGCTAGTTTTATTGATAAACTACCAGTAACGACTTTTAAGACTCCTTCTGCTTTGACCCACGATGTGCTATTTGTCTCTCCTATATCTGTAGAAGTGACTGCAGTTCCAACTACATTGATATAAGCATTTGATGTTCCATCACTCTTTAACCACCCCGTCAGGGTATATGTCCCCGCAGGAATAGAGGCTATATCGTATTGTGCGCGACCATTATCTGCGGATACAGTTAATTGTAGTGATTGAGTGTCAAATAGTGTGTTTGCACTAGACGCGACAGCGACAGTAGCATTTGTGGTAGCCCATCCCGTTGGCGGATTGCCCGCTTCAAAGTTACCATTACTAATTAAGTTAGTACCTCCAGTTAACTCACTCGATGTCCTAGTCATCTTCGAAGCTGATGCGCCACCGTTATACGTCACTGGCTGCAGGGTACCAGTGCCATCCATCTTGGCGTAGAACTTGAGAGAGGAATCAGCTACATATCCGGCTTCGTTGCCAGTGCCTGAGTTGTATAAAGAGGTAATTTCTGTGGTGGAGAGGATTCGGTCGAAGATGGCAAAGTCGTCGATGAGGGCTTGGGCTGGGCTGGAAGAATCAGAACCACCTCCAATAAACTGTTGGGCGATAGGTGCTATAACTGTTACAGCTGTTGTGCCAGGAGAAGTTCCCGCAGATGAACTATTTATATAAAGTTCGGCATAATTCGACCCGGCCACAAAGTTATTTACGTTCCATCGAGCCACCACGTGATACCAAGTACCAGCAGTCCAACCAGTAATACTAATCGAAGCGTTAGCTGTTGTACCATAGTAGAAGATTAAACTGTTATTTGTA
>Ga0194063_10000377_pt1 | contig 33003 bp, 37 predicted proteins | sample SepL3720m_MetaG_FD_155459 | JGI IMG/M metagenome (GOLD analysis project Ga0194063, IMG submission 155459) | Anoxic zone freshwater microbial communities from boreal shield lake in IISD Experimental Lakes Area, Ontario, Canada - Sep2016-L373-20m | ecosystem: Environmental > Aquatic > Freshwater...
TTATAGAAGTTATTTAATCCTTAATCTTTGTAATTGTACATCACTATTACCTTTTCAGCGAAATTAGCAACGCGAAATTACCATTATCCCCAGAAATACCTGCTGGAGGTACAGTGTCTGGAGTACTTAATAATGAGTTGGGGTTGCAAGGTCCTCAAGTGAATGAAGTAGTAGCTGCTATGCAAAATGGCGGTCTTAAACCTAATGCTGTAAACCCAGGTGATGTAGTGTGTATTCTCCCTGATGGAGCTTCTCTCAAAAATCAAGAAGTAGCGGTTCCTGGCATTGAGCCATAAAAAATATTAACTGCGATTACTACTATTTCTTCTTGACATTGGTAAAGTAAATATATAATATATAGCTATTATCTTTACCAATATGAAGTATATCGAGCTTAAAAAATTTAAAAATCTTTTGTATATCAATAGACAGATCGCAGCTGCATTATTTCCGAAAGATACTGCCGGTAATATCACAATCCGATTTTCACAATTAGCAAAATCAGGAAAATTAATCCGACTAAAAAGAGATATTTATATTTTTACAGATCAATATCAGGAATTAAAAAGATATCCTGAATATTTAGCTGTATTAGCTTGTATTATTAAACAGCCGGCATATCTTAGCCTGGATTATGTGCTAAGAAAGTATGAAATACTAAGTGAAGCGACTTATGGATTTACTCTGGTGACTCTCAAAAAAAGAAGCTTGATCACTAATAAAATAGGTATTTTTAGCTACAATCAGATCGCTGTTGAGTTATTTACAGGTTATCAGGCGAAAACTTTTCTAGAATTTGAATATTATGAAGCTAGTAAGGCTAAAGCATTATTTGACTGGATTTATTATCGAATCGGTCAGATTCAGTTTGAAAGAGTAGGGATTAATTTGGTGGAAGATTTGCGTCTTAATTTGGAATCTTTTCAGCAGAGCGACTTTCAAGAATTAAGTAGCTATATAGATTTATGTAAGCCTCAGGAGAAAATGAAAATTATAATTAATAATCTAATTAAACATGCATATTATCATTAATCGACTCAAAAACCGGATAATAGAATTAAAGCAAAATAATACTCACGAAGACACGATCAGAGTGATTCTTAAAGAAATCCTGCAGGACTATGTCTTGGCTGGTATCTATTTGAATGAAGATTTTCGGGAGTTAATATTTATTGGTGGTACTGCTCTACGCAAGCTATATTCTTTAAACAGATTTTCTGAAGATTTAGACTTTAGTTCAAGTGGATCAGTAGATTTATATAAATTAGGAAATTATCTTATTTTATATTTTAAGCAGCTGGAATTTACAACAGTTGATTTTACTATTCAAAAAAGTGCTGCTGTAAATAGGCTGACTCTCAAGTTTCCAATCCTAAAGGAAATTGGTTTATCTAATTTGGAAAGTGAAAAAATCCATATTAAAGTTGAAATCACTACGGGTAAAATTTTTACGAATGAGTTATTTACGAAGAATCTGATGAATACTCCACTGGTAATATCGAGTTATCCTTTAAGTACTTTGATGTCAGGTAAGATTTTAGCTTGTTTAGAGCGGACATTTGTAATTGGGAATATTGGAGTGAAAATAAAAGGCCGTGATTATTACGATTTGATTTGGTATATGGAGCGTGGTGTAATTCCTAATCAGGAGGTTCTGCTCGCTGCGAATCCAATAAATTCAATAGTGTATGTTTTTAATATGCTTGATAAGAAAATATTAAAAATTTCTTCAGAAGATTTATTACTTGATTTAAAAACATTTTTTGAAAATTATCAGGCAATCAAGATTTGGTGTGATAATTTTCAGAGTTTATATCAGAAATACCGTAAAGCATATTCCTAACGTCCTTTACTAATGTTTTTTCCCGATATGCGAAATACGATTTACAATCAACCACTTCGCTTCTTTTCCTCTTGAATTTCGCCTTCCAAGTGTTATAATTTTCACTTGCTCATTATATATAACAAACTGATATATAACGATTAAATCGCCCTTCTAAACACGCGTCTGGAGAGTGAGACCATTAATTCATACTAATATTATCATGCCAAGAAAACTGCATTTTTCTGAGCCGGAGGCAATTAACTATGTCGCTAGTCCGGGAGCGAATTTAACTCATTTAACTTTCGCGACGGGTAATCTCAACAAATTAAAAGAGTTTAAAAGAATTTTAAAAAATATTGAAGTAATTGGTGAAACTGTCGAAGTGGATGAGATTCAATCACTAGATGCTACGAAAGTAGTGACGCAAAAGGCCAAAGATGCCTGGCGCAAAAATAATTTCAATCCAATTATTGTCGAGGATACTTCCCTGGAAATTCAGGCTTTGGATGGCCGTCCCGGACCGCTGATCAAGGAATTCCTTACTCCGCTTTTCAAAAAATCTTTATGTACGGAATGGCTTAAGGGTAAGGATCGTCGTGTGATTGGTCGAGTTTTGCTGGCTGTGTATGACGGTAAAGCAGTGCAGATCAGAGAAGGCAAGATTGAAGGCAAAATTGCTCCCGAGCCTAGAGGAGCCAATGGCTTTGGTTTTGATGATTTTGTCATTCCTGATGGTCAAACGGGTAAAGAAAAAACTTTTGCCGAGATGAGTGAGAGTGAAAAAGATAAATTTAGTATGCGTGCCAGGGCTTTGGAAGATTTACTGGCCAATCCATTTCAGTTAGCCAATCCGATCTTGATGCTGCATGAGCCTTATCAGCAGGAACTAGCTCGGGTCAGCTGGGAAAAATTAAATGATGAAAAAGCGATCAATTTTGCTTATGCATTAGAATGTGTGAATTCACTTAACGAGCCGAATAATAATTTTACTGCAGACAAATATTATCCAGTACTTAGTGAGACCAATATCTATTTTACAAGATATACTTTGCATGAAAAAACCAAGAGTTTGGGGCTGATTTTGAGCGATGTCGATCGTAATAATTTGATGATGCATAAAAATGGTACGCCACTGCTTTGGCAAATGGGACCGGAACGGCGGAGTTTGGCATTGGCGCAGCGGGCAGATTTTTTTCTCAAGAATCAAAATAAACAAATTCATGAAATTGTCGATCAATTGGAAGCAAGTAAGGCTGATTTTCCGGTGCGCCACAATCGTCGTTCGAAGGTGATTGAACGCTTTCTGGGTATAAAGGAAGACAAATTGGTAACTCATGCTGTGGCTTTGAAAGAAATTGGTTATAAAAAAGTGGCAGCAGCAAAAAATGTCAGCCGGACGAAAAATGCTGAATTGGGTTTATATAATTTGATTGGAAAATATCCGAGAAGTATCCTGGGAGTTGGCTCGATGCCCCCTGTTTCCGGTTGGAGAGATGTAATTACGACAGCTGCTGTTAATTTTTCACCGGTATTTGTGACTCGGAATAGTATTTTTGCTGGTGAGGTCGATAACCAGATTGCGCTTATTAAATCCGCGAAAAGCTCACTGGCACGACTGGGCATTAGCGGGAAAGACTTGATGCGAATGGAACGAAACATTGGTGCAGCGATTGGGGCGGGAAATTTGGACGAAGAATTGAAAAATGTCGAACGGCTCGTCAATGAAGCTGAAGTCAAATTATTCCGGATTTATACAATCAATAGCGATCCACGAGTTACTCAGATTGCCAGGGCTTTACGACAGAAGTATGGTGAAACAATTGAAATATTTGTCGGTCAAATTACTGAGAAAAAACAGGCTCTCGAATTAATTTCAGAAGAGATTAAAGCTGATGCTTTGATTTTCGGACATGGTGGTGGCCGGCAATGTACTAGCGCGACTAACGGGATGGCAATTACCACTTTGGAAGAAGTTTACTCGGTAGTTTCTGATCCTCGTTTCAATCATACGACTGTAATGGTCGAAGGTGGTGTCGGTACACAGGTGGGTGCTTTATTGATTTTGGGGATTGATGGTATTCTTTATAATCAGCAGTTGACCAAAGGAACAATAGAAACCGGTGATGTTTTCTTTCAGCACAAATCCGGCAAAATCTGCCAGCCTTATCACGGTAGTGCCAGCGCTGCTACGATGATCATCGAATCATTTTATCCGGCGATGCGTAGTAAACGCATTTCGGCATCAGGTCGGGCGATGAATGTGGAGGGGACACCCGGATATACTTATTACTCGGAGAAAGCCAATTCCATGGTTTTTTATCTCAATGAATTTAAAGGATATGCAGCGCGGACTTTCGCTGATTTAGGCGTGGAGAATTTCACCGAATTTCGTAATTTTGTGAATAGCCGGAAAGAGGAATTATTACGGATCGTGACACAAGAGGCTGCTTATACGGCATCACCATACGGAGCGGAATAAGAAAATATCCTATAGGGGAGACGTCGTCGTCTCCAATGAGTGCGGAGAGATGATTAGTGAAATTCTCATTCAATCACGCAAAATTGTGCTATTATGGTAATATATTAAAAAAATATTATCATGAACTCTTGGGATCTTCACATTCTCCATGTTTATTTTCAATTAATTACCAATGGTCAAAAGCGACTTGATTTAAGAGTGCCAGATCCGGAAGATCCAAAGAAAGCGATGAATCAAATGCAACCGGGTGATTTGGTGACTTTTACTCCGGTTCTGGATTATTCATTTCGTCTCGTACCAGCTGCTAGTTCATTACGCTGTGAAGTAGAAGTAGTTAATCAATTTAATACTATTGAAGCAGCGCTGCAAAAATTTGACTATCAGCAATTTAATCCCTTGGTGGAATCACAGGAGGAATATATCAATACAGTTTATAGCTTCCCAGGATATCTGGAACGGATCAATGATGCCGGTGTCGTGATCTTTCAATTCAAACTAATTGTGTAATCGTTTATCTTTTATTGGTTACCGGATAAGGTAAGGTCAGATCAGGAATTTGAATGCTATTACCGGTTTTTAATTGAGTAAAAGTAGTACGACTTTGAGTTTCTGAAGATCTAGTCCCATCTGATTTGAGAATATAGCCTTTATCTTCTTTATAGACAATCGTGTCACCCTGAATGCAGTAAATAATATATTCATTTTCGAAGCCATTGGATGATCCGGCGATATTATAAGTTTTGTTGGTATTATATTTGTATTTCTGACAGGAATTAGTAGCGTCATATTCTAAAGTTTCAGAAGTGGCAGCAGGTTTTTGCCAGCGCGAGAAATATAAATCAATTCCGGCAACTGCTGGTTCACAGGTTTTCTTTTCTTCATAACAAAAGTAGACATTGCTGCCATCTGGTGAAAGGACCCAGCGTTTAAATCCGTTCTCTTGTTGAAAAAGAATCATAAATTTATTACCATCGACCCAATGCTCACCGGACTCGGAGCCACCATCAATTAAATCAGTCGATGTAAAACCAGCATATTTTTTGCTGGCATCAAAGTATTTTTGGGCGGTTTGTAATTCACGATTTGTGGTATTACTGTCGACTCCAGAGTTATTGTTATTAGCTTGATTGCCGGATAATACCAAGGCAGCAATAATGATGATTACGACTGTAATGGCACAGCCAGCGCCAGATAATATCAGACAACCGATAATTAGTCCTTTGGATTTCATGGGAGAAATATAAAAAGTATAGGGTATTATAGCGTATTTTAAAAAGAAAGGGATGGGGGCAGAGAGAAAATTGCTGAAGGGTAGTGCGTTTAGATTTGATGGGCATATGGCAATATGCCCGTACGCTAAAAATTGGGAGCAAGGAGCAGGGAGCGAATTCTGGCGATGCCTTCCTTGAGCTTTTCGAGCGGGGAGACAAGTGAAATCATTAGGTAGGGATCAGGGGAATTGATTTCATAGAAATAACCCGGGTGGGTGAGGAGATGTTTTTCTCGTAGTAATGCCAGTACTAGATCCTGTTCCTGGAGTTTGCTGGATTTGATCTTTAATAATAAATGAATGCCACCTTGGATCGGTGCAAATTCCCACAGCTCAGGAGTATTTGTCAGTAAGGAATTGATTTGCGTAGCCCGGAGTTGAAATTCCTGGATCATTTTTTGTTGAAATACTTTACCTTGATTAAAAATTTCCGGCAGGAGGCTTTGGCTCAGATAATTCGCGTTGAGAAACATGTCATTGATCGTATCCAATTCTTCAATTAATTCGTTCTTGTCGACACCGGATACTATGAGCCAGGAGAGCTTGAGATCAGGCAGGGCAAACATTTTCGAGATGCCATTAATTGTAAAAATTGTCGCGTCGGAGTTGATTTGCGCTGGACGGGGTAGTAACTTGCCGGTGTAATTAAATTCACTAAATACTTCATCGCTAATAATTTTAATGTGATTTTCAGCACAGAGCTGAGTGATTATTTTTAATTTTTCAGAAGCAATGATTTGACCGGTAGGATTATTGGGTGAAATTAATACTAAAAATTTCGTTTTGGGATTAATTGTTTGTTGAATATTAGCCAAGTCAATTTCCCAGTGATGGTCAGGATCTAGTTGATAATAAATCGGTTTTAATTTATTTAATTTTACGAAATATTCAAATAATGGGTAACCAGGACAGGGAAGCAGAATTTCATCACCTGGTGCTGTAAAAGTAGCAAATAATAAATTATAAATTTCTGAGCTGGAGGCAAAGAGAAAAATTTGTTCTGGAGTAAAATTAAGTTTTTGTGCCTGATACCACTTGGTAATTGCCTGACGGGCGGGAAGTAGACCCTTGGCATCTGGCAGATAGGTTCGCTGGTTGAAATATTTGTTAATTACCGGTGAAAGCTTTTGAGAAGGGAATTGGAAACCATTATTGACGAAATTGCCCTCTGTCAGGTCAATAAAATCAGCTTCATGTTTCAGAGCTTCTGTAAGTTGATAAATGGAGTTAAGCATGATGTGAAGCCTTTGAAAAGGAGATTTTTTCCGGATGTGGTTTAATGACTAGTATTTTCTGGGATTTCCATAAAAGAAATATGGCATAAATCAAAATAAACAGGTAAAGCCAGGCAATAAATTTATGATTGACTAGCAAAGGAATTTGGGCCTGAAAAGTGAAAAAGCGCAGTAGAATATTTAAACTGAGAAAATAGGTAAAGGAAATTAATCCACTGAGTAAAAACGAACCATCAAGCACAAAGAAGGCTGCCATGAAAATCATCGCTGGATGTGAATAGCGTTCGTGCATTTCGGTATTAAAGAAAAAGAAAAAGAGATTGAGCAGGGCAGCAATTAAATAAACCTGTCCCAGTGTAAATTTGCGATTTTTTAGTTTCGTAAAAGTTTTCCATAAGAGAATTCCACAGCTGGAAAAGAACATGGCAAATCCCCAATAATGAGCATTGATCCAGAGAAATTTGTTGGTCCGGTCACTACCCAGCGAAACAATATTTTCAGGAAGAATTAAATACCAGAAGTTGAAAGCATTGAGGGAAAGGCGCTCGAAGTAGCCATTACTGTCGTTGATTATGGTCGTAATACGTCCGAGTTCGCCTTTGACAATAAAGGGAAACCAAAGCACGATTTGGAGAAGCACAGCAAAGCAGGCGATTTTTAGTATTTTTTTATAATCTTTTAATAAATCAAAATTTAAAATGGCAATCAGCGGAAAGATCATGATGGACTGTAGTTTGAAGTTTAGGGCAATTTGAAAAAGGATTAGGCTCCAGAAATATTTTTTCTGATAAGCTAAATAAATTGAAATTAAAAGAAAGAGTGTGTAGATCGCATCGACTTGTCCCCAGAAGTAGCTATTATAAATCAAAGCAATATTTCCCATCAGGAAAATCAGTTTTAAGACTTTGTGTTTAGAATTACTCTGTAGTAAAAATTTGGTCAGAAAGAGAAAAGTTAGAAAATCAAAAATTAAGAAAAATGCTTTAAAAATGTACATAAAATCATTTAATTTTCCAAAGAATGTGGTGATGAATTTTCCAATAAGCATTAAGTAATATATTGTCACAGGAAGATAATTGAGATCGGAAACCAGGCGATAAGCAGAAATGATGCCCTTTTGGAGGGCGAAGTCTGTCCAGCGATACCAGTAATCAGTATCCATGCTACTATTGTGTGGGAGAACGATTACTAATCCGATAAAATATAAACAAATGGCCAGATAATACCAGTGATTTGCAATTTTAATCAGCTGAATTTTATTTAAAAATCTATTGATTTGACTAGGCATCAGAATAAAACATAAAAGCAACATGATTTTATCATTAATCATCCGGTAGCACTTACTACAATTCGTAAAATTTTAAAATTATGTTAAAAATAAAATAACTTAATCGGGGTTTTTCGGTTATAATTTAAATTATTCTTTTCTAATTTTTAGAATTTTTATTATGACAGAAGCTGTACCTCAAAATGTTACTAATAAATCTGACAAGTCAGTACCTGTGTTGGGAATTGCAATTATTTCCGGCCTGGGAATAGTATTTGTGATAGTGATAGTAGCAGTAATAATATTTGCCTCATTAAAGCCAGTGAAGAAAAAAACTACTACACCCGGCAATAATGATGGTACAGTGCAATTAACCACTGATAAAACTGCCATGATTGGCTTCCTGAGAAGCGCTGGTCTTGATCTTAGTGAAGCTAATAAATTAGCGTTATTTAGTACTAAATATCAGTTGGAACTGGATGCTTCAAGAGCTACTGCACAGCACATCTCCGGATACTATCTAGAAACGACTCAGGATTTGACACCGTATTGGAATCAATGTGTTTATGTCCAGGGTAAGATAAAGCCTGATTGGGAGCAGGTTCAACTTGGTAAACAGCAAGAATTCAATGGTTATAATACTTATGGTAGAAGCGCTCTTGTTTTAAGTAAAATTCAGGTAATTGAAAGTAGTTATTGTAGCAATGAAGCTGAAGCACAAGGAGGAGATCAAACAGGGGCAGTGATTACATTAAGTGGCATTATCCAAAATAGTCTCCGTCCAGCACCGGATATCAATTATGATTATGTGATCAATCTCGATGTGCCTTACATTGATGAATTTAGCCCCGCCGGTAGTCCCGCTCCAGTCAGCCAAATGGATCTTGTCCCTACTGACGAAATGAAAACCAGTATTGGTGATTACCTTGGTAAAAAGGTCACCATTACCGCTTTAATCAAATGGGGCTATGCCGAATCCCGCTATCTGGAGGTGTTGGGAGTGGAGGTGAGTAAGTAATAGTAGCTTGTAGCTGGTATCTAGTAGCTAGTAGAAAGAAATGAAATTGGGAATTTGCAAATTGCAATTTGGAGAAACACATATAAAGGGTATTACTTTGAGCGAAAGAGAGACTTTTGTGAAGCTGGTTGCGCAGATTTAGTCTTACTTATTCATACAATTTACTCTTACCACTTTTCCGGTAGGTTTTATGTGCCTTTTCCCAGTCTTCATCGGTGGTACCAACTGGAAACTTCTTGGCTAATTTGGGAATTTTCTCTAAAAAGTATTTTTCAATATCTATTCCGGAATTACTGGCAAGTCGGAACAAGTAAAAAATCACATCAGTAAATTCATAGCCAATTATCTGTTTTTCTTCTTCATTAAACGGCTTAAACCTGCTCTGCCACTGGTAGTGCTCGGCCAATTCGCCCATTTCAATGAAAAGAGAGCTAATCAGCTGACCAGGATCTTCATTTGTCCAGCCTCTCTCTTTAGAAAAATTGGCAATGATATCTGTAATTTCTTGAATGGTTTTTGCCATGGCTACTAAGTATTTAGGTAATGAGGTAATATAACAAAACATTATTTTTTAGTAAAGAATAACCAGTACAGAATAACCAGTACAACAAAAACTTTAAAATGGTTTATTCCTTTAATTTTGGTAGTGCAAACAAATTTTACTACCTTTTTATTAGTTGTGTAGTTTTGCAGAAAATGCAAGATAAAATATGTTTTATGTTGACATAATATGCTACATGGCATATTATTAGTACATGAATAAATCAATTTTAACAGAAAAAGAAGCAAATTTAATGGAAACCATTGTTATTAGGTATGGTTCAGTAGTTTCTTTTGACCAGATTTATGAATTATTAAAGAAAGAACATAGTAGGGATTATATTAGAGAGATTGTAAGTAAATCTGTAAAGAATGGCTGGTTTATAAGGATAAAAAAAAGTTTATATATTATTTCTGACCTTTTTAATCGTGGTAATACAACTTTCCCCCAATATATTCTCGCAAATTTAATTGTAAGGAATTCCTACGTATCGTTTGGGCAGGCTTTGCAGTATCACGGGATGTTTGATCAGTTAATTAAAACCACAACTTCAATTTCATTAACACGATATAAAACGATTGAATTGTTAGGGTTTCAATATAGGTATATCAATACACAAGAAAAGTATTTTTTTGGTTGGGAAGAAGTGGTTTATCAAGGGCAGACTACAAAAATCGCTTTACCCGAAAAAGCCTTAATAGATACAGTGCAATTTTCAAGGTCAAATATTAGTGTTGATATGGTAATTGAGAAAATTACTGAATTTAAAGATCAGATTAACTTTATTAGATTAAACGAATATTTATCGAAATCACCTATCGCAGTACAAAAAATATTTGGATTCATACTTGATTTATTAGGAATTGAGTCAGGAGAAATATTAAAAATGTTGAATAAAAACGATTCAAGGGTTTATCTAGTAAGAGGTAGCAATAACTATAACAGCAAATGGAATGTCTACTACGATGATATTTTTAAAAGGTATCAAAAATGAAGTTTTCTCTTATATCGCAAAATGAATTTCTGATTATCACAAATAGGATACTAAAATACCCTGCACATATTGCGGAAAAAGATTATTTTTTAGCACTTACGTTAAAGACGATTTATGAGTCTGATTTAAAAAACAGATTAGTTTTTAAAGGCGGAACTGCATTGCATCACTTTTATTTACCTCAATATAGGTTTTCAGAAGATTTAGACTTTACCTCCACTGATCAGAAAGTGACTATTGAAGATGTTAGAAAAGTGTTTAAAAATCACTCAAATTTTATTATTAAGAAAGATTATGTATCACCAATTACAGTGAAAGTTGAAAAATTACAATATTCGGGAATATTAGCACAACCTAGTAGTTTAAAAATTGATATTAGTAACGTTAAAAATCTTGTATTGCCTGTCATAGAAAGGAAATATAAAAATGTTTGGAGGCTTGATGTACAAGCCAAAGTAATGGATATACTTGAAATTTGTGCGGAAAAGCTAAGTGCGACAAGCGGTAGGATAAGGTACAGAGACTTCTATGATATATATTTAATAACACAAGAATTAAAAATTAAAATTAATGATGCGGTTGAACTTTTGCACAAAAAGAATATTGAAAAACCTATATCTAAGAAATTGATTTTGAAAAATTGGCAAGTAGCCAAAAATACAAAAATTGATGACCTTGACACAATATATTTGAAAAAAGAAATCACAGATCAAGAGATTGAAAAGTTTTTAAATAGTCTTCATTTTAAGGAAATAGTAGTTAGTCGTAGTTGAGATTCGAAATTTGTTTTTTTCCTCTTCCGCGATACGAAATGCGATTTCGTGATATAATCATGACATAAATTTATTGTAAAAAATTTATGACTCCGGAAGCTGGATCTCTTATTTTTGATTGGGCAGTTGGATTGGCAGGTGCATATGTGTCATCTGGTGGTAAAAATATGTTTTGGAAAATTCCATTAATAATTACTCCGTTAGCTGTAGGACTTGCGCATAATGGCCCTGAAGGATTTGTTGCTGCATTAGTTGGTGAATTCATCTTTGGTCCTTTAGCATATTGCTTAGGTAAATCGATTTCAACAGGAAGACTTAAAATGTAGTTTATTCGAATTTTGTTACTTTACGTTTCTATCTCTGATAAAATAGAAATTATTAGCTTTAACTATTCATCATGCATCCAAACAAGCCTCTAATTATCATCATTTCCATTATTATTGTAATACTTTGTTGTTGCACTAGTGTCGGTGCTGTTTATGTTGGGATAGGGTTATTTGGCATTAATTCAGCACAAACTCAGGCTGACGAGTTGATGTACAAAAGTGGTTTATATGATTATAAAATAAGAGTAGATCAGTATTATGTGAATCATAATGAATATCCGGTTGATCTCGAAACAGCTGGAGTTCCAGATAATGTTTTGGGAAAAACTGTTATTTACAGACTGCTTTCTGATAGTAGCTATTCACTTTCTATGATGCTACCAAGTGGGGAGATTTATACGTTGGACAATAATTCAAAATAATGAATTATTTAAGCTTGTCCTTCACCAGTGCTTTATAATCAATTTTAATTTGATCAGGGGTGTAAAAAAGGCATTGTCTAGCGAGGGCATTTGCGAATCTGCCAGCTTCTCTGAGGCTCTTGGTTTGGAGATAGCGAAAAGCGAAGCCAACACTGAAAATATCACCGGAGCCTACAGAATCAACGATTTCATTCTCCGGGACAACTTGAGCTGGGATTAATAATTCTTCTGATTGAGTTAAAATTAATGCTCCTTTTTCACCCAGTGTGATTACTACAATTATTTTAAATTCATTGACCCATTGTCTCGCAGTTTCCAACATTTGCGGATGATCTTGTTCTGAAACTATTACGAGATCCATGAGTGGCAAAATATCTGCGGCTTCTTGAAAGTCTCTGGTAATGACATTTTGATCAAAGTCGCGATAGTAACCTTGTGGCAGTAAGACTTTTAAAGATTGCTTGGGAAGATTTGCCAGGGTCTGAGATAAATATGTTGCTGAAAAATTGGGTAAAAGCGGTGTAATAAAAATTAAATCAGTAGTTGTCAGGAAATTTCGGCAATTTTGATCAATGGTAATAGGAAGTGCAAGCTCACGATTCCAAGCTTTCTGTTCGCGTTTTGAATTCTTGGTGATATTCTCATATATTAATGTTTGTTTATTTACTGGAACTTCCGGATAAATCTCTTGACCAGAATAATATTGGAGAAAGTCAGATCCATAAGGTGCCAAGATTTTCACCTGGTTTTCCGGTAACTGCTTTAAAATTTTGCTCATGAAAATAGCCGGACTGCCTGCTGTAACATAGGTAGCATGTTCAGAAGTATTTTTATCAATACAAACGTGTCCCAGAATTGTAATTTTCATAACCGAATTCTAACATAATAAATTCAGACTAATAAAGGTATCGCTGGTGATTTCTGTTATAATTTATTTTTCATTTACTTTCCCATGAAAAAACTGGCACTAATTGATATTGATAAGACCATTTATAATGGTTATACGATTTTTGATCTGGCGGAAAAACAATTTGCCGATAAAATTTTATCAAAAGAATGTATTCATAAATTATTTAGTGATCTGGATAATTATAAAAATCAGGCGATATCGTATGAATCATTTGTGAAAATGCTCAATGATCACTGGTTGGAAGGACTGAAAGGGAAAAGCTATTCAAAAATTTGGGATTATGCAGATCAATATTTTAAAAGTCATCAATTTAAGTTTTTTTCTTTTGTTTCAGAATTATTTCAAGTGTTAGCAGATACTCATGATTGCTATTTGATCACTGGAGAAATGCAATTTGTCGCTGAGCCAATTGCGAAGCTATTAAATACTAAAGGGTTTCGAGCAACTACGCTTGCTGTGAAAGAAGACTTGATTACTGGTCAGGTGCTTAATTATTTAGCATCGCGAGCAGAAAAGAAAATTGCCATTATCGAGTTAGTTGATCAATATGATAAAGCTGGCTCAATCGCCTTAGGGGATTCAGCAGGTGATATTGAAATGTTAGCTGCTGTAGAGCAGGCTTTTTGTATCAATGCTGCCCCTGAGCTGAGAGAAGTGGGTTTGCAAAAAGGCTGGAGTTTCGTCAATGAAAATTCAATTTTGGAAAGTGTTTATCGCTATTTGGGAATTTAGGAAAAGTATTAAGTAGAAAAACGGAAACTGGAATCCGGAATCCGAAAAAACATAATTGTAGAGAACAAAAATTTTTGTTATGTTGGAATATAAAGTATCAAGTATCAAGTAGCAAGTAGCAAGTAGCAAGTAGCAAGTAGAAGAAAGAAGAAGATAAGAATCTATGGTTCTAAGAAAGTTGGAATTAATGAATCGTTACCTTTGCCTCCCTTATATATCCTTACTCTATATATAATTTTCTCTGAAAAGTGCTGGTATTCTTGTGCATTTTTTTTTATTATAAAAGTAACTTCCTATTTTTGTTCAATTATCTCTATGAGAAAATTTTTCCAAATTGGTGCCAAATTACAAATTTTCGTTGCTTTGTTACTTATCATTGCAGCGTCAAAAGCGCTTACAAATCCAAATAAAGTAGCAGCAGCATCACCACCTGCTCCATCTGTAGTATTTACAGTTTTGGCTGCAGGTGAACGATCAGCAGTGCTTAGTCCAACTACAAGTCAAAATACTACTAATAATAACGGTTCAGAATGGTATTACGTAATTCCAGGTTCGATGGGATTTGCGAAAGGTGGTGATACTGTTTCGCTTTCATCTGCTGATGTTGAAGATACCAATGGAGCATACCGACTTTCCTGGCATTTGAATGGCACTAATATGTATGCCGGGTATCGTGCTGGAACCAATAAAGGTTTGAATTACGGTAGTGATTGGACTCGTTATATTTATCAGGCTGATACTTTACCAGATTATTATCCTAGCGGTCCACAGACAAGTGTCAGTATTTCCAGTCTTACAGGTTGGACTCAATGCTATTCGGGAGCTTACAACACAACAGTCGCAATAGCTGACTTATGGTCAGTTTGCACAGGCAATTATCTTTTATATGCTGGTGCACCAGCCGTAGCTGAAAATAAAATTGATATCAAAAGAGGGGGGACAAGTATCCTCACTGCACCAGGTGGTACAGAAATTTCCAATCCACATTTATACTATGACGATACACTTACACCAGAGCTATATCAGTCAGATGGTGTCACAAATGTAAACTGGACTCATTATCGAATTTATGTTTCCAATTGTACAATTTTTAATTGTTCTTTTCCAACCAACCCTTTGACAGCACCTGGTGAATGGGATGCTGGTACTGTAATTGATGGCAGCTATACGATCCCGCAGTCAGCTGATTCCAAATATTTGGCTGTTTTTGCGGCAGATGATGATACTGGAGCAGCCGTTCCTGGTAATTATATCAGTCTTTATGTTTATCATTATTACAATACAATTGATGTTACATTCGATGGTACAAGTGTTCTGAATGTTCCAGGAGGTACTCAAAATAGTCTTCCTCTGTTGTATGCCGGGAATGATCTGACACTTAATCTATATCGGGTTGATGGCGTAACCCCAATTGTTTGGACTAAATTCAGGGTATATATTTCTAACTGTTATTTGGAGGATTGTTATCCAGGTAGTCCGATTAGTGATCCTGGTAATTTTGATGCTGGTACTTTGGTTACTGATTCTACTTATTCAATTCCCGGGGCAGCAGATCAGAAATATCTGGCGATTATGCAGGCTGATGCAGATACTGGAGCTGCTATCGGTGAAAATGTTATTCTGTTGGCTGTTGCTCATACTCCAGTAGATCGGACTATTTCTGATTGTGAAGAGTTACAGGAAATCAATAATCATCAATTAGGTGACCATTTTACTCAAACAATAGATATCGATTGTGCTGATACAGTAAATTGGAATACTGGTGAAGGATTTGTCCCTTTAGGAACAGAAAATCTTAGATTTACTGGCACATATGATGGAGCAGGTTATAAAATTTCTAATTTATTTATCAATCTTAGCGATACAGATTTTGTGGGGTTATTTGGGGTGGTGGATGAAGGTGGAAGCGTAAGTAATTTGACTCTAGAAAATGTAGATATCACAGGATATGAATGGGTAGGCGCACTATCAGGAAGTTTTGCCGGTATTGCTACGAATGTACATGCATCTGGAAAAGTACAAGGAGATGCAAAAATTGGAGGAATAGTAGGTGAAAATGTACCAGCCTCAGGAATTGGATCATCAAGTTCACTGGTTTATACTTGGAATGGTACCAAATATCAGTATATTTCTGATGTCGGTCGTGGTTTACCTCGCAACATTACTGGTGATGATTACACTCAGATTGATGCCAATCAACTGGTAGCAAAAGATGGTAAATATTCTCTGAAGATTTCTGAAGAATACAATGAAATCGTTTATTATGATGAACTGGCGCTTAAAACATTCGACCATGAACCCGGCTATAGAGTGTTGACTTCAGTTCTCAGAGCTAATGATGGACAATATTTCACTGTCAGCGAAAATCCTTCCAATCCATTGATTTCATGTACTGATAAATTTGGTAATAACTGCTTGGATGATCTTAAAGCTAATGATGATAAATGGAGTATTGCTGATAAGACCAATACAAATTATTGGACAATGAATTTTGGTGATCTCTCAGGTGCAGCCAGGATTCAATTATTGATTCAAGGTGCTCAGGATTATACTCAGGCCAATGCAAAATATGTCAAATTTGTTCAGATCAAGGATATCAATGGTAATTGGGTCGATGCCTATCCTAGTGCAAATATTTCGACACTTTCCGGTGCTCCTCTCACCAAAATTATTGATTTAACTGGTAAATTTAAAAACAATAATTACGAAGTCAGGGTATCATTCAATCCTGCCAGAATTAATTATTTTGCGATTGATACTTCTACACAACAGCCTTTTACTGAGAATACTATTCATCCTACTAAAGTTGATCTGAGTTTCCGTGGTTTTACTGAAATTGATAAAACATATTTTTGGAATCACAATTATGACAAGGTTTCTCAGACTCCACCAGAGCTTTTTGCCAAACAAACCGGTTTTTTCACGAAATATGGTGATGTGACCACATTGTTACAAAGTACCAATGATCAGTTTGTTATTATGGCTTCCGGTGATCATATGGATGTAGAATTTGACTATACTGCTCCAGAAGCTGGAAAAGCTCGTGATTATGTGCTTTACAGCTGGGTGACTTACAAACATGCTAATAAAGATACCGGAACCACAGTAGATCCAATTCCTTTTAAAGGAATGACGAAATATCCTTATGTAGCACCGGAAAAATATCCTACTACTTCGGAAAATTTAACATATCTTAAGACTTGGAATACGAGATATTTAGGTGGAACAGCAGCCAGTGTTAGTGCTGCGAGTAGCGCAGTTGCAAAAGTGGCTTCCACTAATGGCAAAACTGCAGGTGAATATAGTGATGGAACAATCGCTAACTCGAGCTCCAGTGTAGATGTAACAGGATATGAATATGTCGGAGGATTAGCTGGACGTAATGAAAGATCTATCACTGATTCTTCTGCTACCGGAAAAGTTAGCTCTTATGCAGAAAGTTATTATTCTGAATATTTTGGTGGTTTAGTCGGCTATAACAGTGATGAAGCAATGGTAACTGATTGTACTGCAAGAGGAGATGTCACTATCACAAGCGAATATGGATATGATATTGGAGGTTTGATCGGATATAGTTATTTTGGCTTAGTTGACAACTCATCTGCATTTGGCAATGTGTCTGTCACTACAACTGACAGCTCTGGAAACATCGGAGGATTACTTGGATATTTTGAGTATGGATTATTTTCTGACTCTCATGCCCATGGTAATGTGACTGTAACAAGTGAACATTCGTCAGATATTGGAGGTTTTGCAGGAGAACTCTATGAGGTAGATGGCACTGGTTCATCTGCTTCCGGGAGCGTAAATACAAATGTAGCATATGATCTTGAAGATGTAGGTGGTTTCGTTGGGTACAATGACTCTGATGTATTTATTGCCAATTCATATGCTTCTGGAAATGTTACTGTGAATGATCCTAATGGTAATGCTCAATTCATTGGAGGTTTTATAGGATACAATGAAGACTCAGCAGAAATTTCCAAATCTTATGCCACAGGTGATGTGACTGGAGCTCAGGCAAACGAGGATAATGATGGCACTAACCGAATGGGAGGATTTGCCGGAGCTAATACTGGGGGTGGCAACCTTTCCGAAGACTTTGCCAGTGGAAATGTAGTAGGTGGTGATAAATTGGGAGGTTTCGTCGGAGTATGCGGTGGTGATGTTAGTGACTCATTTGCAAGAGGAAGCGTAACTGGTAGTTATGATCTCGGGAGTTTTGCCGGGAGAATCGGTGGTGAAGTTTACAATACTTATGCCACTGGCTTAGTAACAGGTACAGATGAATATATTGGTGGTTACGTAGGTTTACTGGATGAAAGTATTAATTATTCCTTCTGGGATAATCAAACCACAGGTCAGCAGATAGCTTGCGGTAATACAGATTGTGAAGAAAATGCTGTCGGTAAATCTACTGCACTGATGAAAACACAAGCTACTTTTACAACTGATCTTGGTGGAAATTCCTGGAATTTTGATGATATTTGGTCAATCAAAGCAACTGTAAATGACGGCTATCCATTCTTAATTGCTTTGGATGGTGATGCTGATGGGATTTTATCCTCTCAGGAAGATGTAGCACCAAATAACGGTGATGCAAATGAAGACGGGATACCAGATGCCGAGCAGTCCAATGTTGCTGCATTTGAAGATCCAGTTACTGACCAATATGCCGTACTTGCAGTACCAGAAAATTGCTCTGTAATCACAACAGAAATCCATCAGGAGTCAGCCCATGCTGTTCAGGATGCCGGCTTTAACTATCCAGCGGGAGTTATGGGCTACACAATTAATTGTGGTGAGCCTGGCCAAACCGCAGAAATTAATCTTTATTTCTTTGGAGTCAGCTCAACTGGTTTAGTATTACGTAAATTCAACAGTAACAATAATAGCTATACCACGATTAGTGGTGCCCAAATTCAGGAAGTAACAATTGGCGGACAAACAGCTACCAAAGTTACCTATCAAGTAGTTGACGGAGGCGCCTTTGACATGGATGGTGTTGCCAATGGAACGATCGTGGATCCTGTAGGACTTGCCAGAAATGTTGTAGGTGTGCCTAACACCGGGCTTGGCGGAGGAAAATGAATCGTATGTTTGTGTCCAATTTCAAAAGAATTAAATTAAAAAGGACGACAATTTTTTCGTTAGTACTATTATTGACCTCTTTTGTCGTTGTCTTTTTAAATTCGGACCGGATCCGTTCCTATACTACATCTCTGACAAGCGAAGGTGTGATTGTATATTCCACAGATAGTCCCAGCGAGAAGGCCCCAAGTAAAAACTTTAATTGGAAAGGTAAGGCAAACGATCCTAAGTCAATTAAAATAGATTCTGTAGGGATTGAAGGATTTTTACAAAAAGTGGGAGTCGATCAAAATCAGCAGATTGCAGTACCAAATAACGTCTATTTTGCAGGCTGGTTTGTCGATACAGTTCGTCCCGGAGAAAATGGTCTCAGTATTATTGATGGCCATCTCAATGGTACAAGTAAAGGCGGAATTTTCCGCAATCTGGAAAATTCAAAAAAAGATGATCAGTTTGAAGTAAAAATGGGAGATGATAGCGTGAAAAAGTTTGTAGTCAAAGATGTCTTGACTGTCAATAATGATCAGGCGGTGAATGTATTATTCTCCCAGGATCCCGCCATCAAGAGTCAATTAAATTTGATTACTTGTGGTGGTACTTATGATAAAGCTGCTCATCACTATGATCAGAGGATTATTGTTATTGCTGAATATTTGGGTGACACTTAGCTCATCAGACCATTAGATAATTATCAGTTGACGCTTCACCTTGATAATGATTAAAATACATTATTATTATTCATTATTCCTATGCTAAATAACAATTCATTTGAAAATTCTAGCTCAGGTACAAGTTCCAAAAAGATAGGTTTAACACTTGCTGTAGTGGTAGTGATAGTTGTCATTTTAATTGGGCTATTTCTGGTTTTAAGACCAAAAACAACCAGCAAAGATAAGACTGTTATCGGAACTCCAACTGCAACTCCTACGGTAAAATTAAGAATTACTCCGACTGATAGTGAGGAATTGGTGAAACCCACCTCTCAGTCTGTTGTACCTACTACCAAACCAGCCGTTACTGGCGCTGATGTGGTAGTTGATGCAGTTACGATTCCCAGTACCTGGTCCCGGGTAAATGCTGATTCGCTTTCATTTGATATTTATCGTCCCAAAGGCTGGTATAGCTGGCGTTACAGCACTGATGTCGTTTCTGTTAGTCCTAATGAACTTCCCAAAGCAGGTCAAGATGAAACAGCTTCTGGTTTTCATTACAGCAAATCTTCCAAGAATAAAACAACTTTAATCTCTGAAATTAAAGCCGCTAATACAAGCGTAGTTGAGTCTACCCTTACTACTCCTATCGGTGCCTGGACTAGATTACAGTGGACTGATGCAGCAAGTGCAGCTCATGATGTATACATTTCAGAAATCTCCGGGAAAACTTTCAAAGTAACTATTAATTACTCCAAAGACGGCGAGAATTTCGTGAAATATATCAGTAAATTGAGCCCAACACCGACGGTGACTCCTACTGTTTAAATAAGAGATTTGATTCTATTAGCGGAATTTGGTATAATTCCGCTAATATATTAGCCTAATTAGACAAAATAATGCTAACAAGAGAAGTTTATCCTAAGATTTTTAGTTCACTTAAACCTAATCAGGTTACTTTGATAGTGGGTCCAAGACGTGTGGGTAAAACGTATTTACTAAATATTATTAAAAAAGATCTGGCTGAAAAAGAAAAAATTAAATTTGTTTCTGGCGAAGATCGAATTATTCAGGAACAAGTTAGTGATAATGTAATCGAGAAACTGAAACAATTTGTTGAAGATAGTACAGTTTTGATTATTGACGAAGCACAGAAAATACCAGGTATTGGTTTGAGTTTAAAGTTAATAGTTGATCATATACCTGGAATCAAAGTGATTGCTAGTGGTTCGTCAGCTTTTGATTTATTAAATCAGACTGGAGAGCCTTTAACTGGACGGAAACAAACTTTTTATCTTTTCCCAATTTCTGTTCGGGAAGAAATTAATAATTTTGGTATTACTTATCATCAATCTTTAATTGATAATAGCTTGATTTTTGGTACTTATCCAAATTTATATAATTTAAAAAATGAAGCTGAAAAAAAGGATTATTTGAAAGAATTGGTTAACTCGTATTTATTAAAAGATATTTTAGAATTAGATAACATCCGCAATTCAGAAAAAATTATTAGTCTCTTAAGATTGTTAGCTTTTCAAGTGGGTAAGACAGTCTCTCTTTCAGAATTAGGAAATAACCTTGATTTGCATAAAGATACAGTATTCAGATATTTAGATCTTCTTGAAAAAATTTTTGTTATAAAAAAAGTGAATGGTTTTAGTAGAAATTTACGAAAGGAGATTAGTAAAAGTTCAAAATATTATTTTTTAGATAATGGTATATATAACACAATAATAAATAATTTTAACCCGCTTCAATTACGAGGCGATGTCGGAGTCTTATGGGAAAATTATCTTTTTGCCGAACGATTTAAAAAACTTTCATATTATGACCCACATGATATCTTTTTTTGGAGAACGTATGAGCAAAAAGAGATTGATACAGTTGAAGAAGAAGGTGGATTAATTAAAGGTTATGAATTTAAATATACTGATAAACAATCAAAGGCGCCACAGGAATTTTTAGAAACTTACCCCAATGCCACATATCAAGAAGTAAATCGTTTGAATTATCTGGAATATCTATCTTAGAAGAAAAATCAGTAAAGGTGTGGAAACCAATCCAATCAGAATTGAGAATGAGATTAGATTTGCTGCAAATTCTTTATCGAGATTCTCCATTGCCGATAACGTTAAAGTGATATAGCCTACTGGAGCAGCACAAAGCACAATGCCTATCGCTTGATTCATACCATGGAGTCCAAACAAACTAGTTAAAATAATTCCAGCAAAAAGACCTAGCAACATTCTCGTGAACAGTGGGATCATTACTAATTTAAGATCTTTCAGTTGTGGTGCTAAATAAATTCCTAAAGATAGCATGATCGCCGGGCTGACAAAACTACTTAGTGGTGTAAGGAAGTTTACTACTACAGCAGGGAGTGGTATGTGGGTGAAATTTAAGATTAATCCAATGATAAATGACATTTGGACTGGTGATAAAGCTAATTTTTTCATGATTAAACGTGGGTCTTGAGAACCTGTGCCATATTTACAGGCCAGGTAATACATCAGAGTATAACTCATGGTATCACTGCCCAGATCGAAAACTGTTTTTCTGATTAAACCAGCATCACCAAACCCTGCAATCAGAAAGGGTAGAGTAAATCCGGTATTGATTATCATGGCACCAATAATGAATACTCCCAGAGTAGTTTTTGGTAGTTTAAATTTATTAGCAAAAATTGAGATGACAGCAAATGTAGTAAGAATTGTCAGCACGCCAATAATTGGAAAAAAAATTAGGTTTGTTTCCAGTTTAATACGTGAAAGTGTAAGTAGCACTAGTGAAGGTAGAGCCACATAAAAATTTAATTTTAAAAGAAAATCAGCATGCTCTTTGCTCGCGAATTTACTTTTTCTGAGATAAACACCAAGTATGAAAATCAGGATAATGGGCAGGATTTTGGCAAAAATATCTGACATTTTTTAGTTAAGATAATTAAAAATTCTTGTTATATTTTCTTCAAGATTTTGTGACATATCCAGAACCAATCTGCTTTCTTCCCAGGGTAAAAATTCTTTTCTTTGTTTTTCTACATCGGACCAGGTGACTTCGGGAAATCCTGGAAGATTTCGGACTCTTTGCTCAATTCTTGCTCGGTGGATTTTCGGATCCAAAATACACTCAATGATTTTTAACTGGGCATGATATTTATTTGAAATTTTCAGCCACATGTCACGAGCTTCTTGTACAGGACTCACTGCGTCAATAATAACAGAAAGACCTAATTTTAGCTGTTCTGTAGCCAAATTCTTAGCAACTAGATAGGCAGCGAGCCCTGTGGCAAAATTTTTAGTAATGTCTGCTTGAATAATAGCTGATTCAATAGGACCTACTGAAAAAACTGGAAATTTTAATTTTTTTCCAAGAGCTTCTGCAATGGTACTTTTACCAGTACTAGGCAAACCGGAGATGATGATGAGAGTTGATTTCATGAGGTTAGCTGAATATCTTTTCATTATCACAAATATTTTCTCAAATTGCACTGATTATTGAGTTGTGATTATTAATTCGCAACTCCGTTTTGCTGGTGGTATAGTAAAAAATATCTTTTAATATGAAAAATGATGAAGAAATTTTTCAAATTTGCTCCCTTTGCAGTTAGTATTACCTGTATATTTGGAGTGATTTATGGAGTCGTGCAGCAAGTTTATCGGCAAAGTGCTAATGATCCTCAAATTCAAATGGCAGAGGATGCTGCTAAAGCGATTGCTGATGGTGAAGCACCAATTAATCAAATTGCCGGTGAGCAGGTGGATTTATCATCTAGTTTAGCTCCATTTATCATAATTTATGATAATCAAAGAAAACCAATTACCAGCAATGTCTTTTTAAGTTCAGAGATTCCTATTCCTCCAGCAGGCTCTTTTGAAGCGACGATTAAAAATCCTGGTTTTTTGCAATCTCGGACTTTGGTAAATAATGAAAACCGGTTTACCTGGGCGCCGGAGAAAAATGTTCGAGTCGCTGCGGTTTTGATCCCAATCATGCAGGGTAAAGTGGGCTATGTCCTGGCTGGACGATCATTACGGGAGGTGGAAGCACGGGAGCAGCAATTACAAAAAATGGTAATAATTGGCTGGGTAATGACTATGGGAGTGACATTTGAGGTGCTATCGCTTAGCCTAGATAAAAAGAAGATTTCTAATAAAAAATTAAGATAAAATTAGCTTTTCTAGCAATGTTAGCAAATACTAAACCTTTCATTTTAATCACTGGTGATGACTCGATTCGTTCCGAAGGAACTATTCTTATCAAAAGAATCGTCGCTGCTGATTATGACTACCAAATTATTGCGACTAAAGAACAACAATCTGGAGTGGGGGCGAAGTTATCTTTGACAAAAGCAGTGGGCTGGGGGAAAGAACTAGTCGATGGTCATGAGGCCATTTGGGTGGATGGCACTCCAGCAGATGCTGTTTATTTTGCTTTGGAATATTTGCAGCGGAAACCTGATTTAATCATTTCTGGGGTGAACATGGGTTCTAATCTTTCAGAAGAATTATTCGTTTCAGGTACAGTTTGTGCTGCTACTATTGGCGCAAATTTGGGTTTTAAAGCGCTAGCTTTTTCATTAGTAACAGATCCACTTCATTGGCACAAAGACCATACAGGTGATCTTGATATTAGCTTTCTTGATTATCCAGGGAAGATTGCTAGGAGGATAATTGATCAAGCTTTGCATTTAGATTTCCCTAAAAAAACTTTTTGGAATATTAATTTTCCGCAACAAAAAACTGAAGAAATTAGAGTAGTCAAAGCGATTCCGGATCCTTATTACATTCACGATTTAGCTATTACTGAGGGTAATTTTCATTATAATATTCATAAATTGGATCAGATCGATCCCGATACAGATGCCGGGACTATCCAGCAGGGTTTTATTGCCATTACTCCCTGTAAGGCGAGATACACAGAATTAAATCGTTTAGCTGAGTTGAAAGGTCATTTAGAGGGGTGAATCTAACATTAGTACATCAGCATTTTCGAGTAATTTTTGATTGACCATATGTATACGTTTGGTGTATAGTTGGTGTACTAATTATTAATATAAATTATGAAAACTAAAACTATTCAAACAAGAAATATTTTGGCAACGGTCTTGGAGAAAGCAGAGCATAGAGCAATATCCGATGGTTTATCTTCTGTACAAGATGCCGTTCGTCTGTTTCTCACTAAATATTCTCAAGGGGAAATACAAATAGGTTTTAATTATGAAATAAGTTCTGATAAAGAAGCTGAATATCTAAAAAATAGCAAAAATATGGAAAAATTGCTTTCTTCTAAGAAGATTAAAGGATTTAATAAAACTAGTGAGTTGTTAAAAGCTCTAAAATAAATACCCATAATCAGGTATATTAGCGCTCGATTTTGACTAGCGGAAGTCGTAGATATTTTCTAACCTGCCCTTGTCCCATTCGGTACTGGTTTTTCTGGTTCTGCCAATACTGGTGTGATCTCATCGGCATATCCGATATCAAATAACATACCTTCTGAAATTTCTCCAAACATCTCTTTAGCTGGTAAATTTACAACAAATAATGCCTGTTTGCCTTTGATTTCAGATGGGTTTTCCCTTTCTTTTTTCATTCCGACAAGGATATTTCTCGTGAACGCTCCAAAATCTACAACTAATTTTACCAATTTGTCTGATTTTTCAATATCTACCACATCTTCAATTTGGCCAACCCTAATATCGATTTTTTCCAAATCTGCAAAAGAAATAACTGGTTTTGTTTTTGCTACCATGGTAGGAAGATAAGTATTAATAAGAAGATTATACAGGTTTATTTTTAATTTTAGAATTTTTCATATATTTCTCCCTAAGTTTATATCCAGCGAACGAAAGGATGGTAAACCCAATTCCAAATTTCGCTATAACAGCTAAATCAATTAAAATAAACATCACTGAAAAAAGTAGCTGAGCTTCTCCAAAAACCGAGTTTGGATCTGGAGATATGATAATTTCTTTCAGTATTATGAAAGTTAAAATTACAGAAAATCCAATTAACATCGGACAAATAGAAATAAAAGCGCTTACAAGTTTTTCTTTATTAGAATGAAGTTTTGTAAATGTGATGAACCCTGTACACATAGGAATAATCATCAGCCAACAACAAAAGAGGGATCTAAAAAATTTATTTGAATTCATCAGATAAACAATAGGAACGCAGAGAAGAGTAATTAGAAGGCCAATAAGAAAAGTTCTTAATACTGTTTTTTTCATTCTTTATGTTTTAAAGTACAAGTATAGCAATATTGCGAAATATTGCCTATGGAAACTTTGGGTGCATATGAATTATCCCTTATTACCTTAAGTATTCGGATTCGTTTTAGAACTTAAGAGTGGGAGGATACTTGTCTCCGTCTGTAAATTAGCATTAATGCAAAGAGAAATTCGGTAGTTAACCAACAGGCTGGGTAAAGGGTAGTAACAATTGAGTACTTTTGGAGGGCGATGATTGCCAGTCCAAAACGAAAGGTTTCGAGAAGGTAAAATAATACTGTTTCTGAATAAGGTTTATTCCACGATTTTCTAATGGTAGGAAAGAAAGCGACAAAATCGGTTGCTGTAATAAGAATAGCAGAAATGATAGGTTGTTTGGCGATGAGCCATAAACCAAGAGCAATAAAAGCGAAAATAAAAAAAATAATATCCTTTTTTACAATTTCAATTTTATTTTTTTGCAGGAGGGTTAAGATCAAGACCACAACACACATGATAGCTGCAGCTAGAGTTACCAACGATCCTGATCCTGCTCCGCCGACAAATTGTAGCCCAAAAGCAATCAAAGTAATAAAAGACCACAAAAACCATGTATAAGGATGGGGTTTAGTTTTTCCACTAAGAACGTCTCGAATATATGGAATATAACTAACAAAAACTAATAAAGTAGCAATATAGCCCAGAAGATTTTTTATGTCCGCCATTGAATAATTTTATCAAAAATGTTGTATGTGCTTATCGTTAGATATTAACACAAACTTAGATAAATCGGGATTTGATGAAATCAGAAAACGAATCGGTGGTCCTGATCCAAATATAAAGTAATTGATTTAGAATTGCAGTTCTAGGAAGAATTGTGTTGATGGCAGAATTACTTTGAATTAATCTCAGTTTTGTGGATGAAGTTAGAATTTCGATTTAATGTTCAATAGTGCCACCTTTAATTTCGGGATATCATTTATTACAGTATCCCAAATTATTTTAAGATCTACTTCAAAATACTGGTGAATAAGTATATTACGAAATGTAACAGCTTCCTTCCATTCGATGGTGCTGTTATCATTCTTGAAATCATCAGAGATTTTGTTAGCTGCTTCGCCAATAATCTCCAAACGCCTTAGTACAGCATCTTGAACTAGGGTATTATCAAGAAACTCAACTTCAGTAATCCCATTCACATATTTCTCAATTTGGAGAATGCTATCTAAAATGTGATTAATTAAAACTGTATTATCTTTCTTCATAAATTACTATTTGATCAGCTAATATTTGTTCGCGAATTAATGGACTAATCGAACTATAAGTTAAAAGATCAACTTTTCTATTTATGACCTTCTCAAGTTCAATTTTAAGCCCAGCAAATTCAAACAATCCTTTTCCCCTTGGAAAATCAACCAATAAATCAATATCACTTAGAGCATTATCTTCTCCACGTGCAAACGAACCAAAAATTGATGATTTTTTAACACCAGCTTTTAGAAGGATTGGAGTAAATGATTTTTTAATTGTTTTAATATTTATTGTATTCATATTTGCGAATTATAACATTATTGATTTCTGAAGTGAATTTAGAAATTGTATACAAAATCTGGAGTACTAAATGGGTATCTCTGAAAGTTTCTTTTATTGTTGCTTAAAACTAAGTTTTATGGACAAAGTTAGCATTATAGTAAATTCGTATTTAATTTATTTGTTGAATTTTCATTAATATTTTACCTTATAATCGAATCTATCGAGTCAAAAAATCCCGTCTTGGATTTTAATAAGTTCTCAGCTATTTTCAACCAATATACCTTATTTCGTTCTAAATTTATTACTAAATAAAATCCAAAAAGTCGATAAAGTATTGTCACTCCTAGAAATCTAATTATTCTATTTTCCAAGCGCGTTTTTTCAATTTGGGAATATCTCTCAGCTAAATTTTCTAGATATGAGCGCATAAATCTTTTTACAAAGGCAATGGATTTTGATAAATTTTCAGGTGTCACCTCGATTAAATAGTGGCAGAAAAGTAAAGCTACATCAAAAGCAGGATCACCAATGAAAGCTCTTTCCAGATCAAGAAATCTGACTTTTTCTTTATCAACAAAAATATTTTTTGATGCCAGATCACCAAGGACTAAACATTTTTTCGTTTTTTCGCTTTCTTTAAGTAGTCGACGGGTCTCTTTGAAAAACATAGTCAAAGCAGGTTCTAATCTCATACCTAAATGAAACTTAATCGCTGCATCATTCTTGCTTGCATTACCATGAATTAAGTCATGACCAATTCCCATTGTCTCTCGATGAAAAATACCGATAATCTTGCCAAAATTATCAGCTGTTTCAGTATGCGGATCACCTTTTATCAATTCGTTAACTAGTAATTTTCCTGATTTTTTAATATCAGAAAGAAAAGCTACATTATTGTCAGTATCCAAAAAGAGGACTTCTGGTACTACTTCAGCTTGGATAGAATTTAATAATTTTAAAATTTTAGTTTCAAATTGAATTCGACTAGGATTAAGTTTGCGATCTGGTCTGGTCTTCACATGATCTCTAGTTTGTCTGAGATAGATAGTACGTTTTTTACCCTCAATTTCTATTTGCACTTTGAAAATATAATTAACATATGTTTGTTCTTTAATTTCCTCAGTCTTTAAAATTGTAACTTTTTTTGATTTAGGGAAAACGTTTTTTAATTGATATTTGAGATATTTATTTAAATTCTCAATATTTAGTTCTATCATTTAAATCTTTTTAATTATTTAATTTTACTACATACCATAAAGTTTTAACGTTTTCATGTTAAAATTCAATATGAAAATTAGGAATATCATCAAACAAAACAGGATTTCAGTGCTGGAAGAGAGTTTATATCAAATTATTGCAAAAAATGATGATTTAACCGTAAAGAAACTGGCAACTCTACTAAAAAGACCAGTCCAGTCAATAAATCGAACGGTAAATCTGCTCTCTAAAAAAGGATTTATTCAGATTTTGGGGAAATATCCCAAAAAATTAAAAGCGATCCCTTTAGAAATTGTGCTTGCTCAACAATTTTCCCAATTAAGTGGTTTAAATACTGCTGAATTACAAAACGATTTTCCACTTTCTTTCCTTCCTTCAAGGAAGATTTATCATCAAGTAGGTGAAAATTTATTCTCACAAGTAAGAAGCGAGGTGCTACTGATCTCTTCTGGGACAGGCGAATTGGGTGCAGAGTATTACAAAACAATTGTAAAAAAAATTCTAGCAGGTGTTAAATATAAAATCCTTGTTTTATCTAATGATGAAGATAATAACGATTTAGTTAGAAATTGGCAAAAGAATGGAATTGAGGTTAGATATAAAAAAGGGAAGGGTTTTAATCTTGTAGTTTACGATAGAAAAAAAATTCAGCTGGGAGTTCGAGTCACTGAAAATTCAAAAGAAAAATGGGGCATAGTTATAAAAAATGAAAGCTTAGGACAATTTATGGGTGAGTTTTTTGATGATATGTGGAATAAATCAGAATTATTATGAATTTGATTGGCATTAGCTCAACTCAATATACGAAGTTAGCATTAAATTGCGACATAATTCTGATAAATCTGATAACTCGATAAAGCTTTTTTATCTAAGCCTGATCTTTCCCGATCAATTTTTCTTTGGATAATTTCTGCTTTGATATTTTGGGGAAGTCTTTTTAGTTGTTCTTCGAAGATCAGTTGTTTCTTATCAAATTCTTTGACAAACCAGATTTCGATTTCCCATCTTTTTCCCTTATAGGGAAGCACCAGAACAACGATTTGGGATTTGGGCCGGTTGGCAATGGGAAATAATTCGAAGTCTCCATATTCACATTTCTGGAATAGCTTTTTACCAATCATCAGTTGTAAAAACTCAAGTGCGCTTTGGCGGGGATTTGCAGATACTACTGCCAAATCGATATCCGGATTGTACATTAGTTCTGTATAGTAACTACCCGCAATTCGGATGTTTCCAAAAGGTTTCAAATAGTTGATCACATCAGTTTTCTTCAGGATTGTCTCTGCTTCTTTGTGAACTGATAGGGAAATTTCGAGGACTGAAGCCATGGCTAAGAGTATTAATTAGTAATCGTATTATAGTGATTAGGCGGGCAACTGACAAATTCTAAAAATGAGTTTAAATCTTATGCTACATTTGCCAAGCCCCAAATCTGTTTTCTCATCATAATCGTTTCGCTGCTAAAACCAGATCTCAAATCATTGCCATTTAATAATTTTGAAAAAAATAAATCTGATTCAGCATCAATTACAAAATATAGATTTTTTGCTGCGAAAATATCAATACCATTAAAGAGTAGTAAATCAAGGTGGTTAGCTGCTTTGAGCTTAGTTAAAACTTTAATAAATTCTGCTTTGTGCTCCTCAAAAAATTTTCTTAAATCCACGATTTCGAGCTGAGTAATTCCAATTCGTTTTCCATTGATTTCCTGTAAAACGAAATCTTCTGTCAATATTTTTTCCAGGTTAGCTTTGCTGATTACAGATTTTGATTTAAACATTTGATAAACATAATCTTCGGGCAATTCTGCAAATTTTTCCAGCCATTGAGCTGCTTGGATATCTCTTCCAGTTGTTAACTGGTTTTTAAAATTGATTGTATTGGAGACAATTGCAGAATAAAGATAAGTAGCTGTGCTGGCAGATGGAGTAATACTTTTCGTTTGAAATTCTTCTGCGATCAAAGTGGCACAAGCTCCAATTTTTTCAACATGGTTTAAGACTGAATTGGGGAAATCTTCTAAAAAAGCTGGTAAATGATGGTCCCAGACTTCAATTACCAGATTTAGTGGAATTGTTTTTTCTAAAGCTAAGGCATATGAGCCATCCACGATAATAAATTGTGAATCCGGCTCATAGTTACCTTCATGTTTTGCAAACGGAAATGTTTTAGTAAAATTGCTGACAAATTCTGTTTCCAGATTAATATTTCCGGCATAAAATGCTTGATGTGGTACACGCATTGTTTTTTTCAATTCCGAATAAGCGATTACGCATGCAATGCCATCAAGATCAGGTGATTTATTCGTTGTAATGATTAACATGGTTGATTTTTTTACAGTGTTTAATTTGGTAACTTTAAAAAGAAATATTATGGAGATTATACAATTTTTTTAGATAGTTATGATAATTCTTGCTGGGTAAATGGTTTAAATATTAGAAAGTAGAGAAGCGTAAGAGTTAAATTTTTTGGGAAGAACGCCATAATGGGTTGGCGGAAATCAAACAGGAAAACTCCGATTAGTTGACGAAACTTAGATCTCAGATTTCTTCCAGAATCAACGTTTTTATAAAAATTTCAACAACAGAATCCTTTTGCTGTTGAGTTAAATTTGTAGGAACTTCAAGAGTAATCCAGCGCTTAGTAATCCCTTCGATTAAAGCCCAGAAATCCAGAAAGCCTTCATAAATAAAATTACCATCCATATCCTTTTCTGGAGGTAATGCTGGTCGATAACCTTTATTTGACATCCGCCCTAAATCATTGTCAGAACTATCATCAATCCCAGTAAATAACGGGGCAATTGTTACAACTTTATTTCTAAATGTAGTTAAAATATCTGAACCTTCAATATTGTCACTATCATAAACATAAACACCGGCATTTTCTGAAGGTTCGACATCCTCATGAAAATCTACACAAAGGTCAAATTTATCTAGTTTTAATATATTTGTTATCTCGACTGCCTCATCGATAATGGGTTGCTTGATAAAACATCTATTTAAATCAACACCATTTAGATTTTCACGAGTTTTACTCTTAACTGCCGATGGACTACATTCAGGAATATATAAATAACTACTGAGTTGATCTGAATATTTATCAACCGCTTTTTTAACAGAAGAAATTATTCGCCATTCATCACCATGAATTCCTGAAAAGAGACCCAATTTAGGATTTGTTCCTTTGCGAATTACTTGCATATACCGAATTGTAACTTTTAGTAACGGACGAAGTTAGAATTTTCCTCATAAATCCAATATTTGAAACTGTTCCTTCGGCCAAAGTTCTGTATTAAAATACTTTATCTGTTTAGGTGTGATTTTATATATTGCCGATACGCCAGCATCGAGAAACTTTTTCGCATCTAATAATCTTTCTCCTTTCTCGCCGGCAATCAATTTATTCCACATTTTAAACATCCATTCCAACTGTTTAAGCATATTTACTTGTTGAGCCATGCCATATAATTGGATGCCTTTTTGAGGCAGGAAAATTGGTTGATGTGAATCTGCTATAGCCACAGCAACTTTTGAATTTATTTCAATGTCTTTGCAATGTTCCCGCCATTTCTTACTTAAAAAATACAGATTTAATTCAGCATCATGAATATAATAGACATTCGCTATCCAGGGGTGTTCTCCATAAGTTGCAACTGACATTAGTTTCTGTGTTGCTAAATATTCTTTAATTATTTTTTTTAAATCTGTATTCATTAATGGTTAATAATCTAAAATGATTATAATACTAATTATGCTGTAGTTAAATGGATATGTGGAAATCCTTGTTAGTATTGTTCAAAGTCCCGTATGGAGTGCTCGAGCCATTTTAACCAATGTAATGATAAATATTAGAAATATCAGGATGAATAGAAACACCGGTATAATATTTTCTAAGAGAAGAACTGTAGAGCACGTAGAAGAACGCCATGATAGGTTGGAGGGAATAAAACAGGAAAGCTCCGCGTGGAGGGCTCCTCAAGTGGCTCTTACTGAGTTTACGAAGCTTAGAGCCACTTAGTCCCTCGTAGTAAAACGTAGAGGGAGAACCTCCATCCCGACCAAGATTATCTTAATTTTTTTCAAAATTTAGATAATCTAAGTCGGGATAACAGCCGAGTGCTCTGTCAGTTTCTGAATGTATTTACTACTTTTCTTAGCTTTCACGAATTTTTCAAAGCGAAGTGCTTCTAATTTTGTTTGAAATTCTTTGGTCCAAATCAATTCTCAGTCTTTTACTCGTTTCGTAAAAGCAGATTTAGAGCCACTTTTACCAGCATTATGGTAAATACTACGAATATCAGGATGCACAGAAATTCCAGTGTAATATTTTTTAAGAGAAGAACTGTAGAGCACATAGAAGAACGTCATGATAGGTTGGAGGAAATAAAACAGGAAAGCTCCGCGTGGAGGGCTCCTCAAGTGGCTCTTACTGAGTTTACGAAGCTTAGAGCCACTTAGTCCCTCGTAGTAAAACGTAGAGGGAGAACCTCCATCCCGACCAAGATTATC
>Ga0194063_10000378_pt1 | contig 32943 bp, 31 predicted proteins | sample SepL3720m_MetaG_FD_155459 | JGI IMG/M metagenome (GOLD analysis project Ga0194063, IMG submission 155459) | Anoxic zone freshwater microbial communities from boreal shield lake in IISD Experimental Lakes Area, Ontario, Canada - Sep2016-L373-20m | ecosystem: Environmental > Aquatic > Freshwater...
ACCAAGCCCGTGCCGAACTGGCGCGACGCCCTAAACCGGTTCGCCATCGAGTTTGCCGACCGCATGCCAACCTCCCACTAACACCTAATCAGCGGATCTGAACTTACACAAAATTTTTGACACGCCCCATAGCCCGGGCGTGTTAAAAAGGATCTCGCCCTCACCGGACGCGCCTAGCAGACGAGCGGCGACCAAAATTCAATAGTTAAGGTGACCACTGATTTCACTGATTTACTGATTAAGACAGAAGATGAAGAGCTCCTTTCGTGGTCTTCAATCTGTTTATTCAGTCAATCAGTGGTTTTCTTGCTCTGGAGTGAATCATCATGTTTTGGCTGAGCATTGGTATGATCCCCAGCAGGCCACACCTCGGTGATCCCCCCCCCACGGCACCTGAAAGTCACAATCTGCTGATTTTTTTGTTTTTTTACTTAATTTACCCCCCCCCGAGGATTTGGCATCCGTTAAGAATCATGTCATTCTGCTTTGGCTGAGATCTACGGATGCTTCATCACTTATTCCATCCCATGAAAATCAAATCAATCCTATTCGCCATCGCGGGACTGGCCCTCAGCACCGCAGCTCATGCCACAACCACGTTGTCAGGCTCCACAACCACGCTGTTTAACACCACGACAAACCCAATTCAATTTGGGGGTGAAGAATTGAGTGAAGGTAATACCTTGAGTCAGTCGTTCACGGTGCCAGTTGACACCACTTGGACATTTGATTTCGGAAGCGTCGACATCGGTCAAGGCTCTGAGGCGAATTTCGAGCTTACGATCTATGACAGCTCGAACAACTTGGTCGCCACCTCAAACACTGTGGCATTCACGGTGTTGTTTGATTTTGTCAATGTACCCCTGACTTTTTCAAGTCCAGTGACTTTGACTGCGGGTGATTACACCTTCCGCAACAACTACACAATCACGGGTTCTGACTATACGAGTTTCTGGGGCGGAGATAATTCAGGCAACCTTTCGGTGAGTCTTGGTGTGATTCCAGAACCAAGCGCGTTTGCGCTGCTGGGCCTAGGTGCAGTGGGCCTCGTGGCACGCCGCCGCCGCAGTGCCTAATTCTTGAACGATTGAACTTTTTGCCGAGAGGCGACGCTGCAGACGTGGTGTCGCCTCTTTGCTTTTGGGTGCCAAGATCAGCCGCGAATCACTAGCCCACGGCGGTTGAGCTCCACCAAGCGCGACTGCTCCAGCGACGAAACAATGAGCGAAATCTGGCTTTCAAACAATCCAAGCAGCTGGAAGTTGGAAATATTGCCGGTGGCAACGAGGAGGAGTCGGGACGGGCTGCCGAAAAGCAGATGCGAGTCGATGAAATCCGCATCCTTGGTGACGACCACCTCGTCTTCGCGGTCGGCCAATGCGGCGATGTCTGCGTCTGGCGTACGGTTGCCGCCGCAGAGATCGAGCGTGTGGCGCGCGGAGTGGCCGAGTTCGCGAATGCGGATGGCCAGCAGGTGGGGGAGCTGGGCATCGACGAGGAACTTCATGCAGCAGGCACAGGTTCAAAGCGTTTGATGCGGGTCAAGCGCGCGGCGTAGGCATGGGCGGCTTTGAGGTCGTCGGGCTCAAGGTCCGGGTAGTCGGCGAGGATGTCGGCCTCGGTGGAGTCGCCGCTGAGGAGTTCGAGCAGGAATTCCACAGGGTAGCGAAGATTGCGGATGCAAGGTTTGCCATGGCAGATCTCTGGCGATAGCGTGATTCTCTTGAGCAAATCTTCGGCAGACATAGAATCAGAGTAGATGATTTGGGCGTCTTGCCAAGGAAGAAGTCGCTTCGTTGTCGGGCTTCCCGCGCCTGAGGAGGAGGGACCTTACTGTCCCTCTCTTCGGGCGGCGTGAGGAAGAGACGACAATAAGGTCGTCGCTCGTGTGCCCGGCATGGGCATGGACTAATCGTATGAAAAGAGATGACCGGAAAAAGTGACAATAACCGTAGCGAAGGGCCGAAGAACCCGTAGAAGGCGATCCTCCGACGGACTGCGGGAGATGTGGCGAGTAGCCGTCCGAAACGGCATGGGACTGACATCTGCGGTCGATCCCCAAGCTGGCGGAGCGCGAGCGGCCCGGTGGAATCCGGGTTGCAACCGCACTGCGGGCGGCAAGCCACAACCCGGAGCGGTTCGGGCGGTGGACGTCCCCAAGAGCAACGGCGGCACCCGCACGCTGGGGATTCCCAACGTGCTGGGCCGGATGATCCAGCAAGCCATCCATCAGGTGATGAGCCCGTTATGGGAACCGGCCTTCAGCGAACACAGCCACGGGTTTCGGCCCGGGCGAAGTGCCCACGACGCCGTCAAAGAGGCGCAAGGAAACGCAGAAGGGTGACTGGGTTTAAGCGTCGATCACCTGGATTCAGGGTTAGGTTGACGGCCGGCTTGTAATGGTGTAGATGGAGCTTGATGAAAACGACCATCGACTTGCCCGATGAATTGCTACAGCGCGCGGAAATGACGGCTGCTGAGGGTAGGACGACGGTGAAGGAGTTGCTGATCCGTGGTTTGAATTACGCCATCGATTCGACTGCCGAGTCGGGGGAATTGAAGCGCCGTGAGCGTGCGGGAAGGCTTCTTGGCGCGTTGCAAGGTCGGAACACTGAGCCCGTGGGGGATTTTCGTCGTGAGGAACTCTATGATCGTACCCAATGACCGCCGCCGCGTTCATTGACACGAACATCTTCATTTATGCTGCCTCCGCAGCTGCCGAGGATCAAGCGCACCGCCGCATCGCGCAGAAACTCATCGCTGCGCTTGATTTTGCGATTTCCGCGCAAGTTCTTCAGGAGTTCGCCGATGCGACTTTACGAAAAAAGCGCTTGGGTGTTTCAGAGTCGGAAGTCCGGCAAATGATTCATTTCATGAGCCGCTATCCCGTGGCTGCGATTACTCGAGAAACGGTGCTGCGGGCGCTCGATTTACGCTTACGTTTCAAAACAAGTTACTGGGATGCTTCGATCCTTGCAGCGGCTCTCGGTCTGGGATGTAAGGTTCTTTACACCGAAGATCTCAGTCATGGCCAAGACTATGAGGGAATCCGCGTTCTGAATCCTTTCCGCTGATAAATTGATGACTCAGCAGCCGTGGAGGTCGAGGGTGTCGCCGTGGAGGGTTTTGACGCGCTGGCCCATCTTCTTTTGGATGAGTTGGAAGTGGGCCATTTCGTCGGGGCCGACGAGGGAGATGGCGTGGCCGGGGGAGTCGGCGCGGCCGGTGCGGCCGATGCGGTGGAGGTAGTCTTTGGGCGAGCGGGGGAGTTCGTAGTTGATGACGCAGGGCAGGGACTCGATGTCGATGCCGCGGGCGAGCAGGTCGGTGGTGACGAGCACGTGGAGTTGGCCGGCTTTGAATTGGCGCAGGGTGTCGCGGCGGGTTTGCTGGGCGAGTTTGGAATGGACGGCCGCGGCGTGGATGCGGTTTTTGAGGAGTTTGGTGACGATGCTGTCGGCCTTGGTAGTGGAGGAGGCGAAGACGAGGACTTGTTTGAAATTCCCCTGGCGGATGAGGTAACGCAGCAGTGGGCCTTTTTTCTCTTCGGAGACGAGGTAGGCGAGCTGCTGGATCAGGTCGGTGGTGTCCGGCGCTTCGGTGATTTTGATGACCTGCGGGTCGTGGAGGAGGACTTGCTGGATCTGGCCGAGGTCGTCGCTGAGGGTGGCGGAGAATAGCAGATTTTGGCGCTGGGGCGGGAGCTGGGCGAGGATGCGATCGACTTCTTCTTTGAAGCCGAGGTTGAGTATTTTATCGGCCTCGTCGAGGACCAGAGTGGCCACGGAGGAGAGGCGGACGGCGTTTTTTTCGAGCAGCTCCAACAAGCGGCCGGGAGTAGCGACGAGGATGTTGACTTTGCCGATGGCCTGCATCTGCGGGTTGATCGACACGCCGCCGGTGACGGCGAGGCTGGTGAGGCGATCGGGCAGGGCGGGGATGAAGGTTTGGAAGACCTGCTGGACTTGGTCGGCCAGCTCGCGGGTGGGGACGAGGACGAGCACGCTGGGCTCGCGGTACTGGGAGACAGCGGCGAGTTGCAGGTTGTGGAGGATGGGCAGCACGTAGCTGGCGGTCTTGCCCGAGCCGGTTTTGGCGATGCCGAGCAGGTCCCGCCGACCAAGGATCGCGGGGATGGCGTCGCGCTGGATGGGCGTCGGCTCGACGTAGCCTGCCGCGGTCAGGGCCTTCAGGAAAACAGGTGAGAGGCCGAGCGAGGTGAAGGGCATGGGGGAGGGTGTCGTCTCAGTAAAATCGTGGCGAGTCTGGATTTGATGCTTCGAGATCTAACAAAATCGTCTTGGTCGCCAGTCCGCCGGCGAATCCGGTGAGTTTACCGTTGGCACCGATCACGCGGTGGCAGGGGACGATGATGGCGATCGGGTTTTTACCAATCGCAGTTCCCACGGTGCGGACGGCTTTGGGGTGGCCGATCTGTCGGGCGATCTGGCCGTAGCTACGGGTTTCGCCGTAGGGGATGGTGAGCAAGGCATGCCACACGGCTTGCTGGAATTCGGTACCGGTGAAACCGAGTTTGATCGAGAATGATTGCCGCTTGCCGGAGAAGTATTCGTTTAGCTGGTGTTCGGTTTCGAGTAGGACGGGGTGGCGTAAATCTTCGGTCATCGGGACGCGTGTAGGGTCGTCGTTTTCCCAGAGAATCGCGATGAGTGCGGATTCAGCCGCTACCAGTTTGAGGACTCCGACGGGGGAGCTTATCGTTTTGAAGGTGAGGCTCGTTGGCATGTGCTAGAACGTTTTCAGCCAATCCAAGCGGAACTGGAGTTTCATTTGCCGTTCTGGCGATGGGTCTGGATAGAGAATGGGATACCACGCGCTCATCACTGCAGCGCGAGCGATCAGGCAGTGGTGAAGTGCGACGGGATCGATGTGGCCGCCGGCTTGACGGTAGGCATCGAGGATGGCGTCGGCAGTCACGTGGTCTTTGTCGAGGATGCGCGCATTCCAGATGATCGAAGCGAGGTCCCACTCGACCGGGCCGAGGAAGGTGTCTTCCCAATCGGTCCATAGTAGGCCGAGTGTGGTGTGCATCAGATTGCCGGGGTGGGCGTCGCCGTGCAGCGGTTGGAGGGGGAAGTTTTTCAGCACATCGATGGAGGAAACGAGGCGGTCGTGCAGCAGTTGGAGCGTGGCTGGTGGGAAGAGCCCGCGCTGTTCGAGAGTCTCTAACAACGCGAGGCTTTCACTGAGGATGGCGAGTTTCGGCAGCTCATGGGGAAAGGAACGCAGCAGCTCGTGGCAGCGGTGGAGCGTTTGGCCGATGGTTGTCGGGTCGGCCTCAGCGTCGATGGTAGTGACGAATTGCCAGAAGTTCAGCGTGTAGCCGAGGTGCTCGTGCGGGCCGGGTGGGATCTCGGGGTGCAGGGGAATGACGGGAGCGCCGTGCCGCGCGAGGTGCTGGGCGACGGCGTTTTCCCGCGCAAACCACTCGCTGCCTCGGCGCGGCCCGTCGAGATCCGTTACGACGCGGGCGACTAGGGTTTCCGTGAGGCGCAGCACCAGCGTGCTGCCGTTCTGCAGGATTTCGCAGCGGTCCGGCGTGCTGCCATGGGCGATGGCGGTTTCCGTCGCGGCACGGATGGGAAGGTCGATCGTGGCTCTCACGGTAGCTAAAGAATGAGAGTTGGGCAGGATACGTTCATCGTCCGCTTCGCCTCCGACGACTCCGGTATTCGACTTTATCTTCCCTCACAGGCGGCGGCGAAGTCGAGGGCGGTGGGTTTAGGAAGGGATTCGCCCTTGGCGAGGCGATGGGCGATTTCGTCGCGGACGATGGCACAGAGTTCGGCATAGGTTTCTTCTTCGAGTTCGCCATAGCAGAGAAGCCGCCGCTGAAGACCCTCAGCGAGCCGTGGCCGCTCAATGTGGAGACCAAGAACAGCGAATCGCGACCCCACTTCTACGACATCTTCCAGCGCCTCCCCACCGAGACGAATCAAACCGTGCAGCGCCTCACTGCCAAAGGCTGGTGCGACCGGTTCATTTCCTTTCCCCAATGCGCGCTGCTCCACTAAAACTTCCAGGTAATTCCTGACATGTAAATCAGTCCATCAAAAAGCTCATCTCCGCGGGAGCCAAGATAGCTGGTCCGCCGGTAGTCCATCTCAAAACTCAATTGCAAACGCGGGTCAAGGTCCCAAACCAGCGTGCCGAAAGCGGTCTCGTTGCGCAACATATACCCGGTCCCAAGGTCGTTTCTGTCGGCAGCGTCAATGCCATAGCCCAGATGTAGGTGCAGGTCGTCACTTAGGTAAGCATAGAGTTCTCCCCATCCTCCTGAGGCACTGATGGAGTTTCCGGTGATCTTGTTGTAACTCTGCCCGATCCCTCCAAGATATTCACCGATCCCTTCCCCGCTGAAAAACTCGCCGCTAATTCCAACCCGGTCAGTGAGGGCCACGTGCAGGTCAGTGCCGAGTCCCCAACTCTTAATGGGGGTCTGGCGGAGGTTTCCATTCCCGACGCCCTCCAAAGTCCGCATCCCTCCTAACAGTCCGGAAGCCGCTATCTCTATGGGCCTAGCCGTGCGATGGCCTGCCAAATCCCTCGTTTTGCCGATACCGAAGTTTAGACGTCCTTCCAAGTTCGGATGGCCGTCGTCCTCAAGCACCGAGCTGTTGTCAACGATTCTGGTGGTGATCGGGTCGCTTAGGGCAAGCTGGAGAGTCGCTTGCCAGTCTTCATCCGGATGAAAAAAGCGTTCGATGCGGATTTGGTTTCTAGACGCCCCGATATTGCCAGAGCAACCCAGAAGGGTATTGGGAATCGTTTTCGGGTCCCGCGGATTGATCACGTCATACTGCAGTCCAGCGGCAAAGCGCCAGTCCTCGTTTTTAATTTCCCCATAGGCAACGTAGGGGCCAAAACCGTAACCTTCGGCAGTCAGACTGTTTTGAAAGCCAAATACAGCCAGGGCACCGACGTGCCAATCTCCGATGTCCGGACCTGTGAAGGCGAAATTAAGGCGTGATTGGCGGCCATTGAAATCGCTGGTTCCCTCAGGGGGCAGGGGAAGGAGATACAGCGGAGAGCCCGGCACAAATGGATGACGGTTACTGTACATGCTCATGAAGTTGAAATCACCCGAGATGGTGAGATTTGAATCTTCATTCAGCATTGAGATGGTAACGCCGCGCTCCTCAGCTTTCTTTGAGCTGTCCACGGCCATGACCTCCTTGCCTTGCTCCGGGCTCGGAGCAGGCCATGCGGCGGCTGACTCCAACGCCTGGACCGGCGGATTTACGGACTTGGCCTTGACGGGCAGGCTGCTTTTGAGTTGCTCCACCTCCTCGGACAAGCGCTTGTTTTGAGCCGCCTGTTCCAACAGAAGTTTGCGCATCGCGCTGAGATCCTTTTCCATGGCCGTCAGCCGGTCAGGATCGTCGCCGTAGGCATTCGCGAGACCAACGCTGAGCAGCAGGCAAAGCCTGAGAGCGGAAGTTAATGGCATGAGGAAATGAGCAGTTAGAGGGCGTTCACTATTGCTCTATGCCTTCCCTTGATGCAGCTGCGGCGGCAAGTCGCGACAGAGCGTCCAGATCTGCCTGGCTTGTTGGCCGGAATCCGGGCACCAAGGACGGATGGAGATGACAATCGCAACCTGCTGTGGCGACCGCCGCGCCAGGGTCATCTGCCGTTGAGGCTGTGGACGGTGATTTACGGAAAATGGTCCGGCCTTCCTTGATGGTTTCCACCACAGAGATGCTCTTGATGGCCTTGGATTCGACCTTGAGGGGGTTCTTGTCCAAAATCACAAGGTCAGCGAGCTTTCCAGCTTCGAGCGTCCCCTTTGTTTTTTCCTCTTTGATCTGGTATGCCGCCATGGCCGTGACGGCACGCAGGGCCACATAAGGTGAAACACGCTCGTCAGGTCCGAGGACCGCACCGCTCGGCGCGATGCGATTTACTCCAGCGTCCACGAGCTCAAGGATTGAGGGCACAGGTGAGACCGGCGCATCGTGTGAGAAGGTGAACGGCATTCCCCGTTTGGAGAAGGTGTTGGCAGCGTTCGCCATTGCGGTGCGCTCTGGACCCCAAAGACGGGCCACCGAGTCCCCCTGCCTGCTTAATGAGGTCGTCAGGAAACTCGGAATGGCCCCTACGGCTTTGATTCTTGCCAACTGGTCCACGCGGATATTCGCGCCGTGGATGAAGACGGGACGATGGTCGCGCATCCCGTATTTCTTCACAGCCTTTTCGATTGCTCGGAGAGCTTGGTCTGCAGCAGCATCTCCGAGCATGTGCATGTTTATTTGCAGATTGGTAGTCCAGTATTTGTCGAACGCAGCATCCAGCACTGCGTCAGGAATTTGCTGATAACCCATAAACGCGCCCTCTTTCCCTGGTGGATTGACCGCAAAGGGCTTCGTCATCCAGCAGGAGTCCGGGCTGCCATCGAGCCAGAATTTTATGCCGCCGAGGCGCACTCGGTTGATGTAGCGTTTGTCAAGATCCGGCCGCTCCGCAAGCAGCTTGAGAGAAGTTCCCTCCGGATGCTTGTTGTATTCGGAGGCTATTGAATAGGCGGCGTTAATGGTGTCGTCGGTGGCCGTGTCTTTGGCGACAATATAGAGATCAATGGGCAGCAGCTTCTTATTGATGGCATTTCGGACCAGAGCGATGTCGTCGGCTCCGAGGCCAAGTCCGGCCTCCTGCGCAGTGGTCTGGCCATGCATGGCCCAAAGAGCAGCAGCGCCGGTGACGACTTTATCAGCCAGTTCACCGATAAACGCCGGACGCTGAATGCGCACCGCATTCAGTGCTGTTTCTTCCATGGGCCCCAGGAGCGACTTTCCATCCGCCTTGCGGGAGAAATTTCCCCCGACTGGATCGGGTGTTTCAGCTGTAATTCCGGTCACCTTGTAAAGGGCCGAGTTTCCGGAGGCTAGATGCCCCGAACCGTCCACGATCATGACGGGCCGGTCAGCCGAAACCGTATCCAGCTCTTCGATGGTTGGCGTTCTTCCCTCCTTCAATACCCGCGCGCTGTAACCCATACCGACGATCCATTGCCCTGCAGGAACATTTGGGGCATGCGTCTTCATTCTCGCCAGTAAATCGCCGATATCAGGCGTGCCAAAAAGATTCGCATCCATCAAGTTCTTGCCAAACTGTATCATGTGGCCGTGGCTGTCGATAAAACCTGGCAACAGCGTCTTCCCGCCCAAATCGACAACCTTGGTCGTATCGCCTTTGGTCTGAAGTACCCCATCCTTAGCACCCAGTACGAGGATCTTTCCGTCTTTTACCGCGAGAGCCTCCACATAAGCCGGCTCATTTCCAGCCATCGTGAGAATGTCGCCACCCATATAAATAGAATCAGCTACATCGGCCGCAAGAATAGAATTGCTGCAGGTGCAAAGCCAAACTGATAGTAGAATGGCACGTCGGTTGATTAAGGGGCTCAGCGTTTTGAAAACGATGGTTTTCATTTGGTTGGTTGCGTATGATTCCTAGAAGGTACTTATTTTCGATAGGTTTTGAATGCGATGCCTTTGTCAAAGCGTAAAGGAGATGCTGCAGGCGGGAGCGGACTGGTAGAGGATGGCTTCCACAAAGCGTGTTTAATCTGGGGGTTAATTCCGCAAGGTGGAAGTGGGGCAAAAAAAGAGAGGCGACAGGAGTGTCGCGACTCCTTATTGGCAGGCTTCGCAGGTGCCGCCGTTGAGCATAGCTTCGAGCGAGCAGGAGTTTTTCTCCTCGTCGGAGTAGGTTTTTGCAGCGGTTGCTGCGGTGGCGGTGGCCATGACGCCACGTTGTTCCTTTTTGACGTCGATGGTGGATTTTTCGACGTTGGAGGCTCCGAGGGTGCGGAGGTAGTAGGTGGTCTTGAGGCCCTTGTCCCAGGCGCGGCGGTACATGTGCGACAGGATCTTCATGTCCGGGGTGGCAAGGAAGAGGTTGACACTTTGGGCCTGGTCGATCCACTTCTGGCGGCGGGCTGCGGCGTCGATGATGTATTCGTGATCGATGCCGAAGACGGTCTTGTGCTTGAGCTTGAGGGCCTCAGGGATCTCGTCGATGGCGTCGAGTTCACCGTCGAAGTACTTGAGCTGGTCGAGCATGTCTTGGTTCCAGAGGCCGAGTTTCTTGAGGTCTTTGACGAGCTCGGAGTTGAGGATGATGAACTCGCCGCCGAGGTTGGATTTGACGTAGAGGTTTTTGTAGTTCGGCTCGATGCAGGGGGTGGTGCCCATGATGTTCGAGATGGTCGCCGTGGGGGCGATGGCGAGCACGTTGGAATTGCGCATGCCGTGTTTGGCGATTTTTTCGCGAACGTGAGTCCAGTCCATCTTGCCGCCGCGTGGGACATCGATTTTGCGACCACGCTCGAATTCGAGAAGGTCGACAGTGTCCTGTGGCAGGAGGCCGCGATCCCACTTGGAGCCCTTGTAGCTCGAGTAGGTGCCGACTTCGGAGGCGAGGTCGCTGGACGCATTGTAGGCGTAGTAGGCGATCGCTTCCATGAACTCGTCGTTGAACTCAATGGCCGCTTGCGAGGCGAAGGCGAGGTTGCGCTTGTAGAGAGCATTTTGCACGCCCATGACGCCGAGACCGATGGGACGGTGACGAGTGTTGGCGGTCTTCGCCGCAACCGTGGGGTAGAAGTTGATGTCGATGACGTTGTCGAGCGCACGGATGGCGACGGTGATCGTCTCCTTGAGCATCTCGTGGTCGAGTGCGCCATCGGCCGTGATGTGCGTATCGAGCACGACGGAACCGAGGTTGCAGACGGCTGTTTCCTCGTCGGAGGTGTTGAGGGTGATCTCGGTGCAGAGGTTGCTGGAGTGGATGACGCCGCAGTGGTCTTGCGGGGAGCGGACGTTGCAAGGATCCTTGAAGGTGATCCATGGGTGACCGGTTTCGAAGACGGTTTTGAGCATGGACTTCCAGAGCTCAAGGGCGGCGATCTGGCGGGACCAGATCTTACCTTCAGCGGCCATGGCCTCGTATTCGCAGTAGCGGGTTTCGAAGGCGCTGCCGTAGAGGTCGTGGAGATCGGGGACTTCGTTGGAGCGGAAGAGCGTCCAGGTGCCGCGCTCTTCCATGCGTTTCATGAAGAGATCGGGAACCCAGTTCGCAGTGTTCATGTCGTGGCAGCGACGGCGTTCGTCCCCGGTGTTTTTGCGGAGCTCGAGGAAGTCCTCGATGTCGTTGTGCCACGTTTCCAGATACGCGCAACCCGAGCCGCGGCGTTTGCCGCCTTGGTTGACAGCGACGAGTTGGTCATTGTGGAGTTTGAGGAAAGGAATAATGCCTTGCGACTCACCATTGGTGCCTTGGATGTAGCCACCGGTGCCGCGGACTGCGGTCCATGATCCACCGAGACCGCCCGCCCACTTGCTGAGGAAGGCATTTTCCGCGATGCCGCGATACATGATCGATTCGATGGAGTCGTCGACCTTGTAAAGGTAGCAGGAGGAGAGCTGGCTATGGAGCGTGCCCGAGTTGAAAAGGGTTGGGGTGGAGGAGCAGAAGCGGCGACCTTTGTAGAGGTTGTAGAGGCGAATGGCCCACTCTTCGCGGTTGGTTTCCTCTTTCTTGAAGAGACCCATGGAGACGCGCATCCAGAAGAATTGCGGGGTTTCGATGCGGCGGTGTTTGTTGCCCGTTTTATCAACGACGAGGTAACGATCGTAGAGGGTCTGAATGCCGAGATAGTCGAAGTCGAGGTCGGCGGTGGGGTCGAACGCATCGGCGAGTTTGTCGATGTTGTAAACTTCGAGCAATTCGGGGTTGATGCGTTTGATGGAGACGCCGTATTTGAGGTAAGACTTGAAGGCGACCTTGTGAGCTTGCTTCAGCTTGTCGATGCCGTCCTTGAGGATGCTCCAGTCGAGGACTTCTTCGTAGATGTAGGAAAGAAGAATGCGGCCTGCGAATTTTGCGAAGTCGGCGTCTTTTTCGATCAGAGCCTTGGCGTTGAGGATGATCGTACTCTTGAGATCCTTCTCGGAAATCTCCGTGCCGACGGAGCGGCGAAGCTCGCGTTCGATTTCGACATCCGTCAGGTTGAGGCTAAGGCCGATGGAGGCATAGGTGATGCGCTTGCGGAGATCGGTGCCATCCCAGAACGAGGACACGCCTTCGTCCGAGGTGATGGTCACCATCAGTTCCTGATTGGGATCCTCGGCGTTGGCTTCTTCTTCAATGCGAAGACGCGAGCGCTGGGCGCGATACAAAATGTAGTGTTCCGCGGCCTTGAAGTAACCTTGGCGCATGAGTTCTTCTTGAACCATGTCCTGAACATCTTCGATGTGGACGAACGATTGATCGCCGCGGCGGATTCGGTCAGTCACGCCTTTTGCGATATCGATGGCAGGCTCGGGGTTTTCCTTGATGGTGAGGAAAGCCTTGCGCACGGCGATTTCGATTTTCGTTTCAGACCAAGGAACGACGTTGCCGCTGCGACGGATGAGACGGACGGGCAAGGAATTTGGGCCTGCGTGGACATCGACGCTGCCGTGTTTTTCCATCGAGCGACGGAAGGCGAGGGACTTTGCGACGTCGTAAGCCTCGTTTTCGAGCAGGGCCTTCTCGATGAGGAGATAGAGGTCAGCTTCGGATAGGCGCAGGCGGCCACCCTCGTCGAGGGACTTGGTCAGTGAATTTGCAACGCTGTGGGCGACGTCCGAAACGAACTGACGGTTGACGTCGGAGAAGATGGATTTTTCATCGTGGCTGCGTGAAATCAGCAAGTCAGCCAGAGAATCACCGATGGCGTCCGCGACATCTTCTAATGAAAACTGGGTGTCCGTGGTGCCGCGAGTGACGATGATGTCGGCGATGGGAGCCCGTTTTTCAGATGGGAGAATATCCCGCCACGCGTAACCGCGTTCCATGGTGGGGGTGGAGAAGCGATCGGTGATGACCTTTTTGAGGAGGAGATCTTCGTTGGTATTAACAGAGCGGTACATTTGCAGAAAAAGAAGGTTTAATTGGAAAAAACGGGAGGGTTATAGGAGGGATCAGAGTTCGTCATCATCCACCGAGCCCAGTGCGGAGGCTTTCTGGTACTCGGTGACTCGGCCTTCGAAGAAGTTGGTCTCCTTTTTGATGTCCATCATCTCGGCGAGCCAAGGGAAAGGGTTGGAGACGGATTCATTGAGCGGGGCGAGGCCGCAAGAGGTCAGTCGGCGGTCTGCAATATAGTCGATGTAGGTTTCGAAATCGACCGAGTTGAGCCCGAGGCCTGCCACGGGGAGGCAATCGCGGATGAACTGTTTCTCGAGGGTGATGCCCTCTTTCATCGTGTCGCGGAGGTCATTGCGGAAGTCTTCCGTCCAGATGTCTGGATTCTCATCGATAAGGTCCATGAGAAGGTTCCGGAAAACTTCGATGTGGTTTGACTCGTCACGCAGCGTGTAACGGAACATCTGGCCGATGCCTGGGAACTTGTTCTGACGGTAGAGGCTCAGAATCATGCCAAACAGACCGTAGAACTGAGTGCCCTCCATGACTTGACCGAACATGAAGATGTTTTTGGCGAGGGCCTGCTTGTTGGCCGTGATCGTGAGATCGACATCGCGGCGGAGAGCGCGACTGTTGGAGACGACAAAATTATTTTTCGCTTGGATCGAAGGAATATCCTCGAACATCGCCTCGCACTCGTGCGGGTTGATTCCGAGTGAGGAAATCATGTAAACGAGCGAATCCGCATGGATGTTTTCTTCGTGGGCGTGGCGGCCCAGCACCAGTTTAAGTTCAGGTGCGGTAACGACTTCGCGGACGACGTGCAGCACGTTGTCGCCTACAATCCCTTCGGCCGCCGAGAAATAGCCGATGCCCATCTTGATGATCCAGCGTTCGACGTCCGTGATTTCATCAGAGCGCCACTGCTCGACGTCCTTCTGCATCGTGACGTCCTCGGGCTCCCAGTGATTGTTCTTCATCGTCTTGTACAGATCGTACGCCCACTGGTATTTGAGTGGGAGGATGTTGAAGAACATCGTTTGCTTGCCGTTGATTACTCTCTTACTGGCGTAGGCTTGCTCGGCTTTTTCGCGATCCAATAAGAAGGTGCGGTTTCCTAGTGCGACGGTGGTGGTAGTGGCTGAGGTGACGGTGGACATACAATTTGAGGGAAAAGGAAAGCGGATGAGTCTGGGAAGGTAGCTGCAACCGCAGCGACTTAAAAAACTGACAACATCCATCGATCAGGTCAAATCTGTTTTTCGCCATGTGGTATCAACAAATTATTCACAATACTATATATTGTGCTTTCGTCAACGTGTTTACTTTGTAAACAGCAGCCATTATCTAGGCCTTGCGGCGATTGGCAAGCCGGCTCTGAGAGTGGCCGGATACTAAAAAATATTTGAAAAACTGTTAGATCGCGACGGAGTGAGGGGAGATTTAAAAAAAATTCTGAATTTTGTAAGATTGAGGACAAGCATACGTCATTTTTTTCACAAAGCACTGAAAAACAGTGATAAAAATTTCTAAGGTCCGAACTTTTTGAGCAGATAGTGGGTGATCTTACCGCCAAAGAAGACAAAACCGACCACCTCACGATCAACCCGAACGAATCGGTGTGCACGTCCTTTTAGGATCGTGGTCGACCTCCTTCGAAAGACAGGCAAGGGCGGTGGCATTCGAGCGAGTCGAAAAGGCCTTTAAATGCGGTAGGTGCGGGACTTTGCGAGGGAGCGAATCCTCTTGGACTGCAGGCCGCAGGGTGGAGAATGGTTAGGAAAATAATTCCGGCTTGGCGCTGCTCGGCGAGAAGTTACACTGGGCCTATGAAACGACATTTATTGATCGATCTTTCCAGTTTACCCGAAGAGGGAAAGGCGCTTTCCGGAGAATTGCCCAAAGAAATTTTCGACCTCCCGGAGGACGATGCGAAGCCCGTCGGGCCGCTGAAATATGAGCTGTGGGCGCAGCGCTTCGGCTCCGAAATTCTGCTCACGGGATCGCTGTCCGCTGCGTTTGAATTCACCTGCGTCAGGACGCTGCATCCTTTTGTTCAAAACATTCATCTGGAAAATGTGGCGGTCTCTTTGGAGATTGAAAGGGAAGGGGAGATCGACGTCACGGACGCCCTGCGCGAAGAGGTTTTGATCAACTTCCCGCTGGATCCGCGGTGCGAGGATGGAGACGTCCCGCAGAAGTGCGAAATCGATTCTCGATATTTATCAGTGGACAAGCCGGCAGAAGATGGGCTACCCACTCCCCCCCGCGCCGAGAGTAACGACCGATGGTCTGCTCTCGACATCCTCAAGGACCTCAAGGACCCAACTTAACCGAACACAAGACCATGGCCGTACCAAAGCGCCGCCAATCCAAAAGCCGTCAAAAAATGCGCCGCGGCGCCAACCGCTGGCGTGCACCGATCTTTAAAAGCTGCCCAGAATGTGGCAGTAAAGTGCCATCGCACATTGCCTGCCCGTCCTGTGGCTACTATCGCGATCGCCAAGTTCTCGACGTCGAAGCGCTCTAAAGCGTTTCATGTGTTGAGTCATTTTGATTACCGCTCTGGGGTTTCCTCGGGCGGTAATTTTTCGTTGCCTTTTCCGATTCTAAAGTCTGCGTAATCGTATTCTCAAATTAGCATGAAAGTCGCCCTAGACGCCATGGGTGGGGACCACGCCCCCGCAGTAAACATCGGAGGAGCCATCGACGCTCTGCGCTATTACCCGAAGCTGCAGCACCTGTATCTGGTGGGGGTGCGTGAAGAGCTCGAAGAGGAATGCAAAAAACAAGGGCTCGATTTGACCGACTCTCGCGTCAGCATCATTCATGCGCCCGAGGTCATCGGCATGGCGGAACCGGGTGCTAAAACGGTGCGCCGCAAAAAACTTTCCTCCATCAGCATCGCCATGGACATGGTGAAAGAAGGGCAAGCTGATGCCTTTGTATCCGCTGGAAATACGGGAGCTGCCGTAGCTGCTGCGACGTTGAAGCTGCGCACTTTACCCGGCGTCGATCGTGCTGGTATCGCCTCCGCCCTGCCTAACGAATATGGCTTGTGCCACATTCTCGATGCGGGGGCCAATCCAGAGGCGAAACCTCACCACCTCGTTGCCTACGCGGTGATGGGCACCGCCTTTTCGCGCGGGGTTCTCGGCGTGAAAGAGCCCAAAGTCGGCCTGATGTCCAACGGCGAAGAAGACGAAAAAGGCACCGCCTTCACCAAGGAAGCGTTCAAACTCCTCAAGGAAACGCCCGGCATCAACTTCGTCGGTAACGTCGAAGGCCGCGATCTGTTTGAAACCGAACTCGACGTTGTGCTCTGCGACGGTTTTGTCGGCAACGTCATGCTCAAGACCATCGAGGCCACGGCGAAGGCGGTTTCCAAGTGGCTCAAAACCGAGATCCAAGGCAACCCACTGCGCATCGCCGGCGCGATGTTGGCCAAGGGCGCGTTCAAAGCGCTCAAGGCGAAAAGCAGCTATGAAACCTACGGCGGCAGTCCGCTGTTAGGCGTCAATGGCGTGGTCATCATCGCTCACGGTTCATCCTCGGCTCTGGCCGTTCGCAATGCGATCCGCGTTGGCTTGGAAACCGTCGAAACCGGCGTGAATGGCAGAATCCTCGAGGCCTTGGCCGTGATTCCCGTGGCAGCTCCTGCGGAGCTTTAGTTTTAGTTCGGAATCTCACTTCGCACTTGTGGCATCCGCTCGGGGATTCCACTGTCCCGCCCGTATGAGTGAATTGACTTCCGCCATCCAAGTTTGCATCGCCGGGACTGGCAGTTATCTGCCGGAACGAATCCTGACCAACGCCGAGCTTGCGATCCAAGTGGACACCAGCGACGAATGGATCACTTCCCGCACCGGCATCAAGGAGCGCCGGATTGCCGCGGAAGGCGAGTTCACCTCCCACATGGCTTCCTACGCTGCCAAGCGTGCGCTGGAACAAGCCGGCCTCGCCGCTGAGGATGTCGAGCTGATCATCGTCGCCACCATCACGCCCGACACGCCAACTCCGGCCACCGCCTGTTATGTCCAACAGACCCTCGGGGCGAATCGCGCCGTGGCATTCGACATTTCTGCCGCCTGTTCGGGATTCCTCTACGCCATGAAAATTTCCAAGCGCCTCATCTCCGATGGCGCTTTCAAAAACGCCCTCATCATCGGCGCTGAAAAACTTTCCACCGTCACCAACTGGGAAGACCGCACGACCTGCGTGCTCTTTGGCGATGGTGCTGGTGCCGCTGTTTTACGGCGCTCCGAACCGGGCGAAGGCGCGATCCTCGCCACCGAGATGGGCACCGATGGCAACCTCACCCACCTCCTCAACATTCCCGGTGGCGGCAGCGCTTGCCCGATCACCAGCAGCAACGTGAACGATCATCTTTTCTCGCTCACCATGATGGGCAAGGAAGTCTTCAAACACGCCGTCACTCGCATGAAAGAGGCGGCCGAAAAAGTCATCGAGCGCGCGAATTTGAAGCCCGAAGACATCGCCTGCGTCATTCCCCATCAGGCGAACTTGCGCATCATCGACGCCATCGCCGACCGACTCGCCGTGCCGAACGAGCGCGTCTTCGTCAACCTCGACAAGTACGGCAACACCTCTGCTGCCGCAGTGGCCATTGCGCTCGACGAAGCAAGCCGCACGGGAGCCTTCAAGCGCGGGGACAATATCGTGCTCGTCGTCTTTGGTGCGGGTCTCACCTGGGCCGCCGCGGCGGTCCGTTGGTAGCCAGCGGCAGATCTTGATTCGTCCGTCACGGCAACGCCCGTTTTCGGTCTGGCAACGAGCGTTTTCGGTCTGGAAACGAGCGTTTTTAGTCTGGAAACGAGCGTTTTTTAAGGAGTTTCGCCGGCCTGTTCCACGCCGCTTTGCCCGTTTCGCTGTCGCAGGCCACACGGCAGCACCCCGGCTTGTGCCAGCCACTTGGATCCATCGTTAGATTTCGCGTGCCGTGGGTTAGGAGATCTGTTTGAGTCATGACCATGCCACCACGAGTGAAGACGGTCGCCTCGATTTCGGTCGAGAAGTTTTACGAATCCCACGCGGAGGCGCTGGGGCTGCAGTTGCATGGCGAGCGGGTCGGTTTCGACCGCTTGATCAGTGAGCCCGCGATGAATCGTCCGGGTCTGGCGCTGGCGGGTTTCTTTTCCTACTTCGCCAAAAAGCGGGTGCAGGTGTTGGGTAACTCCGAGCTGTCGTACTTGAAAAAACTGCCCGAGGCAATGCGGGTCGATCGCTTCCGCCGGATGTGTGATCGGGAGATTCCTTGCATCGTGATCGCCCGTGGCTCGAGCCTGGACGAAAGCCTAACAGTAGTGGCCAGAGAGCACCGCATCCCGGTTTTCAACACCTCGCAGGTGACGATGAATTTCCTCAATGCGGCGACGATCCGGCTGGAGCACGAGTTTGCGCCCAGCGTCACGCTGCACGGCTGCATGGTCGATATGCGTGGGGTGGGGGTGCTGATCGTCGGCAAGAGCGGATCGGGGAAATCGGAGACCGCGATCGGCCTGTTAGAGCGCGGCGCCTCGCTGGTGGCTGACGATATGGTGCGCATCAAGTATGTAGGCGGCGAGCTGATGACAACTTCGCCAGACCTCTCGCGCGGCTACATGGAGATTCGTGGCATTGGAATCATCAACGTGGCGAACCTGTTCGGCTTGGCATCGATCCGTCCAGACAAGCGTCTCGATCTGGTCGTAACGCTCAAGCCGCAGGCCGATCTCAACGAGGTGGACCGCATCGGTCTGCAACAAAAGACCTATGAGATTTTGGGCCAGCAGGTGGTCCATGTGGAGATCCCCGTCGGTCCCGGGCGCGACACCGCGCGGATGGTGACCATCGCCGCACTCGATCAGCAGTTGCGCCGTCTGGGCTACAACATGGCGGATGAATTCAACCAAAAGCTGCTCAACCAAATGGCTGGCGGCAAGTGATCAGGCAGAGCGCCGGCCGTCGCTGCGCTCGCGGTGCAGGAAGTGGCCCCAGCTTTCATCGGCCAGCCCGTTTTCGTGCATGCCATAGAGCGGCCGCCAGCGCGGGGCGATGGGTTGGCACTTGGGGTGCATATTGGCCTCATGCGGCAGTTTGTTGCCTTTGCGCGTGTTGCAGCGGAAACAGGAGGTGACAATGTTATCCCATGTGGTGGGCCCGCCTTTGTCGCGGGGTGTGACGTGATCGAGATTGAGCTGCGCCTCCGGTAGAATCTGGGTGCAGTATTGGCAGGTGAAGCGGTCCCGCAGAAAGACATTGCGGCGGGAAAACTTGACCTCCAACCGTGGCAGGCGGTCGTATTTGGAAAGGACGACGATTTTCGGCGGGCGGATCGCCAGTCTCGCGCCGTGGATCATTTCCGCTGTTAGGTGCTCTTGGGAATAGCAGATCCATGAGGAAAGATCGTGGGAATTGAAACGCTCCTCACCTTCCACCTGCACGACCTGCGCGTGGCCCAGGCACAACAAATGCAGCGAGCGGCGAACCGAGCAGGTATGGATCGGTTGCCAGAACCGATTCAAAACAAGCACGGGATGTTCGAGTACGCCATTCATCAGCTTTTCCAATCAATCAAGGGCAAGCTAGCAAAGCTCAGCAGCACGGCAACCCAAAAGCGCGCATGGTTAGAGCGCGCAGATTAAAATTCGCTGTCCAAAAAATCTTGGATCTGCCATGCTCCCGTTCGGTCTGGATGTTGACCCAAATGCCTCTGGATCGCGAATCTGACGCTTTGTGACTAATTTGTCACAAACAGCTCCTTGAGCAATCGTTGCTCGGTCAATAAAAAGGGTTGTTATCGGCGAGATCGTCACCGTTTTGTCATAAAGCGCGTCACGGTTCCGTCTTACAACTCACAACCAACAAAAAATGCAATCCATGAAATCGATCCAACGCGCCATGCTTGCCAGCAGCTTGCTTGGCTGCATCTCCGCTCAAGCTGGCACCGAGCCTGCCGCCGAAGCCATCAGCTCCCCAAGCACCGCCACCGGCCTGCTGGTTGGCAAGTTCCCCGGCGAAACCGCCTACGACAAAATCTGGTCCGCCTTCACCCTCTACAAGGACGACACCAATCCGATCCTCCAAGAATTCTCGCTGCAAGGTCGTTTGCAGGTTCAATACGCCGATGGCGATTCCAACGGTCACTTCGATATCGAAGATTACAAGGCCGACGGGAAAGACGAGGCTGTTTGGGGTGATCACTTTGAAGCACGCCGCGCTCGTTTTGGATTCAAATCCAAGTGGTTTCAAAACTGGAAGTTTGAAGGCCAGATCGATGTGGACACGGATGGTCTTGATGGCGCAGGCCCCGATCGCACCCTCTACAAAGACATTTACGATCTCTACGTGACCTATGCTCCCTCCGATGCGCTCAATGTTTCGGTGGGTAAACAAAAGGTAAAGTTCGGCCGCGAACAGGAAATCTCGTCGAAAGAGATCCTTACTATCGAGCGCAGCCTGGTTTCCAACCTTCTCTTTCCGGGTGAGCTCACCGGTGCTTGGGTGACCGGCAAAGGCATCCAAGAACATTGGCTCTATGAGCTTGGCGTATACGGCAGTGACCGAGTTCGTGAATTTTCAGAGTTCGATGCGGGCACCGTGACACTTGGAAAAATCGGCTATGACTACTCGTCACAAGCCGGTCTCGACACCGCCGTTGCATCGTTCCACTACATGCACAACTCGCAGCCTTCGTTTGGCGCGAAGCAGACGGAAGTGAACTTTAAAGGCAGCAACTCGCCGAGTTTCACGGATTCCATCGCTCTGACCAACGATATTACTCAGGGTCGCTTTGGTCTGACCACCGATATCCTTTACGGGTTCGGCTTCGAGGGCAAGGAATTGCAAAATGGATCGCTCAAAACGATCGCCCAATCCGATGTATTTGGCATTAGCATGATCCCATCGTACTACATTGCGGATGGTCTCCAACTTGTGGGGCGTTTGCAGTGGGCGACCAGTGCAGATAACGATGACCTCAGTCTTCCGAGTCGCTATGAAAACTATGCGCCGCCAAAACCTAAGAAGGATACCGGTGACACCTATACCTCCGTCTATGCGGGTCTCAACTACTACCTCTATGGCCACAAGCTGAAGGTGATGACCGGCATCGAGTACTCTATGCTGGGCGGTGGCGACTATGACGGCTATACCATCATGAGCGGTCTGCGCATGTCGTTCTAATCCATCGTTACGAATTCGTCACATCTCCAATATTTCACAAATCAAACTGAGAGACACTCTCACACAAACATCATGAAACTGATCACCACACTCTTCACTTCCGCCGCGCTGCTTGCAGTTGCTGGTGCGCAAACCCTCAGCATCAAAGGCAGCGACACGCTCGGTGCCAAGCTCATCCCCCAACTTGCTGAAGGCTTCAAGGCTGCTGGCAACAAGGGCGTGAAATTCGAAATCGCTGCAGAAGGTTCCTCCACCGCTTTCCCGGCGTTGGCCAACGGCACTGCGCAAATCGGCATGTCTTCCCGCAAGGTGAAGGATGATGAGCGCACGTTCTGCCGCACCAAGGGGGTTTACCTCAAGGAGCACCCGATCTGCCACGACATGATCTGCGTCATCGTCAACAAGAACTCACCTTTGGCCAAGTTGACCAAGGATCAGGTGGCCAAGATCTTCACAGGTCAAATCAAGGACTGGTCTGAAATCGGCGGCGCACCCGGCAAGATCTCAATCTACACCCGCAACACCTCTTCCGGTACCTACAAGGACTGGCAGAAGCTGGCGATGGGTGGCCGCGACTATCCGTCCAGCTCCCTGAAGATGGCCGGTAACGAGCAAATCGCTCAGGAAGTGGCTAAGAATCCGAATGGCATCGGCTATGTCGGCCTTGCTTACGCCAAGACCGCAGGCACCAAGACGCTCACCATCGATGGTGTCGAGCCAGTGGCCCAGAATGCCAAGAAATACGCTTACGCTCGTCAGTGCTACCTTTACGCACCTGATAAGCCGAGCGCTGAGGCCGAAGCTTTCATGAACTACATCGAGTCCGACGCCGGCCAGAACATTGTTCGTAAGGTCGGTTTCATCTCTCAGAAAGATCTGTAAAAGACCGTTTAGGCTCACGGTTGCTTTGAAATGGGCATCGCTGGTCATCCTGCGATGCTCATTTCCTTCTCTAACGCCTGAAGTCCAGCTAGCACGTCTGCCGTCAACATGTCGCAGGAAAAACATCCATCGCCTCAGCCACCTCATCGCTTTCAAAAGCGGGGATTCTCCTACGAGCGAGCGATCAAGTACTTCTTCGCTTCCAATGCTGGGTTGACGATTGTCATTCTCGCTCTGATCATTATTTTCCTGCTCGCGGAAGGGCTTGGATTCTTCCCGGGTTATCAGCGGGAACTCGAGGTCTACCGCATCGCCGGTCTTGAGTTTGTCGATATTTCCCGCAAAAACCTCACCGCTCACGAGCAGTTAGCCAGTGTGCTCAACCGCGCCTACTACGCCGAGATCAACGGCCAATGCGCCAAGTTGATGCGTCGCTCGCAGGAAGCCAGTGCGCTTTTAAATGCCTACGCCGATCAGACGGGCACGACCCGCGATCTGGTTCTCAATAATTCGCAGGTCGAGAGCGATCCGCACTCGGAAATGTTGGTGATTCTCAAAACCAACTTCGAAAAACAGAAAGCCAAGGCGCTTTCCGCGCTGCCAGCGACCCCTCACCTCACGGAACAAGAGCGTCACGAGCTCATCGAATCCATCCGTGCTCGCGCTCTCGATTCCACGGAGGATCCACCGCTAGTGACCTCCCTCGCGGCAGAGTTTGCCGCAGCCCGCGAAAAATCAGCCGAGCCCCTGCAAAAGCTGCGCAGCACCCTCGACTCGTTCGAATCCGCAGGCTCCGATCTAAGTTCATTGATTTCAGAGATGACCGAATCCGTCACTGCGACCAAGGAGAAAATCCAAGATGCGGATATCTTGGAAAAGGATCGCAAAACGCTACTCGCCGCGGCTGCCAGTGCCAAAGACCCGGTCGAGCGTGAAAAACTAATGGCCGAGGCGAAGGCATCCCTCGCGGAGAAACCCGATGTTGAAGGCCCGATCCAGTTGCTGATGGAAAAGCGTCCCGGCTGCATCCAGGCTCACGCCGCGCTCAAGGAATCTTCCAGCGCTATCATTGGCCAACTTCCTCAAACCCTCGCCCAACCCGAGGCGGCCCGCCTGCTCAAAGTCGCGCGCAAGACTTGGCCCTTGTTCATCGCTGACCTGGAAAAGGCGCCTGCTGAAATCAGCAACTGGCAATCCAATGTGCCTGTCCCGCTGACTGCGGCGATTTACTCCTTCCTCACCGGCAAAGACTGGGTCACGGGCGGCGAATGGCAGGACTTTTATGGGATTTTACCGCTCGCGGCAGGTTCGCTGATGATCTCGATCGTGGCACTCATCATCGCCATTCCGACGGGAATCGGCGCGGCGATTTACGTCAATCAATACGCCTCCAGTCGCGAGCAATCACTGATCAAGCCAGTGATCGAGTTTATTCAGGCCATTCCCTCCGTGGTTCTCGGTTTCATTGGAATCCTCGTTTTTGGCACGGTGTTGCGCGATCTTTCGATGCTTGATTCCCTGCATTGGATACCTGGATTCCCGATCGAAGAGCGGCTGAATATTTTCACCGCGGGTTGCCTGTTAGCACTGATGAGTATCCCGACGATTTTCTCGCTGGCGGAGGATGCAATCAACAACGTGCCGTCCGCCTATGCGGAAGCATCGGAAGCCTTGGGTGCCTCACGCGTTCAGACGACCTTCCGCGTCGTCGTTCCTGCGGCATTTTCAGGAATCCTCGCTGCCGTTCTTCTCGGATTCGGCCGGGTGATTGGTGAAACGATGGTCGTGCTGCTGGTCGCTGGAAACCGCATCAAGATTCCTGACTTCAGCAGTGGGCTGGGCACTTTTTTCCAGCCTTGCCACACCCTGACCGGCATCATCGCGCAGGAGTTGGGTGAAGTCCCGTTAGGCAGTGTGCACTACCGCGCGTTGTTTGTTGTCGGCATTTTATTGTTTGCCGTGGTCCTTACGATCAATGCCACCGCGCATCGATTCGTGAACAAAATGAAACACTAAATTTCGGAATCATGTTCAAACCCGAAAATCTCATTCGTAAGGGCCTGCCCAAGGGGCATTTCAAAGATGTCGTGGTACGCTCCACGCTGGGCGGGGTGACCTACTTGATCGTTGCTATCGCGGCGCTGTTATTTGGCAAGATCATCATCGATGGCGCACCTGTTCTTTTCAGGGCCGAGGCCCCGTTTGTCGATTTCGAGTTTCTCACCGCGAAAAACGAAACCCTCCATGTTTTCGATGATGCGCAGGGTGCCCGCCACCAACTACCCGCCTCGAAATACAGCGACTATCTCGCCCAGCACGAGGGCGCGAAGGTCTATAATGAACAAACCTATTCCTATTCCGGCGGCGGCATCGCTGGACCGATCGTTGGCACCGCCTTGCTGACGATTGGCTCGATGATTCTCGCCCTGCTCTTCGGGGTTAGCGCGGCGATCTATCTATCCGAATACGCCAAACAAAGCCCCTTCATTCACGCCGTTAGATTGGCGATTCTCAACCTTGCCGGCATTCCGTCGATTGTTTTTGGTCTCTTCGGGTTTTCGGTCTTCGTGCTTGCAGTGCCGGTGATCACAGCGACGCCATCGGATCGTTCCTTGCTCACAATCCCGCTTTTTATCCACGACTACGTGCTAAGCTTCCAAGGCTGGAACTCGTCCCTGATGGCGGGTTGCGCGACGCTGGCCTGTATGATTTTGCCAGTGATCATCACCGCCTCGGAAGAATCCCTGCGGGCCGTTCCTCAAGGATTTCGCGATGCATCGCTGGCGATGGGAGCCAGCCGTTGGCAGACGATTCGCAAATGTGTGCTGCCCTATTCATTGCCCGGCATTCTGACTTCCTCCCTGCTGGCACTCGCCCGTGTGGCTGGGGAAACCGCTCCGATCATGTTCACTGCCGCAGTCGCGGCGAAGGATGATCTGCCATGGCAGGGCCTCAAAAGCCCGTTCGATATTCTCTCCTCCCAGGTCCAGGCGCTGCCTTATCACATCTACACGCTCGCTGCGCGTATTCCGAATTCCGAATACACCCAGCGTGCTCAATACGGTTCGGTGTTTGTCTTCCTCATCCTGGTGGCAACCCTTTCACTTGGCTCCATGATTCTGCGCAACAGGCTGCGGTCGAAGCTCAAATGGTAACCTTTATCCCGATCTCTGCGTTTTCATGAACTCTGCGATTCAAATCAAGAACCTTTTCTTCGCCTATTCGGGCAAACAAGTGCTGCACGATGTCAGCATGGAAATCCCCGCACGCCAAGTGACCGCATTCATCGGGCCATCGGGGTGTGGAAAGTCGACGCTTCTGCGCTGCTTCAACCGCATCAACGATCGCATCCCCGGCGCGCACATTACCGGTGGCACGATCCTCGTTCATGACATCGATATCAACCGTCAAGACATCGACCTCCAGGAACTTCGCCGTCGCATCGGCATGGTCTTCCAGAAGTACAATCCTTTCGCCAAGTCGATCTACGAAAATGTCGCCTTCAGCCTGCGGGTCGCCGGTCAGAACAATCGCGCCGAACTCGATGGTTTCGTCGAAAACGCCCTGCGCAGCGCAGCGCTTTGGGATGAGGTGAAAGACCGCCTGCATGCCAGTGCATTTGGCCTTTCTGGTGGCCAACAGCAGCGCCTTTGCATCGCCCGCGCCATCGCCAATCAGCCGGAAATCCTGTTGATGGACGAACCGTGCGCCGCGCTCGATCCGCTCGCGACATTGAAAATCGAGGAGCTCATCTGTGAATTGAAAAAGCAATTCACCATCGTCATTGTGACTCACAATATGTCCCAAGCCACGCGCTGCTCCGACCAGACGGCCTTTATGTATCTGGGCAAGCTCATTGAGTTCGGCCCCACAATGCAGATCTTTGAAAATCCCAAAAACCCTCAGACGGAAGCATACGTCACGGGCACCTTTGGTTGATCCCACCCTGCACCTCACTTGTCGCCATGCATGATACTTTGAAGCAACCGCAGGTCAGCCAACAGATCGGCGTCCCTGTCGCCATCAAGAGCCTGGAATTCAGTTACGGCTCATCGCCCGCGCTGAAAAATATCAGTCTGAATATTTCGGAGAATCAGGTCACCGCCTTCATCGGGCCGTCGGGCTGCGGCAAGTCCACCTTGCTGCGCTGCATCAACCGAATGAACGATGAAATCCCTGCCGCAAAGATCACCGGCGGCAAGATCGAAATCAGCGGCTTGGATATCTATGATCGCTCCGTGGATGTGGTGAAGCTGCGCCGCGAGGTCGGTATGGTCTTCCAGAAGTCCAACCCATTCCCGCGCAGCATCTACGAAAACGTCGCCTTCGGGCTGCGCTTGCGCGGCGAGCGTGACTCGGCTCGAATCGATGAGGCTGTCGAAGAGGCACTGCAGGCATCCGCCTTATGGACCGAGGTGAAAGACCGCCTGCATGAATCCGCGCTGGGTCTTTCCGGCGGGCAGCAACAACGCCTGTGCATCGCTCGCACCATCGCCGTGAAGCCGTTAGTCGTGCTGATGGACGAACCCTGCAGCGCCCTTGACCCGATCGCCACCGCCAAGGTCGAGGAATTGATCTGGGAATTAAAGTCACGCTACACGATCGTCATCGTCACCCACAACATGCAGCAGGCATCGCGGGTCTCTGACAAAACCGCCTTTTTTTACATGGGAGAACTCGTCGAATTTTCGGACACGTCGAAAATATTTTCCAATCCCAGCGTAAAGAAAACCGAAGAGTACATCAGCGGACGTTTCGGCTGATCCACACATCCCCCATTATAAAATCCAACCACCTACCCCCCCACCATCCATGCAAAGCCAACACATATTCCGCGAATTCGACAAAGGCATCGAATCCCTCAAGGCCGACGTCCTATTAATGGCTAACCTGACTCGCCAAAACCTCGAACGCGCCATGCGCTCGTTGCTGGAGCGCGACCTCGACCTCGCCCGCACCGTTATCGCGGATGATGGGGACGTTGACGACCTCGAGCGCAAGATCGACCAAGCCGGCATGGATATCCTCGTGCGCTTCCATCCGATGGCCACGGACTTGCGGCTCGTCATCACGTCGATGAAAATGGCCTACAACTTGGAGCGCATTTCCGACCACGCCGTCAACATCGCCAAGCGGTCAAAGAAAATCTGCAAAGCGGCTCCCTTGGAAGAAGCAGCATTGGCCGAGCCTCTCTACTCATTGGCGGACAAACTCCTGCGCGACGCGCTCCTGGCCTACACCGATGCCAACGCCGAGTTGGGCGAAAGCCTCAAAGCGCGCGACAAGGAGCTCGACCGCTTGCACAAGCAAATGATTGCCTCCTTGAGCGGACGCCTCGAGGAGGCATCGGGCCGCTCTGAATACCTGCTGCACCTCATTTTTGTCGCTCGCTCGATCGAGCGCATCGGTGATCTAGCCGTCAACATCGGTGAAGATGCCGTGTTCTTGGGCGAAGCGCGCGATATCCGTCACGAGCGCAAAACCGCCGCTCTTGGAGAGGATCGTCCGGACGTTTAGAAAAAAGCAGGTGTGCTGGGCCGGGCCCATTCAGCGGATTACAAGCCAGTTGCACCAGAAAAAGAGAACCACTGATTTCACGGATTACACAGATAGAAGAAGCACCCCATTCCTCTTCTCTTAATCAGTCAATCAGTTCAATCAGTGGTTTCTTCTTTTTCTGACGCCTCAGAGCATGTATTGCGAAGCCACGGAAGAAGGGAGTGCAGGGGTCAAAGGTGGATGTCATCCAGCGGCATCGGCGAGCTGTCCACATCGTGAAACTCTCCGTCGATCGGCTTTAGTCCCGCGAGAACGGCAAGCAGCCCAACCTTTGGCTTGATGGGTTCGACGAGCAAGCGCTCGTCATCGAGAAAAATCGGGGCACGCTTAATTTTTCCTTTTGTCTCCTCGATTGACACAACTCAAACATCCTCCAAAAACGGGTGGCGTCAAATTATCGTCGCTCATGAGAAATTCAGCGCATCCATGTCGAAGACGACGGTCACGTCTTCGGGCAGCGAGGTTTTGGCCAGCACCGACTGGACGTGGCGGGTGAGGGGACGGGCGTGGTGGGAACGCAGGGTGATTTGGAAGCGGAATTGGCCGTGGGAACGGATCAGCGGCGAGGGCAAGACTTCGCCGAGGGTGATGCCGGCGGGGAGGTTTTCGGCGAGGCGGAGGTGCAGCGTTTGCAGCGTGAACTCGGCGCGGCGTTCGTGGGTCGAGCGCGCAGTCAGCACGCCGCAATGGGCGTAGGGCGGGAAGGAGAACTGGCGGCGGAACTCCATTTCCTGCTCGGAGAAGCCGTCGAAGTCGTGTTTGCGGGCATACTGGATCGACGGCGAATGGGGCGTGAAGGTTTGCACGATGACCTCGCCTTCGAGATCGCCGCGACCTGCGCGACCCGCGACTTGGGTGATCAGCTGGAAAGTGCGCTCACCCGCGCGGAAGTCGGGCACATGCAGCCCGAGGTCGGCATTGAGGATACCGACGAGCGTGACATTGGGGAAATGCAGGCCCTTGGCGATCATCTGGGTGCCGATGAGGATGTCGATTTTGTGGGCCTTGAACGCGGCAAGCGTGTCGCGCAGCGCGTTTTTGCGGCGCATGGCGTCGGCGTCGATGCGGGCGAATTTCGCTTTTGGGAAAACCTTGGTCAGCACTTCCTCGACCTTCTGCGTGCCGTAGCCTTGCAGTAGAATCCCGGGGTCGCGGCATTCCGGGCACTTGCGCGGGACGATCGATTGGTGGCCGCAAACGTGGCAGACCAGTCGCTCGTCGGTGCGGTGGTAGGTCAGCGCGACGGCGCAGTGCGGGCATTGGCAGGCATGGCCGCAAGCGGTGCATTGCAGCGACCGCGCGAAGCCGCGTCGATTGAGAAACAGAATCGACTGCTCGCCCTTTTCCAAGCGTTGTTCCAGTGCGGTGCGGAGTTTGTCGGAGAGAATGGCGACGCCGCCTTTGTGTTTGGTTTGCTCCAGCCTCATGTCGACCACGCGGACCAGCGGCATCGACTGACCGTCGGCGCGCTCATTGAGCCGTAGTAGGTCGTATTTGTCCGTGAGCGTGTTGTTCCAGGATTCCAGCGACGGTGTCGCAGACCCGAGCACGATCGCACAGGGCTCGAAAGCAGCGCGCAACACAGCGACGTCGCGGCCATGATAACGCGGCACGTTCTCTTGCTTGTAGGTATTTTCGTGTTCCTCATCGACGAGGATCAGCCCCAGATTCGGCAGCGGCGCAAACACTGCCGACCGCGCGCCGATCACAATGCGCGCGGTGCCCTTGCGGATGCGGTGCCATTCGTCGAAGCGCTCGCCTTGCGAAAGATTCGAATGCAGCACTGCCACCTGATCCTGCATCGCAGCGAAGCGCGCTTTGAAACGGCGAACCGTCTGCGGCGTCAGCGCGATTTCAGGCAGCAATACCAACACGGTCTTGCCCAGATCGAGAGCGCGCTGGGCGGCTTGCAGGTAAACTTCGGTTTTCCCCGAGCCCGTCACGCCGAGCAGCAAAATCGGCTTAGACCCCACCGGATCAGCGACGGCTTTCAGCACGCCTTCGAGTGCGTCGGCTTGGCCGGGGTTGAGCGTGAGCGGCTTGGATTCTAGGATTTCCTCGACGTTGTCGGCATCGGGATCGCGGCGGACTTCCTCGGCTTCCAGCCGCAGCAGCCCCGCTTTTTCTAACGTCTTGAGCGCCGCCGCATTGCCATCGCCCAGATCCACGACGGCCATCCGCAGATCAGGCGCGTGGGCCAGCAGCGAAAGAATCGCGAACTGACGCGGCGCGCGTTTTTCTAACTTCGCGAGCACTGCCGCATCGGGCGCGGCATCCAGCACTGCCACACGGCGGGTTTTTGCCGAGTTTTCCTCCGACCGCACGCCCTCGGGCAGTACCGAGCGGATCACCGACTCGATGCTCGATCCATAATAGCGCGCAATCCAGTCAGCCGTCCGGAGCAGCACGGGGGTGATCAATGGTTCGGGGTCGATCAGCGATTCCAATTCGCGCAGGGCAAAGTCCGCCTGTTCCGCCTCGACGACCGAAAGTACCGTACCCGTGGCCGATTTCCGCCGCAGCGGAATGCGCACCCGGCAGCCCGGGCGCACGTCCAGCCCTGCCGGGATGGCATAGTCGAAGACGAGCTCCGATGGCCCATCGATCAGCACACGAGCGTTCACTGCGGCAGAGCCTGCCCGTTGAACGAGGGCTGGCCAAGATTCATTTCACGCCGCCCACGCGAACGTTGCAGATTTCCCCAAACTCCGCCAAAATCGCCGCATGCCCGACCCGATCCCGTCCCTCGAAACCCGCGAAGAAGTCATGTTTTTCGACACCGACTGCGGTGGCGTCGTCCATAACCTCGCCTACCTGCGGATGATCGAAACCTGCCGCACCCGCCTCGCCGCGTTGATGGGCATGGATCTGCACACCATGTCGCAAACCCACATTTTCCCCGTAGTCACCCGCACCGAGGTCGACTACAAGCGCCCCGCCAAACTCGGCGACTGGCTCACCATCCGTGGCCACCTCGCCGAAATCTCGCGCGCCCGCTTCTGGTGCGCCTTCGAGATGATCCGCGAATCCGATGGCGCCCTACTCGTCACCGCCCGCCAATCCCTCGCCCTCGTCCAGATGCCCGAAGGCAAACCCATGCCCCTGCCCAAAGACTGGGCGGAGCGGTGGGGGTGAAGTCAAAAAAACGCAGGTTGCCTCTTCGAGTGGGCGGTGCTACTGTATTCGCAATGAAAATGTTGCAGGCCTCTGAATTCAAGGCGCGGTGCCTCGGGCTTCTAAAGGAGATCCGCGACACGGGTGAGCCACTCGCAGTCACCCTGCGTGGCGAGACCTTGGCGGTGATCCATGCCCCCGACGCCGATGAGCCGAAGCTGCGAGAGTCGGTGGCGAGCACGCTTCGCCGTCTCCGACCTCTCTTGCTTGAGGAAGAAGAGGAATTCGAGGCCCCCGTGCGGACCACTCGCCCTGCGGTGCTGCCATTTTAAATGGGGATCTGAACGATGGCGACACTCGTTGATACGAACATTATCAGCGAGCTCATGCGCCGCCATCCCGATGATGCGGTCCTGGCGTGGGCGGGTGCTGAGACGAGCTTCTTCGTGAGCGTCGTCACGCTTGAAGAACTGCTTTACGGCCTTACCCGCAAAGCCCTGAGCATGAAACTTCAGTGGTTGGATGACTTTCTCGCGAGTCAGTGTGTGATTCTGTCGGTCAGTCCGACACTGGCTCGCAGCGCTGGGATCTTGCGCGGTAAACTTTCAGCGAAGGGGGTAACCCGTCACCCTTCGGACATACTCATCGCGATTACGGCACTGAATCACGGCATTCCGCTGGCCACCCGCAATACGGCGGACTTTGAGGGCTGTGGGATTCAGTTGATCAATCCGTTTCTGCTTTGATAGCTGCCCCGCTGGTTTCCGGCTTCCGAAACTCCGCAATCCAAGTTCTTGCCAAATTTCCAAAGTTCCCTTTCACTGCGGGCCGCTTCAGCCATGGCACTCATCGTTCAAAAATACGGCGGCACTTCCGTCGGCTCCATCGATCGCATCCGCAACGTCGCTGCGCGGATGAAACGCACCCGCGACGAAGGCAACCAAGTGGTGGCTGTGGTTTCGGCCATGTCGGGCGTCACCGATGGCTTGATCAAAATGGCCAAGGAGATTTCCGCAGAGCCTTGCGAGCGCGAACTCGACGTTCTGTTAGCCACTGGCGAACAACAATCCATCGCGCTGCTCAGCATCGCCCTGCAGGAGTTGGGCGTCGATGCCGCCTCGGTCACGGGTAGCCAGGCGGGCATCCAGACGACCGGCTCGCACACCCGCGGTCGCATCCTGCACATGGACCCGTCGCTGATGCAGAGTTTTCTCGATGCTGGCAAATCCCTCGTCGTCGCCGGTTTCCAGGGCGTCACACCCAGCGGTATGATCCACACGCTCGGTCGCGGCGGCTCCGACCTGACTGCCATCGCGGTGGCGGCTGCGCTGAAAGCAGACGTATGCCAGATCCTGACCGACGTTGATGGCGTTTACACCTGCGACCCGCGCGTCGTGAAAAACGCCCGCAAGCTCCCTGAAATTTCCTACGACGAGATGTTGGAAATGGCCTCGTCCGGATCGAAGGTCATGCAGTCCCGCTCGGTCGAGTTCGCCAAAAAATTTGGCGTCGTTTTTGAAGTCCGCTCATCGCTCAACGATAACCCTGGTACCCTCGTGTTAGAAGAACATCCCAACATGGAAAACGTCGTCATCCGCGGCGTCTCGATCGAACGCTCTCAAGCGCGTGTCACGCTCACCGGCATCCCCGACGAACCCGGTATGTCCGGCCTGATCCTCGGTGCGCTGGGCGATGCGGAGATCAACCTCGACATGATCGTCGCCAACATCGCCCACGACGGCCAAGCGCGGCACTCGTTCACGATGCACTCCAGCGACCTTGGCAAGGCCCAGGCCGCGCTCAAGACCGTGCTCGCCGAGCTAGCGCCGAACTCAAAAATCGAGACCGAATCCGGCATCGCCAAGCTTTCCGCCGTCGGCATTGGTATGCGCTCCCACTCCGGAGTCGCCGCCACCATGTTCAAGGCCCTCGGCGACGCTGGCATCAACATCGGCATGATCTCCACCTCGGAAATCAAAATCGCCGTGACCGTTGACGAGCCACGTATCGAAGACGCCGCTCGAGCGGTGCACGGTGCCTTCGGCCTGGATAAAGTCCCGGCCTAAAGCCGCGCCAGTCCTCGCGGGAAGAGTCTTCCAGTCGTTGAAGAAGCCTTCCTAGGAATTCCGTCTTCGGAATGCGAAGGTCCATCTTTGGCATGCGAAGATCCATCTTCTGAATGCGAAGATCCATCTTCTGAATGCGCAGGTCGATCTTCGGAATGCTAGCATTGCCGGCGGTTGGTCGCACTTTCGCTCGACAAATCGCCGT